>Ga0163215_100614_pt1 | contig 50027 bp, 45 predicted proteins | sample SynspAceP_FD_185934 | JGI IMG/M metagenome (GOLD analysis project Ga0163215, IMG submission 185934) | Saline lake microbial communities from Ace Lake in Antarctica - Synechococcus sp. Ace-P (Hybrid Assembly) | ecosystem: Environmental > Aquatic > Non-marine Saline and Alkaline > Saline | place...
GCTGTATTTGACAATACCAACGTCAACGTGCTGTTAGCAAGTTTTGGTGGTGGTTATGGGGTGGTGAAAAACAACGCTACTGGCCGTCAAACGTATATGAAAATGGCAGAAGTCGGTTTAGGTCTCGGGGCCGGTGTAAAAGATTTTCGCATGGTGTTTGTTTTTCATAATCAAGCGGTACTAGAACGATTTGTTACGCAAGGTTGGGCCTTCGGCGCTCAAGCTGATGCTGCCGCAAAAGCTGGAGATAAAGGTGGGGCTGCTGGAGGTGAAGTAACGGTCGACAATATGACTATTTATCAAATAACCAAAAATGGTTTAGCCCTTCAAGCCACCGTAAAAGGCACAAAATATTGGCCCGATGACAATCTAAATTGAGTAATCGTGCAGTCAAAAACAGTTAATTGATTAATAAAGCGCCTGCCATTGTAGGCGTTTTTTTTATCATGGCCCTGCAATTCTTTGGACAGGAGTGGCTGGGCGAACACGTCATTAGTTGATTAATTACTTCTGCTTAACATCGCTTTTAGTTTACAATTGCCCTTGTTTTTGGCGAAGTTAGGTTGTTTTTGGCAGTTATGCATGTATTTATCGGTATTTTGTCCTCATTAGCTTATTTTATTAACACCTTATTTTGGGTGACTCCCATATTAATTATGTCGGTTTTGAAAATTATCCCGATTAAACCATGGCGGACGTTTTTGTCTTATTTTTTAGATGGTTGTGCGACCGCCTGGATAAGTATCAATAGCCTAAACCAAAATATATTCTCGAGAACGGAATTTAAAGTGTCTGGGGCTGAAGGATTAACCCACAAAGATTGGTATCTAATCATCGCTAATCACAGTTCTTGGGTTGATATTTTGGTGCTGCAGCGCGTTTTTAATCGCAAGATCCCTTTTTTAAAATTTTTTCTTAAACAAGAACTCATCTGGGTACCGTTTTTAGGCCTAGCGTGGTGGGCTTTAGACTTTCCATTTATGCGCCGGTATAGCAAAGCCTTTTTAGCTAAGCATCCTGAATTAAAAGGCAAAGACTTAGATGCAACGCGCAAAGCCTGTGAAAAATTTCGCTTTAAACCGGTCAGTATTATGAATTTTGTGGAAGGGACTCGGTTTACCAAAGAGAAAGCGGCTGCTCAACGCTCCTCCTTTGAGTATTTGCTGAATCCCAAGGCCGGCGGTATGGCTTACGTGCTAAGTGCAATGGGCGATAAGTTGCATAAATTGTTGGATATCACGATACACTACCCCCATGGCACCCCCAGTTATTGGGATTTTGTGTGTGGCAAGGTAGGTAAGATTAACGTTCAGGTCAGAATATTCTCAATCGAAGAGTTAGTTAAAAACGAGATATTTGCCATGGATTATTTTGACAACCCCGCGCAAAGAGAAAAATTTCAGCTTTGGCTTACTCAATTGTGGAAGCAGAAGGACCAAGAACTTAAACAATTAGCCGTGAGCCAACTGTAGTATGTTACGTTTTTTACCCGTTTTTTTGTTGTTTCCTCTGCATCTGTGTCTGCAGACTATTAATATTGCGTTTTGGAGCCTATTAATCATTTTGTTTGGCTTACTAAAGCTTATTTTACCCTTTGCTTTTATTGTTAAACCCATCAATGTGTTGATTAATTTTATGTTGTGCGCCTTTGGCAAGCTCAGTGTCAAGCTCATTAAATTGACCAATAAGGTAGAGTTTGATTATCAGGTTGAAGGGAATCTCAGTAAAAATGAGTGGTATTTGATGATGCCTAATCATCTAAGCTGGTTAGACATAGTTATCCTCACTGAATTTGCTGCTGAGCGTATTCCGGCCCCCAAGTTTTTTTTGAAAAAAGAATTAATCTGGTTACCTTTTGTTGGTTTAGGCGCTTGGGCCTTAGATATGCCTTTTATGCGCCGTTACAGTAGTGCCTTTGTAGCGCAAAACCCTCATTTGAAGGGCAAAGATATTGAAACAACTAAACAATTTTGCGAGAAATTTAAAAAAATGCCGACTACGGTGATCAATTTTGTCGAAGGCAGCCGTTTTACCCCTGATAAACATCGCCAAAGACAAAGCCCCTATCAAAATCTATTGCCACCAAAAGCCGGTGGTATCGCCTTTACACTTGCTGCTATGGGGGAACTTTTCACCAGTATCTTAGATGTCACTATCGTGTATCCCAACACTAAGGGCAGTGCAATGTTGGCCATGCTTGGGGGCAATCTAAGCAAGATTGTATTGCGAGTTAAAGTATTAGAAGTGAAAGAAGGAATTGCAGGTGATTACTTTAATAATGAGTCATTTAGAGCGGCCTTTCAATCTTGGCTCAACCAAGTATGGCTTGAAAAAGATAAACTAATTTGTGATTTGGAAGATAAACCCAGTGAAAGCTAATGACATTATTACTCAAGCCGTGATCGATAGTTTTGCCTATTTTGGCTTGAAAATTACGCAATCAGGTTGGCTATTTCAGTTGAGTGCCTTGTTGGTTATTTTCTGCTTGGCGTGGCTCAGTTTCAAATTCACTCGCTTACTTTTAAGAGGGAATGTTACCCAACTTATTTTACGCACTAAAAATGTATTTGATGATGAATTGCATAAACACCACTTTTTTCGACGCGCAAGTCATCTAGCCCCTGCCTTGCTAATGCACACGCTTTGCCCTTTATTTATTACTAAACCTTATTTGATCAATTTTTTACAAAAAGTCGCTATTATTTACGCTTTAGTAACTATGGTGCGCATGGTCAGTGCTCTATTAAATACCATTGAAGATACTTACAACGCTTCTAACTTGGCAAAAAAAGCGCCCATTACCGGCTTTATTCAAGTAGGTAAGTTATTTGTGGTTATCGTCGCCTTAGTTTTGGTTATTTCGAGCGTTCTGGATAAATCACCACTGTTGCTATTGTCTGGTTTGGGTGCCGTGACAGCAATATTGCTATTGTTGTTTAGAGATACCATTTTAGGTTTTGTGGCTGGGATCCAAATTGCGGCTAACCGCATGGTGAATACGGGCGATTGGATTTCGATGCCCAAGTTTGAAGCAGACGGTGAAGTACTGCAAGTAGGCTTGACCACGGTAAAAGTGCAAAACTGGGATAAGACCATTACCACCATTCCAACTTATGCGCTTATCGCAGAACCAGTTAAAAACTGGCGTGGTATGAGTGAGTCGGGCGGCCGACGGATCAAGCGGTCTATTAATATCGACGTGCAAAGTGTGTGTTTTTGTGATGAACAAATGATAGAAGAATTTGCCAAAATTCGTTATATCAAAACTTATATACAAAAGAAAAAAGACGAATTACAGACCTTCAATAGTGAACAGAAAATTGAAATTCAAGATTTAGTGAATAGCCGTCGCATGACTAATATTGGAACCCTACGAGCTTATATACAGGCCTATTTAAGCAATCACCCCAAGTTAAACCAAGACATGACCTTGATGGTGCGACAGTTGCCTCCAAGCGAATTGGGATTGCCCTTAGAAATCTATTGTTTTAGTGCAGATAAAAATTGGGTGAATTACGAAGGTATACAGGCAGATATTTTTGATCATTTATTGGCGATTTTGCCGGTATTTAAACTCAGAGCCTATCAACGTATGAGTGATAGGCCATAAGCTTAACTTTACCCCTACCCACTCAATTATGCAGCCATTAATGCGTAGCTGAAAAGGGCACACAAAACCAAGCCGGTAAGGCCAAAAAAACCATATTCAACTTTGGTTTTCATCGATACCGTGCTCGCAGGCTGAGCAAACAAGCCCATTATAAAACTGCTAACACCCAGTACAAATGAAATCACAATTAACAAAAAAATCAGTGGTTCGACCCAGTTACTCATTAAATTTACCCTTCAGACGCTAATGCCTATGATTGTGCGTTAAATTGTAAGCGATTTGAGCTTAGGATGACAATTTTTTCCAAACATTTGCGCTTAAATCAATTTCAATATTTATTACTATGTAGAGTTCGTCTATTCGACTAACAATTAGTCAATTATGCTAAGCAGATTTGTTATGCAGCCAGGCATTAACTAATGATATATGTTAAGTAACTGATTTTAATCAATATAAATAATTGGCCTGGGCTTTGCTGAAGGACTAGTAGATAAATCAATAATCGCTTCTGGAGAATTACATGCGCACATTATTACTAGCTGGCCTATTAAGCTTAAATGCCAATTTTGCATTGGCAAATGACTGTGAAATTGAGTTTGAAGGCCATCTTCAATTAGAAAACCGGGTTCTGACAATTGAAACGGATGAACATAAAAAAATTGTGATCAATCAACAAAATCAATTGTTTGTAAATGGCGAAAAAATTCAGCTTTCTACTTATCAGCAAAACTTAGTCTCTGACTACTATGCTGGGATCTATGCGGCTGCACCACAAGCTGCTGCAATTGCTACTGATGCTATTAAGTTGGCCAGTGTTACGGTTGGTGAAGTATTTTCTGAACTCTTGGGTAATGACGCTGATGCTATCAATGGTTTAACCGACAAATTAGATGAATTAGGCGAGCATATACAAATGAATTTTTATGCTAGCAACGGTGATATTCGTTTGAATTCCAATGATTTTACAGAGGGTAATTTTTTAGGTCATGAGTGGGAAGATGAATTTGAAGAAGCGATTGAAGAGGTAGTATCAAATTCTATTGGTCATTTACTGATTTCAATCGGTAGCGAGATACTGTTTAGTGGCGGTGATATGGACGCCTTTGAACGCAAGATGGAGCGCTTTGGTCAAGATATTGAACAACGCGTTGATTTTCAAAGTAGTGAACTTGAGGCGCGAGCCGATGCCCTGTGTATGAGTTTGGTTGCGGTAGACAAGATAGAGGAAAAGTTACAAGGCTCGGTTGATGAACTTGCAGAATTGAATGTCGTGCAAATTACAGCAAAACCTCAGGCCATGTGATAGCGTGAGAGTTTATGTTCTAGGTTGGTTTGGTGATGCACATCTCTATCGTAGGCTGCGGTTGGTTAGGCCAACCGCTTGCCGAGCAATTAAAACAAAGTGGCCACTCAATTGTGGCCACTTGTCGTTCTGCAGAAAAACGACAGACTCTTGAACAACTGGGTTATTCAAGCCATGTTTATCAATTGGGTGATGCCTTAACTAGCGATGCACTTAAGGCAGTTTTTCAGTCCTCTTTACTGATATTGAATCTTCCGCCAGGAGGACGACATATTCAGCCTGATTTTTATATCGAGCATATGTGCCAGTTGCTAAGCGAAGCACGTCAACAAGGCGTAAGACATGTGATTTTTATCAGTACAACCGCAGTATATGGTGACATGCAAGGCAGGGTAGTTGAACAAACACCTCCTGCGCCTAAGACTGAATCAGGTCGAGCACATCAAATAATTGAACAGCATGCACTAGAGGTCTTTGCTGGCGATGCTTGTGTACTAAGATTAGCTGGACTGGTAGGTGTTGATCGTCATCCTGCAAAGTATTTAGCAGCTAGAACAGACATCAGGCATGGTTCTCAGGTGGTAAACTTAGTGTATCAACAAGACGTAATCACTGCGATTGAGGCAATAATAGAGCAAGATAAATATGCGCATATATTTCATCTGTGTGCTCACGAGCACCCTACTCGACATGATTATTATAGATGGGCATGTGCAAAGTTAGGTTTGGATTTACCTGAGTTTGTAGTTGAAAGTCATGAGCACCAAGGTAAGATCATTGATGCCCATTGGACGTGTGAGACCTTAGGGCTAGAGTTGAGTTATGCCAGCCCCTATGCAATGTTAGCTTAACTATTGTAGTGATGCGGTGTCAGTAGTGGTCGTTTTACACCGAGGATCCGCTGCCTGCACCCCTTTAATCATCTCTTGCGACAAAATCATACCGTTTGGCAGAGTAATAGGGTCACAGCCATGGTCTTGTTCGCAAATCATATCCCACTCAGCACGGGCCTTGATATGACAAGCAAAACAATTTCCACCAAATTTATTCACTACTTCGAAGGCTCCATGCACTTTGATTTCTGAACCTTTTTCACTGACATCTAGTTCAAAAAACTCCCAGTCTTTGGTCACCGCATTATAGCCTTTTTCACGTTTTACCATCACTTCAGTTGGCACCAACTGCACCACAGAGCCCACTGGATAGACGCCACCATTTTCTGAATTAGCTACCTGCAAGGTGGCTTGCAGATCACCTAACAAATTATCGACAAAAAAGCCCCGTACCGGCGTCATATCATCTAAACATTTGAAGTCATCTTTGCTTACTTCAACGGTTTGCGTGTGGGCTAACTGGCTGTTTAAACTAAATAATACTAAAACAAAGGTGAGTAAACGAGGTAAGTTCATACTGGTATATCCAATAATTATAAAGGAACAGTATTATTGATGGTGGTAGTTTGTGCTAATTTAGTTACTGAATTGCTATTTATAAGGCTACTGAATTAACAAGGCCAAGTTAGTGACTTGGCCTTGTTATTTGTGAGTGATATTTTGACTGAATTAACCGATCAAAGCCTTACCAAAAAACTTCAGAGCAACAGTATTAATGAAAATGGCTAACAGTATTAAAGGAATAAAAGTTCCCACTGAAAAATTGACATATTTTTCAGACCAACTTGCTTGGTAATTTGGCGCACCCTTATCTAGTTCGGCGTTGAACTTGATTTTCTTCCAGCGGTAAATGACAAAAATACAAATCAATAAACCATTAAGTGGTAAAATTGTATCGTAGAAAACATCAATAATAACGTCAAAAAGCGACTTGGTTTGACCTGCATAATTAACAAAATCAGTAAAAAAGCTGGCGATCCCAAAAGACATTGAAGCTAGTACGGCCATCACCACTAATAACATTCCCAATATACCTAAGGCTTTTTTACGGCTATATTGTTTTTCATCCATTAAGGCTGCAACTGGCACTTCAAAAATAGATACCAAGGAAGTAATTGCGGCAAAAAATACTAATAAAAAGAACAGACTAGCCACAATGCTGGCTCCCACATAACCAATGGTTAGCTGCAAAGCTAAAAATATTTTGGGTAAAAAAGTAAATATCATACCCACTGAAGAGTCACTTAAATCTGCTGCATTGGTGTCAGGATTAAAGGAAAAGATAGCAGGTAAAATCATCAAACCGGCGATAAAGGCAACGGCGGTATCAGTCAAAGCCACCAGTTTGGCAGAGTTGGGTACGTCAGCCATGTTGTCGATGTAAGAGCCGTAGGTGATCATGATACCCATCCCCAGTGATAAAGAGAAAAATGCTTGCGATAAGGCAGCACTGACTACCGATGCATTGATTTTAGAAAAGTCTGGAACAAGATAATATTCAACCCCTGCCATGGCATTGTCTAAGGTCAATACAAAAATAACTAAGGCAATTAGCATGACAAAAAGTGCCGGCATCATTAATTTTGCCGCTTTTTCAATGCCTTGTTTAACACCACCTTGCAGGATTAAATACACTACAGCGACAACGGCGACCATATAGAAAAACAAGGTTGGCGCATTGATAAATTCGCCAAAGGTAGCAGGGTCAGCAAGTACTGAAAGATTGCCTATTACAGATTGAAATAAGTAACCAAAAAGCCAAACGGTAATCACCAGATAAAAGACGGCGATCATAAAAGGAGTAATAATTGACAGCCAACCCGCTAACTTCCAGTGTGTTTCACCGTTTGTTAGGGTGCTGTAAGCCCCTAGTGGATCTTTGCGGCTGTTACGACCTACTGCCATTTCTGCCATCATGACGGGCAAGCATATAAAAAATACAAACAAAGCATAAATAATTAAAAACGCGCCACCACCGTTTTTAGTGGCTGCCACCGGAAAACCTACCATATTGCCAATGCCAACGGCTGAGCCAGCAGCGGCTAAAATAAAGCCTAAGCGAGAACCAAATTGTTCGCGAGGAGCACCCATGTTAAATCCTGTTTTATTTTTATAATTGGGCGCTGATGTTAACAGTACAAAATTAAAAAGTCTTTTGCGGAATGAATCGCGGCTAAAAAAATCAGCAAAAAAACTTTACAGGCACTACCACGGTATCGTTTGGCCCTGCCAATCTAGGTAGTGAGGGCTATTTTGCGCCTGCAGGTTATCAAGTTGAGACAGTAGTTGTTGTGCGGTAAATTGTGCAGTAAACAACTTTTCTGGTCGCACATTGGTTTGAAAGGGTTTAGATAAAGCCGTATCTACCGTTCCTGGGTGATAGCTCACTAGGCAAACATTTTTAGCCCGGCGCTGCAGCTCAATTTGGGCGGTTTTAAGTAACATATTTAAGGCCGCTTTCGATGCGCGATAGCCATACCAACCACCAAGTTGATTATCAGTGATGCTGCCTACTCTGGCACTCAAAAATACTACCTTGGCCAGATGTTTTCCCTTAACGATAGGTTCTAGTGCCTTTAACCACAGGACTGGAAGGATAGTATTGACATTAAAATAGTATTGAAGCTGGGCGGCGTTAATATCTTCTAAACGCTTTTCAGGTTGAATGCTCACTCCTTCGGAGCCGGTATCGTGTAAAGTACCTATACAACAAATTACTGTTGAAAAAGGGATATTTGCGTGAGCCAAATGTTGGCAGCAGTCCTGAATGCTTTGTTCGTTTTGCTCGGTAATGATGTGGTATTTTACACTATCAATGGGCTGCTTAGGGGCCGAACGTGATACGGCGTGCACTTGACTGTATTGCCCTGTATTGACCAGTTCATAGATAAAGGCTTGGCCAATTCCACCAGAGGCACCAATCACTAACGCCTGCGGTTTATTGCTCATTGGTTTTGCCTTTGCTCGGTTGACAGGCATCACAGCTAATAGGGCCTTGTAAGCGCCGTTTGCCCGTTAGCCAAAATGATAAGGTGTAGCGATGGCGGGCAAAGACCAAATAGGCAAGGTCAGCGAACCAACGAATCACTGGCCAACGCAGTGGGGCGTAGACCCATCCTTTACCGACTAACTTCCACGCTAAGTAAGTGACATCGAGCCCGCTAATTAAAGTGCCGTCGGGTAACTGTGCATGAATACGTGCATTGAGTGCTGACCAGTTCAAATGGGGATAAACGTCTACAAATGAGGGCTCCTGAATATCCACAAAGTTGAGTTTAGACTCTGTGTTGAGTTTTTTTAGGTGGTTCATCTCTGTCAAACAAAGTGGGCAATAGCCATCATAAAAAACGGTTAACTGGGTCTTCATTCGCTTCAATCACTCAATTTATTTCAAATAGTCTACTAACTACGTTAGCGCAAAGAATTGGATTCATCGACACAAAAAGAGTTTAATTGACCACGGCTTAAGCTGAGGTCTGTAAGTTTCATTAGGCTTGTTGACGACTTTTATTTTTAAGCGGGTCTTGAAGTAATGCGCGAGCGTAACTACATTGTGCAACCAGTTCGACTTTGGATAAAACATTATGGCAAATATTCAACAGGCAACCCTTGCTGGTGGCTGTTTTTGGTGCATCGAATCCGCCTTCAATAGTGTTGAAGGCATAGAGTCTGCATTCTCTGGTTATGCAGGTGGGCAAAAGGCAAACCCCACTTATGAAGAAGTTTGTACTGGCACAACTGGTCATGCTGAAGTGGTCAGAGTTAATTTTAATACGGATAAGATCAGTTATCGTGATGTATTAGAGGTGTTTTTTGCTTTGCACAATCCAACACAGTTGAATCGTCAGGGCGGTGATGTCGGTACCCAGTACCGTAGTGAAATTTTTTATCACAATGCTGAGCAAAAAAAAACGGCAGAGCAAATCATTGACGAGATTGAATTGGAAGAAATTTGGTCCAATCCAGTGGTGACTGAAATAACGCCCTTAAACAATTATTACCAAGCAGAAGATTATCATCAAGACTACTTCAGACATAATCCGCAGAATCAATATTGCAATATGGTCGTTGCGCCCAAGCTTGCTAAATTTAAAAAGAAGTTTGCCAGTTTATTAAAAAGCGCAGATTAAACTCAAGCCCTAGGTAGTTGGTCTCAGAAAAAAGCGGCGTTGATCCGCTTTTTTGCTCACGGCAAAACTCGCTCCTCTTATTCAAACCATGCAGCTTGGATAGCTAAACTGAATAATAAAGGCGAGTAGTTTTCATAATTGGCTTTGTTCTGTAGGCATAGTATGTTTTTTGGATAGGCTTCTTTCCAAGGGTCATTGATCATCCACACCGTTTGTCCTATCACTGCCACGCCTTCTATTGAGGCGTTGTCCATTTTTTCTGCATCACGACAATTGTCCGTAGCGCTACTTAACTGCGCATAAAACTCCAACGATAAAATCCGTGTTTCTTTTTGACCGCTTAAATCAATCAACCACAATTTGGAGTCGTTGCGAGCAGAGGCAATGAGATATTCTTTGCCTTGTGGTGTTTGGTAATAGTCCATACCGTTTATAGGGTGATTGCCTTTAGCAAACTTTGGCAGTTTAAGTTGGGCATCGTGCACCGTGGCAAAGTCTGTGGTTTGCCAAAAGTCGCTAGCAACATTGAGAGAAAATATTCTGGCGTTTTTTTGCTTGTCTCTTTCTAAACCTAAATACAGAGTTCGGTTTTGAGCAAAGGCCATGGCCTCTATTCCATCATTAGGTGTGTCGCCTATCTGCATTTGCTCAGTAAACTGCAAAGGGCGAATGTGGGTGATGAGGGCCGTATTCTGATCTTGTAACTCGAGGCGCACTAACAAAAAAGGAAACTGGGTAGAACCAGTATTTTGATAGCTTTGCTGACACTCTGCGCTGAGTTCATTGTCGTAACTCGCATCTTCGGTAACCATATACAGAATGTTGTCGTCATCGGGATCGACCACCAAGGACTCTAAGTCGGGGTTACGGCTAACATAGCCTGCAAAGCAATTACTTGTAACAGAGTCGGATAGCTGTAATTTTATACCCTTATCAGGCATGGTGGCGGTATCTGGCTCTATCCTTCTGAGGCGTAAACGATGTGCTTCTAAAGCGCTCCTGTCGCTCAGGGTCATCAATTTATTACGCCAATTCACTAATCCAGAGGTCTGCGGGTCAAGCATCACTGTGCCATCGGGTTCGGTTACCCATTGTCCATACACCGCTAGAACTGCATCTTGTTTTTTTGTGGGTTTATCTACCACCGTTGGCGAACAAGCCGCAAGTACTACACTGACTAAAACAGTAACAAGGGTGAATTTCATAATTTTCCTAGCGATGGATTAAGACAACAAGCTGCATTATTTTTGTTGCAGTTACGCGACAAGCCAGCAACAAAAACGTTTATTTGCATTAATAAATTTTAGCTCAGCATAGTAAAAGTCATTTTGCTTGAGGTCTAGGCCTTAGGGGATTTAATCTTGGCAAAGATTAAATGAGGCGTTACTTTGATAGTAATTGAAGTGAGCAGGTAAGTGGGAGTGAATTTTTTAGAATAAAACGGATATGGCTGGGAACACTCCAGCCGTATCCGCATGTTTACTATTATTTGGTAAGAGGCTTAATACTGAATCCGTATCGATAATCACGCCACGGTAAAGTGTATTGATAAAGAGGTGATGAACCCCACGAATCTGTGCCTGCTACCCCACGTTGTTTATAATCGATATTGATAAAGATGTGCTCTTTTTTAGGTAAGTCGTGAGGATGCAGACCTTTTTTCTCAAACTGGTCATAATCCTGTACATCATAAAATTGTGCCCCAAAGCCTATTTGCGCTAAGCCAGTAATTTGTAAACCTTGTCCTTGCTTGTTAGTGAAACTGACTTCACGTACATCACTACGGTAGCCATTTTCTTGTGGTCTCACATAGGGAAAGTACAAGTCATCGACTGACATGTTATAGCGCCCCACAAAAGCAGAGGTTTTTCTATCCCAATAGTTTTCATGAGGACCACGACCAAACCAAGCCACTTGATCAAATTCAGCAGGGATCTGCATTAAATTGCCGATACGCGGGAAAGCGGATTGAAATTTATGGGGAGCAGCATAAAACCAATGATCGACATCAACATTACCGTTAGCCGATACCACATAAGTCGATAAGTAACGGCTTTCAACGTCAGTTAAATAATGCTCAGTACGGATTTCTATTTGCTGTTCGTTGAGCTTTTTCCAACTGAATTTTTGCAGTTCACTGTGCTGCCCAGCAAGTTGCCATACCTTGGCTTTTACAGGAAATTGTTCACCAAAATCATTGTCTGTTGGCGCTCGCCAAAACTCCGGGCGTAATTCGGCAACTAACATGTTTTTACCATCAATACTGTATTGGCTTAACCAGCCAGTGGTCTTGTCAAACTCCACAGCCATTTCATGGTTTTGTGAACTAGCAGAAATAAGAAATTGCGTTTCCGTGTCTTGTAAAACGATCTTGCCTTCGATGGCTTGTGGTGAATTGCTTTTTGCTTTGCCTTTTAAGCTTAGCTGACTGCTTGCAACCACAAAGTCAGCGGGCAATGCTGTTGTAGCTTTTTTGGTTTTCCAGTAAAAATTAACAAAATACTCGGTATCGGCTTGAGCGTTGAATTTTAAGGGCAAACTCAACCTAGTTTGCTGTTGAGGCGCCACATTTACTGCGTCTACTTTACCTGATTCAATTAGCTCACCGTTGCCTTCAATACGCCATTCTAAATACACATCACTTAATGAGGTGAAATCACGTTTGTTTTTAACGATAACTTGGCCTTTGGCTAAATCGTCTGCTAGCACATCTATATATTGATATACTTTTTTAACTTCAAAAGCATGGGGATTAGGGCTGCGATCGGCCGCCATCATGCCATTGGCACTAAAGTTACCGTCGTTATATAAACCTTCGGTTTCTAAATCACCGCCGTAGGCTTTGTAAGTGCCACCATCAGGTGTTGGCATAGCAAAGGTTTGGTCAACCCAGTCCCAGATAAAGCCACCTTGTAACAATGGGTAAGCTTCAATTAGCTGCCAATAGTCAGCTAAATTACCCATAGAATTACCCATCGCATGTTCGTATTCACATAAAATGAGTGGCCGTTGATAGGGTAGTTCTGCCTCAGTCAGGGCATAGTGTTTTAAGGTATCGATGCTGGCGTACATTTGACTGTACATATCGGTATGACGGCGAGTTTGTGCTTGTTCTGACATAACGGGGGTGGCAGTTTTGGTTTTTAACCAATCGTACAAGGCTTCAATGTTCGGGCCATCGCCACTTTCATTGCCAATCGACCAAATAACTACTGACGCCACGTTTTTATCGCGCTCATATAAGTTTTCTACCCGAGATAAATAAGCGGCTGTCCATTCAGGCATGTTAACCATGTGTTTGGATGGATCATAAGAATGCCCTTGGTTAGACGCGCCTATGCCATGTGATTCGATGTTCGCTTCATCAACCACGTACATGCCATACTCATCGGCGAGTTCATACCAATAAGGGTCGTTTGGATAATGTGAGGTACGCACTGCGTTAATGTTGTACTGCTTGAGTAATTCCATATCGTGACGCATCGACTCACGACTAATTACGTGGCCAGTGTGTTCATCGTGTTCATGGCGGTTAACCCCTTTGAACAATACGGCTTTACCATTAATAAGCACATTGCCATTTTTCAGTTCGCTGCGCTTAAAACCAATACGTGAACTAATAACTTGTTGAGTCTCACCTTGCTCATCTAATAAGCGGATGGTTAGTCCATAGAGATTAGGCTGTTCAGCGTTCCATGAGCTAATACTATCCATAAGCTGTGTAAAACTCACTTGCTGCTGTTGACCTGCATCTAGGGTGTTTACGCTGAGCTGTTTACTGAGTACAGTTTTATTGTCTGTATCATTGATTTCAATCTGCAGGTGATAACCTTGTTGTGCTTGTGCGCCATCATTTTTGATTTGCGCACTAAATTTTAAATCCCCATCTAAGTAGTTATCGCTTAAACCTGCGTCAGCATGGAAATCTTGTATATGTACTTTAGGTGTCGCGTAAAGATAAACATCTCGTTCAATGCCACTCACTCGCCACATATCTTGCAACTCTAGGTAGGTGCCGTCTGACCAACGATATACCTCAAGGGCGATGTGGTTTTTACCCGCCTGAACATAGTCTGTTATATCAAATTCAGCTGGGCTTTTAGAGTCTTGTGAATAGCCGACTTTATTACCGTTTACCCAAATATAAAACGCGGATTTCACTGCGCCAAAATAGGCAAAAACTTGCTTGTTTTGCCAATCAGCAGGTAACTCAAAATCACGTTTGTAAGAGCCTGTGGGGTTATGCTTATCTGCCACTTCGCCAGCAATAGGTTTATCGCTAAAGTCTACGCGCATGTTGACATAATTAGGCACGCCGTAGCCTTCGAGTTGCCAGTTGGCTGGTACTTTGATGTCTTTCCAGCCTGAAACGTCATAGTCGTTTCTATAAAAATCCACTGGTCTTTGAGTCGGATCGGTAACGTAGTTAAATTTCCATAGGCCATTTAAGTTAAGGTAATTGTTGTGCGCCCAAGGCTCGCTAACAAAATGGCCAGGGTCAGCAAAAAAGCTATAAAAATGCGCGCGCGGAGGTAGCTTATTAATCTGAAAAACTTGAGGGTTTTGCCAATCCTGCAAAACATTGCTAGAGGTAGAAGTCATGGTTTCAGTTGCCTTTTCATTTGTCTGTGAGGTAAGCGTTTGCTCTTTACAGGCTAATAACGCTAAAACGGCCGAGAGTAATAGGCCAAATTGAATTTTTTTAATTGAATTACGCATCATTATATTCAGTCGCTAGCAGTTTGCGGTTAAGAATACTATTTATAGTATTAATTAGAGCGGCGTACTGTAACTAATATTTGAATTTACATAAAGAGTGCTTGTTAGTTAATTTTTACTATTAAGTTTAGAAGCTTAGGTTTATGTCTATCTTTTTACTCTTTTTACTCTTTTTCAGCGTATAACAGTGTTGTAAACAATCCTGTTGAGCTTGTTACACTATCAACTTAGTTATTCACTCAATACACAAACGATGTGTAGGACTGCACATGAGTGCCACTTTATTTTGTGAGCCTTAGTTTACAATCCTATTGATGGACTGATTAGCCTTTCAGTTGGTCATACGCAAGGCCAATGATAAGATTGAGCTGTGAGGGCAGCAGCTCTTATTTAACTTTCAAGTAAGTACTTTATTTAATGACAACAACTAATGATATTGGCTTGTTTTACGGCTCAAGCACCTGTTATACAGAAATGGCCGCCGAGAAAATCCAACTTAGGCTGAATGAGTTACTTGCCCCTCGACAAGTCATACTATTCAATATAAAAGACGTGGCACTAAAACAAGCTGAGCAGTTTGGCACGCTGATTTTTGGCATCTCAACTTGGGACTTTGGTGAGCTGCAAGAAGATTGGGAGTCCAGCTGGGATGATATTGCAGAGTTAAACTTGCAAGACAAAACAGTGGCACTGTTTGGCTTAGGTGATCAACTGGGTTATGCAGATTGGTTTCAAGATGCCTTAGGCCTGTTGCATGATGAGTTAGCTATTTTGGGCTGTGAATTTATCGGTTATTGGTTTAATCAGACCTATGAATTTAACCAGTCAAAAGCGCTTATTGCCGATGACGAATATTTTGTTGGTCTGTGTTTAGATGACGAAAATCAATATGAGTTGACCGATGGCAGAATTGAACAGTGGTGCCAACAAGTCGTGGCAGAACTAGCAGAAATATAAATTGTCAGAGTCGCGCCCCTCACGTTTACACCAACCTTATTACCGCAATGGTCCATCTCATCGGGATGGAGCTGATGTTAGCTTCCTCGATATCAAAAGAATGTTTGGCTTTCGCACGATTACCATTGGTAGGTGGGTAAATAAACAAGAACAACAAACTGCCGCCAATTTGTTTTTTGATGCCTTATGTGACTTGATGGATATTTTGCTGGTACCGGAACAGGTCATTTCTTTAAACGGTAGCTTATCTCTGGCCTTTGGTCGTGGCGGGCGCAAACACAGTAGTGCTCATTATGAGTCGAATACTCGGGTCCTTGCCTTAGCAAAAAATGCCGGTGGTGGTTCATTGGCTCATGAATGGATGCATGCATTTGATCATTACATCTGTGATAAATTATTTCTACAGACCTCAGCCAATGAATTCGCCTCAGCCGTGTGGCTTAGCGACCGGAGTATTCGGGCCCATGCTCTCAATACTAAGCTAGCATTATGTTATTCAAGTATTTTTTTATCGGAGGATGGCCGCGAGCCCAATGACTATGTCAAGCGCAGTGCATTAGCCGACACTCATTTAAATTGCTTTTATTATGCCCAGCCCCAAGAATTAGTGGCGAGGGCCTTTGAAGCGACCATCCAAGATCAGAAAATCAAGAACGCTTTTTTAGTGCAAGGCACCAAACAAAGTCCAGAAGCAAAACTGGGAATTTACCCCCAAGATGAATTAAGACAAACTATTTCACACAAGCTACTGGATTATTTTTGTCATTTGGGGCACGCTATAAACAAATAAATACTACTTTATTTTTGGGTTTTGGATTAATTTGTAATGAATTAATCGTGCTCTTAGGCAAAACTGTCTTTATACTAGACAAATTCGAATTCAACTTATTGGCGATTAATACCGATGAAAAGAAAAAAACACGGCTCCGCAGACGACGAAGCAGCAATTGATATGACGCCCATGTTGGACATCGTGTTCATCATGCTTATCTTCTTTATCGTAACGACTTCTTTTGTGAAAGAGAAAGGTTTAGAAATAAACCGTCCTAAAGATTCAAATACACCACCTCCACCAACTAATGTGAAGTCATTAGCTATTCGAGTGAATGAAGACGGCACGATAGTCGTGAATGGTCGTGAAGTAGATATTCGTCGTGTTGAAGCTAACATCCAAAGTTTCTTAGCTGAAAACAATCAAGATAGTGCCGCGGTGCAAGCTCATCCAAAAGCGAAACACGGTGTAGTAACAGAAGTTATCAACGAAGTGAAAAAGGCCGGTATTAGTACCGTTTCAGTGTTGGTAGGTCAATAACCCACACTATTTCATTGAGTGAAAATTAAAAACGCCGCAATATTTGCGGCGTTTTTGTATGTGGTTTTGATGGGGTACTTAGTTGACAGATTTTGCTTCTATTCAAGATCTAAGGGTTCAGGCGATAATATGATACCCGTGCGATCAGCATAGATATGATCTTCCGGCAAAAAGGTCACACCACCAAAGTTAACCGCTATATCAACTTCACCAATCTCTTGATCATCAGCACTAACTGGGATAGAGGCGATGGCATGGAGACCAATATTAATTTCTTCAAGATCATCCACTTCGCGCACACTGCCGTAACAGACTATGCCTTCCCAGCCATTTTCGTAAGCTAACTGTGCAGCGCTGGCATCAATTAATGCTCGGCGCATTGAGCCGCCGCCATCGATTAATAGTACTTTACCCACTCCGGGATGGGCCAAGGCTTTTAATATTAGCCCTTTGTCTTCAAAACATTTTATCGTTGTGACTATGCCACCATATGAAGGACGACCACCGAAGCTAACGAACATGGGGTCAACCACGTCTACACTGTCAGCAAATAAATCACACAACGCAGAAGTATTGTATTCCATTTGGATTCCTCAGAGTGGCAATAACGAGTATTAGTATACTGGCACAGGCAAGCAATGCCATAAAATAAAGACAAAATTAGTTAGATTTTTGCTTGTCACAATTTTTTCTCATATTCGTCATTGCCCAGTCATAAAGTCCGCCTACTCAGCGAGGACATTTGCATTACAAATTTAATGCATAAGACAAATCTATAGCAAATAACTAACTTATCGCACTAAGGCGCTTTGTTTTTTGCCTAGCAAATGACATTATTAGCCATGCTCTGTTTTTGTTGTTCAAATATTAATGCCTAAAAATTCCAAGTTACTTGTTTTACTGCTAATTGGCTTATTTAGCCTTTGTGCGTGTGGCCAAAAAGGCCCTTTATATTTGCCTGATGAACCGACCAATAATAAGTCAGAATCGTTACCGCCACCTAACCAACAGGAATCTCGTTGAGATGGATTATTTTAGTTATAAAGATCAGCAACTCTTTGCCGAAGACGCTTTAATGAGTGATATAGCTCACAAATTTGGAACACCTTGTTATGTTTATTCGAAGGCAACTATCGAACGTCATTGGCTAGCGTTTGATAAAGCGGCAGGACAGCACCCGCATCTGATCTGTTATGCCGTAAAAGCCAATTCTAATTTGGCAGTATTAAATATCATGGCTAAGTTGGGGTCTGGATTTGATATCGTTTCTGGTGGTGAGCTCAGTCGTGTTCTTAGAGCTGGCGGCGATCCGGCCAAAGTTGTGTTTTCTGGAGTGGGTAAAACCGAAGCTGAAATTAACCTAGCCTTACAGCACAATATTAAATGTTTTAACGTAGAGTCCTTACCTGAACTGGATAGAATCAATCAGGTTGCCGCGAGTATGGGCAAGGTTGCTCCTATTTCTTTACGGGTGAATCCGGACGTGGATGCTAAAACCCATCCATATATTTCCACGGGTTTAAAAGACAATAAATTTGGGGTTGAACGCCAACAGGCGGTGGCGGTTTATCAATATGCCGCTTCATTAAGTCATTTACGTATTATTGGTATGGATTGTCATATAGGTTCGCAATTAACTGACCTTACACCTTTTGTTGATGCCTTAGATATTATGCTGAGCCTGATTGATGAGCTTGCATCCTTAGGTATTGATATTGCTCATTTAGATATTGGTGGTGGGCTGGGTGTAACCTACAAGGGTGAAACACCTCCTCATCCCGATGAATACGCTCAAGCGATAGCCCAGCGCATGCAGGGCCGTGAATCGCTGCAACTTATTTTTGAACCTGGCCGAGCAATTGTGGCAAATGCGGGCGTATTATTGACTAAGGTCGAGTTTATCAAACAGGGGGCCGAGAAAAACTTTGCTATTGTTGATGCCGCGATGAATGATTTGATTAGACCGGCTCTATACTCTGCTTGGCAGAATATTATCCCCTTAGTAATAAACCCAGCACGGCAACCCGCTGTTTATGATGTTGTAGGACCGGTGTGTGAAACCAGTGATTTTTTAGGTAAAGAACGGGAACTCAGTATTGCAGCGGGCGATTTTTTAGCCGTTAGAAGCGCAGGCGCCTATGGCTTTGTTATGGCATCCAACTATAACAGTCGCTGCAAAGCAGCCGAAGTGATGGTCGACGGTGCCAACAGTTATGTGGTTAGAGAGCGAGAAACTATTGAGCAATTGTTTGCGGGTGAACACCTGTTAGCTTAATCGAAAGACTTAAAATCTGGCAGGCAAAAGTATGTCTGTCAGGTTTTTTTCTATCATACTGATTAAAGACATAGTCAGTTATTGTGTGAAGTGATATAAATTGTCCATGTTATCTAACTTCTCTGAAAAACGGGAATGTTAGAATCCGAATATAGCTAAGTAGTATAAATGCAAATCCAGTTTTCAAAAATGCATGGCTTAGGTAACGACTTTGTTGTTATTGATAACGTCACCCAAAACGTGTTTTTCTCTAAAGAGAAAATTCAGCAATTAGCTGACCGAAATTTCGGCATTGGTTTTGATCAGTTGTTATTAGTCGAACCGCCATATGATCCTGAGCAGGATTTTCACTATCGTATTTTTAATGCCGATGGTTCTGAAGTGTCGCAATGTGGTAATGGTGCCCGATGTTTTGCACGTTTTGTAAAGATGAAAGGTTTAACCAATCGCAATAAAATCACCGTCAGTACCAAAGCAGGCAAAATGGTGTTGTATCTTGAAAAAGACGGTATGGTAACAGTGAATATGGGGGTACCTAATTTTGATCCCGTTCACATTCCATTAAAAGCAAACAAACAAGAAAAAACCTATATTATCCGTGCCGAAGATCATACGTTTTTTTGCGGTGCGGTTTCAATGGGCAATCCTCACTGTGTGTTGTTAGTTGATGATGTTCAGGAAGCCGATGTTGAAACCCTTGGCCCTTTGTTAGAACGCCATGAGCGTTTTCCTGAAGGCGTTAATGTTGGATTTATGCAGATTATTAATCCTAGTCACGTTAAGCTAAGGGTGTTTGAGCGAGGGGCAGGTGAAACATTGGCCTGTGGCAGTGGTGCTTGTGCGGCAGTGGCAGTTGGTCAATTGCAAAACCGTTTAGGTAAAGATGTCCGAGTAGATCTACCTGGGGGCAGCTTAAGAATTAAATGGCCCGGAAAAGACAGTGTATTAAAAATGACCGGTGCAGCAGAACATATATTTGATGGAATAATAAACCTATGAGTGATGTGATGGGACAGCAAAAAAATAAGTTAGAACTTAATGACAACTTTGATAATCACCTATCCATGGATGAATCAGAGGTTGTTGACTATTTGTTTGCCCATCCAGATTTTTTTGTTAAACATGCCCAAATGTTTGAAGAATTAGATATTCCTCATGCCCATAAAGGCAGCGTATCGCTGGTGGAACTTCAAAGCGAACAACTACGTAAAAAAGTTAGATTACTCAATTATAAATTGAATCAACTTATCTCTATCGCCCGACAAAACGAACAAATTTATCGGGTCTACGCTGATTTAAATTTGCGTTTATTAGCTACCCAGAGCATGGATGAAATGCAACTTGTATTAGAAGAAGTTATGCAAGAGCGTTTGCAGCTCGAGTCGGTAGTGATCAAACCTTTTATTGGTGCCTATGCGTTTCCAGAAATTCAACGCCGTTTGTTTGTTGAAAAACGCTTTAGACGAGACAAGTTCTTTTTTGGACGTTTGAGCGAACATGAAAGAAAACTACTGTTTCCCCAACAAGAAGCAAATTCAGTGGCTTTATTATTACTTGGCGAATTAGGTGAGTTGGGAATGTTGGCCGTAAGTAGCAAAGATCCCAGTCATTTTAATCCTGATATGGATACCTTGCTGATTACTCAACTACAACAATTTCTTAGTATATTACTGCCCAAATTAATGAAGTACTAAGGGCTTGTTGTCCTAAAACTATATTCTCTTCGTATACAATGCTTATCAAACAATTAATGGCACTGGGTCTGCAGACAGCCTTATACAACTGTGTTTGTGCTTCAGTGGCTATTAATTGAATTTTATGGCTCAGGCTAATCTGAGTTAAAGTAGTCAAACGATAAATTAAGAATAGCAATTTAACGATGATCTTTTACAGAAAAATTCGGCCTTTTCAGGCTATCACCTTTGATTTGGATGATACCCTTTACGATAATAACGTACACATGCCGGCCGCCGAGTCAGCCTTTAAGGCTGAGCTACATCAAGCTTTCCCAGAAACCACGAATATTGCCAAAAATGAATGGCATCAATATCGCGTTAATGCCATCAGTATTCAACCCCAACTGAAGAATGACATGGGTGAGTTACGTAAACACATCTTAAGGCAATTGTTTCAGTCCTTAGGTTTTTCAGGCTCTAAATTACGCGGGGCAGTTGAACATAGTTTTGCGCGTTTCTATTTTCATCGCAGTAATTTTAGGGTGGAAGATAACATTCATTCTTTATTAAAAACCCTCGCCGCGCGCTATCCTCTAGTGGCCATAACCAATGGTAATGTGAATCTCGAACAAATTGGTCTAGCACCTTATTTTAGTCATATATTCAAGGCTAATCTACAACTGCCCATGAAGCCACATGGCGCCATGTTTGAGGCCAGTCAACGGGCTTTAAATCTCACTGCGAATAGAATTTTGCATGTAGGCGACAATTTACACAATGATGTACTCGGTGCCATTAAAGCCGGTTTCCAAAGTGCATGGTATGCGCACGATCGTGCTATGTTAGTAAGAGAAGAATCATTGTTCTTACTTCCCCATGTACAATTAAATAGCTTAACAGAGCTGTTAAATTTCGATTCTCTAAATTTCCATTAAACCCATTTCATCTGCTTCTACAAACGATAAAAGAGTCGCTATTCTTTGCAGCTGATTAGAAGGTAGTTTGCTAGTAGTGTATTTAAATACAGTAATGCTGATATACTGGGTTAAAAAATATAGACAAGTAAATAGTAATGGATGTATCGCGACTACTAGATGAACTAAACGATAAACAACGCCAAGCCGTTGCTGCCCCCGCTTCAGACATGCTTATTTTGGCTGGCGCTGGCAGCGGTAAAACCAGAGTGCTAGTGCATCGGATGGCGTGGTTGATGGACGTGGAAGGCATGGCCCCACATAGTATACTGGCTGTTACCTTTACCAATAAAGCGGCGCGCGAGATGCGAGGCCGGGTAGAACACTTGCAAGGTTCGGCCCTGCGAAATATGTGGATTGGTACCTTTCATGGTATTGCCCACCGTTTGCTGAGAGCTCATTATGCTGATGCTAAACTACCCGAAAATTTTCAAATTCTTGACTCTGATGATCAATATAGATTAGTCAGACGAGTGCTAAAAAGTCTAAATCTAGATGAGAAGCACTGGGCACCTAAACATGTTCAGTGGTATATCAACGGCAATAAAGACGAAGGACTGCGCCCTGAGCACATCGAAACTCACGGCGACGCTAGTCAGCAAAAAATGCGTGAAATTTATCAAGTGTATCAGCAGACCTGCGATCGTGCTGGCTTAGTGGATTTTGCTGAATTGCTGCTACGTGCCCACGAATTATGGCTACACAATCCAAGCGTGCTGAAACACTATCAGCAACGCTTCCGCACCATTTTAGTCGATGAATTTCAAGATACCAATAATATTCAATACGCTTGGTTGCGCTTATTGGCCTGTCCCACAAACAACATGATTATCGTCGGTGATGATGACCAATCTATTTATGGTTGGCGTGGGGCTAATGTGCAAAATATTCAACATTTTTTGCGAGATTTTAGCAGTGCAACCACCATACGTCTGGAACAAAATTATCGTTCATCAGGCAATATATTACATGCTGCGAATGCGGTGATCAGTAATAACGAAGGACGCCTTGGTAAGGAATTGTGGACAGAAGATGCTGAGGGTGAATTGATTTCGCTCTATGCGGGTTTTAATGATCTGGATGAAGCCAGATTTAATGTGTCGCGCATTAAAGATTGGCGAGACAAAGGCAATGCCTTGTCAGATTGTGCCATTCTTTATCGCAATAACGCCCAGTCACGCGTACTAGAAGAAGCCTTATTACAAGAGTCGATCGCCTACCGTATTTATGGTGGATTACGCTTCTTTGAGCGTCAGGAAATACGTGACGCTCTGGCCTACTTACGCCTGATTAATCAGCAAATTGATGATGCCGCTTTTGAGCGTATAGTGAATACACCGACTCGAGGTTTAGGCGATAAAACCTTGGTTGCTGTGCGTCAACTGGCGAAAGAGAATGAACAGTCCTTATGGGATTCTGCCTTACAACTGATTAATGAAAAACGTTTGAGTGGACGGGCATCCACTGCGCTAGATAACTTTGTAAAATTAATAAAACAACTAGGCAATGATATTGGTGAGTTCACCTTGGAACAACAAGCTGACTATGTAATTAAACATTCTGGTTTATTTGCTATGTATCAAGCTGAAAAAGGCGAAAAAGCCCAAGCAAGGATTGAGAATTTAGAAGAGCTTGTGACCGCTTGTAAGCAGTTTTCACCACCCGAAGAAGCTGAAAATATGACAGCGCTTTCAGCATTTTTGGCCCATGCCACCTTAGAGTCGGGCGAGACACAAGCCGAGAGTCATCAAGATGCGGTGCAGATGATGACTATCCATTCAGCCAAAGGCTTAGAATTTCCTTTGGTGATCTTAGCTGGTGTAGAAGAGGGCATGTTTCCTAGCCAAATGAGTAACGAAGAACCGGGTAAAATCGAAGAGGAACGCCGCTTATGTTATGTTGGTATGACCCGAGCAATGCAAAAGTTATATATTACTTATGCAGAAAATCGTCGGGTTTATGGACAAGAGAAATACCACACCCCTTCGCGTTTTATTAAAGAAATTCCCAGTCAGTATATTGAAGAAGTTCGATTAAGAACGACTATTTCTAGACCAGTACAAAATCGTTTTACTCCAACGACTGGGCATACTGCATTTGAGTCTACGGGCTTCAAATTAGGTCAGCGTGTAGCCCATCCCAAATTTGGTGAAGGCACGGTATTAAACTATGAAGGTGCTGGTGAACATGCGCGTATACAAGTTAACTTTGAAGATTTTGGCAGTAAGTGGTTGGTGATGTCATTTGCAAAACTAAGCCTAGCTTAATTTTGAGGTGGGGCCGAACTCGCTCTTATATAAATAATGCTAACAGCGTTTTCTCTTTGTCACCGCTTCTGATAAATTGCTGTTTATTACTCTGCTTGATTTAAGGTTGCTATGCAGCGAAATGTGCTAATAATTGAAGACAGTCACGCTAGTATGACTATGATGCGTGATTTGATCATTAAAGCAAAGTTGAATCCGATTTGTGCGCAAAATCTTATCGAAGCTAAGTTTGTTTTCTCTTCTTCGTCACCAGAATCATTTTTGTGTGCCATTGTTGACTTTGACTTACCCGATGCGCCTCGTGGTCAAGCTATTGATTTTACCCTACGCTCTTTTTTACCCACGATTGTTGTCGCTCGACACCTAGACAATGAGACGCGAGAGGCCATTCTCAAAAAAGATATTGTCGATTATATAACCAAAGAAAATGATCAGGTTTATGAATACCTCAGCCGTTTACTTTCCCGTCTTGAAAAGAATAAAAAAGTGGGAGTATTGGTGGTTGATGCACTGCGGGCCCGTCGCAGTGTGATGGTGGGATTGTTACGGCGGCACAATTTTATAACGTTTGAGTCTGCTGATGCAGAGCAAGCATTAGTTACCATGCAAAAATTTAGTATTATTAAATTACTTATCGTCGATGATGAGGGTTTGCCCCGAGTCAGTGGCATCGAATTACTCAGTTTGCTGCGCAGAGAATATAAAAAAGAAGATTTAGCGTTCATTGGCATGACTTCAATAAAAAAAGCCGGTTTGTCAGCACGTTATATCAAAAGTGGCGCTAATGACTTTTTATTAAAACCTTATTGCCATGAAGAATTCTTCAGTCGTGTTATGCAACATGTTGAATATATGGAGAATATTGAGTTAATTAGACGCGCCGCTGACTCTGATTTTTTAACAGGTTTACCGAATCGGCGTTATTTCTTTGAAAAAGTTGAAACTCATCAAAAGCACAAGCCGCAGCGACAAAGCTTAGCCATTCTGGATATTGATCATTTTAAACGTATTAATGATACCTATGGCCATGATTGTGGTGACTATAGCTTAAAGGAAATTGCTAAACTGGTTGCCTCATATTTTGCCGACTTTACTGCTGCGAGATTTGGTGGTGAAGAATTTTGTGTTTATTTTGTCAATCAAGAGCCTAGCTATGCACATCAGGTTCTAGAACAGTTTCGCTCTGCCTTAGCCGCTAAGATATTTACGTTTGAGAAAAATACCTTTCATTGCACCGTGAGTATTGGCCTCACGCACCAAACCCAAGGCGGTATCAGTGGGATGATCCGCCTTGCAGATAAACACCTGTATGAGGCTAAAAATAATGGCCGCAACCAAATTGCCGCTGACACTTAGATCAAAAGTTGGCTTAAACAATAAGACGGTTAAACCCACTATCAACTTAATTTAGTGCCGCTTGGGCTCTAGTTGAGCGATATGCACGGAATGAATCGAAGCTAAATAGCGCCAAGGCCAGCCACACAAATATAAATGTAATAATTTTGGCCTGATCGAGTGGTTCGTTAAACCACCATACTGCCATAATAAACATGATGCTGGGACCAAGGTATTGGAAAAAGCCTAAAGTGGAATAGCGCAGCCTTCTGGCGGCAGCAGTAAAACATAATAAGGGAGCGGTAGTAACAATGCCGGCACAGATTAAGGTGATATTGAGGGATAATGAATTAGTGCCTAGATTGCTCATTTCACTACTGAATCCGACCCAATAAACCAGAGCAAAGGGTAACATCATCATCGTTTCTAACAATAAACCGGGCAGTGAGTCGACGGCGACTTTTTTACGTAATAAACCGTAAATACCAAATGTAACCGCCAGCGATAAGGCAATCCAAGGAACTTGGCCAAAGGAAATAATCAAAATGGCTACGCCCGTAAAAGCCAGTGCTACTGCGGTTTTTTGCAGCGGCCGTAAACGTTCTTGCAAAAACAAACGTCCCAAAAAGACGTTAAACAAAGGATTAATGTAATAACCTAAACTGCCATCCAATAAATGATCATTGTTTATTGCCCAGATGAATATCAACCAATTAACCGCTAGAAGTAAGCCCGACACGAGTAAGATGGCCATGACTTTTATGTTAGTGACTGCCGCCTTTACTTGGCGCAATTTACCACTCACTAATACTAATATGCACAGTACCAATACTGACCAAACGATGCGATGCAACAGAATTTCTTGCGCGGGCATGGCCTTGAGTAACTTAAAGTAGAGTGGTGCAAATCCCCACATGCCGTAGGCTGCAAGCGCAAAAATGACGCCAGATTTTATACTTTTATCGTTCACTAGCGTACTCTTTTAGGGGGCTGGAAAATCCCACAAGTGTGTAGTAGGCATTGATTAAAATCAATCAAATAGCTGATTACTTTGATATTTTATCAATCCAAAACTTGGCAATATGGGTATAAGACCGATAATTATGCTGGTAATATGCATAGGCAAATTTGATTCGGATAATTGGTAAGGGATAATACATGAATAGAAGTCATTGTTGGCAATTGGGTTTGCTGCTCAGGGTCGTTACATTGACTTTATTTTGTAGTGCAATACAGGCTCAAGAAACACAATCAGTTGAGACTGAACCAACAAAAGCCACGTCTATATTAGAAAAACGCAGTAAAGCAGATAGTGCTTCAGTAGAAAATCCGTTTTCTATTGCCCAATATCGTCTTAACTATTTACTGCCAGTATCATGGGTGGGTGATCCTAATGATATTTCGGCCGACGGTATTAATGAAGGTAATCTAGATTCCTTCGAAGCTAAATATCAAATCAGTATGAAACTGCCATTGTATTTACATGATGAAGATTCATCGGGGCTGTATTTTGGCTTCACTGCCATGTCTTTTTGGCAAGTGTATAATGACGCTGTTTCTAAGCCTTTTCGTGAGACAAATTATGAGCCTGAAGTTTTTTATTCGTGGCAAAAAGAAATAAAGTTACTGAGCTTTGAGTTTAATCAACTGCAATTCGGTTTTAATCACCAAAGTAATGGGCAAAGCGGCTTGCGCTCGCGCAGCTGGAATCGACTTTTTGTATCAGCTCTATTTAGCGATGCTAGTGCCTTTTACTATGTTAAAGCATGGTATCGAATTCCCGAAGATGCCAAACAAAGTGCTATGGACACTACCGGTGATGACAACCCAGATATTACGCATTTTTTGGGGCATATTGAGTTAGGTATGGGTACTAAGTTAGGCAGTATTGATGTATTAACCTTGCTACGCAATAATCTTAAAACCAGCGATAACAAAGGTAGTATTGAGCTGAATCTTTCTTATCCAATTAGCAACAGATACAACGTGTTGTTGCAATATTTTAATGGTTATGGTGATTCTTTAATTGACTATAACCGTCATCAACAGCGCATCAGTTTGGGTATTCAACTGGCCTTTTTTTAATTCGAATCGTTTAATAAAGTTAATCAACTGTAATACATTGTTTACAGTTTTAAGACATAGATTTAACCATGGCTTTGGTGGGCTTTATTCCAAGGCGAGAATACAGCATTATTCATACTCTTAATTAGGGAAAGTAAAAGTGGTCATAATAAAAATGAAAAAACTCTTGGTAATTGGCACCGGGTTGGCAGCATTGCTAAGCTTGAGTAGCTGCGATAGTAATAAAACTGATGTAACAGAAAAACAATCAGCGTTACAGGCAGTAAACTTGCCCGATGGCATCAAAAAAATCACCTCTGTGGCAAAACAGGACGGACAGCTTGTTATTCCTTTTGATAAATATGAATTAGACAATGGTTTAACGGTTATTTTGCACCCAGACAACTCTGATCCTCTGGTGCATGTTGATATTACCTACCACGTGGGTTCTGCTCGGGAAGAACCAGGCAAGTCAGGTTTTGCCCACTTCTTTGAACATATGATGTTCCAAGGTTCTGAAAATGTGGCTGATGAACAACATTTTGGTTTGATTACTGAGTCTGGTGGTACCTTAAATGGCTCTACCAATACGGATCGTACTAACTATTATGAAACCGTCCCGTCAAATCAGCTAGAGCGGATGTTATGGTTAGAATCCGATCGTATGGGATTTTTCCTCGATGCAGTTACCGAAACAAAATTCGAAAATCAGCGTGAAACGGTTAAAAATGAGCGCGGACAAAACTATGATAATCGCCCTTATGGTTTATTAAGAGAACGTGTGAATGAAGCCATGTTTCCTGAAGGACACCCATATTCTTGGTTAACTATTGGTTATATTGAAGATCTTAATCGCGCCAATTTAAACGATCTTAAAAAGTTTTTTTTACGTTGGTATGGACCAAATAATGCCACCTTGACCATTGGTGGTGATTTAGATGAAGCACAAACTTTAGCTTGGGTAAAAAAATATTTCGGCGGTATTCCGCGTGGACCTGAAGTGGTAGCACCGGAATACAGCGATGTGGTCTTAGCTGAAGACCGCTATATCTCTATGGAGGACAATGTTTCACTGCCTCTGATGTATATGTCTTTCCCTACCGTTCATGCCAATCATGCTGACGAAGCACCCCTAGATGTACTGATGTCTATCTTGGGTTCCGGTAAGACGTCGCTGCTGTATAAGAATATGGTTAAAAATGGTAAGGCGGTGCAAGCTCAAGCCGGCCATTCTTGTGGTGAACTTAGTTGTCAATTTACCTTGTTAGCCTTGCCTACCCCAGGCAACTCCTTGGCAGAACTTGAGAAAATCGCCCGAGTATCATTGGATGAGTTTGAATCGAGAGGCGGTGCCAATGATGATGACCTTGAACGTGTAAAAGCCGGTATTGTGTCTGATATGATTTACGGGTTGGAAAGTGTCAGTGGCAAAGTAAGCCAACTAGCTGCCTATCAAACCTATCGTAATAATCCCAACGCGATTGGTGACGATATAGCTCGTTATGAAGCGGTCACTAAAGAAGATGTGATGCGAGTCTATAAAAACTACATTAAAGACAAGCATGCGGTGATCATGAGTATTGTGCCAAAAGGTCAGGCTGATGCCATTATTAAAGCGGATACATGGCAGCGTTATACCCGCACCCTACCAAAAGACAATGACGACAGTGCCATAGTGTTACGTCCTGGAGTCTCTGATTTTGACCGTTCGGTGATCCCGCCATCAGGGACAAATCCCAGCATAAAAGTACCCGAAATTTATTACGCGACAACAGCCAATAACATTGCTGTTTTAGGTGCGGTTAATGATGAAGTGCCAACCACCACCATACGGCTGCGTATTCCGGCTGGGCAAACTCGTGAACCTATCGATAAGTTGGGTCTGGGCGCTTTAACCGCCGCCATGATGGAAGAGGCAACGCAAAAATCAACTGCTGAGGATCTGTCTAATGAATTGCAAAAATTAGGCTCAAGTGTTGATTTTAATGCGGGTGATAAATTCACCACAATGAGTGTGCGTACACTGACAAAAAATTTGGATAAGACCCTTCTTATTGCTGTAGAAAAGCTAACTCAACCTAAGTTTGAACAAGCCGACTTCGAGCGTTTGCAAAAACAACAGATTGAAGGCTTAAAAAATGCTAAGAAGGACGCCGGTTCGACTGCAACAGGCGTTTTCAATAAATTGGTATTCGGCGCCAATAACAGTTTTGCCTATACCAGTGGAGGGACTATTGAAACGGTTGCAGAACTGAAGCTAGATGATGTTAAAGCATTCTACACCGCTAACTATGGTCCGGCTAATTCAGAGCTAATTGTTGTGAGTAACTTGGCAGAATCACCAATCAAGAGCGCGCTTAAAGTGTTAGAGCAATGGCAAGGCAAAACAGCTGAAGCGCCTGCCTTGAATGCCTTTCCAAATTTAGCTACAGGTACCTTGTACTTTGTTGATAAACCTGGTGCTGCTCAGTCTGAAATTCGCATTGGTAAACGCGCCTTAAAGTATGATGCTACTGGTGAATACTACTTAGCTGACTTAATGAATTACAATCTTGGTGGGGCCTTTAACAGTCGCATTAATTTGAATTTGCGTGAAGATAAGGGCTATACCTATGGGGCTCGCTCATTTTTTTATGGTGATGACATTCATGGTTTCTATCGTGCGCAGGCTGGAGTTCGTTCTAATACAACCGCCGATTCTATCGTGCAATTTAGAAATGAAATCAGCGAGTTTGCTGCTCAAGGCATGAGTGATAACGAGCTACGCTTTATGAAAAATGCCATTGGCCAACGAGACGCTAGGGAATATGAAACGCCTTATCAAAAGCTAGGATTTCTATCTGAAATCATGACTTATACCCTCGATAAAAGCTTTGTGGATAAGCAGAATGCTATTTTGTCTAACATTTCGAAAGATGAGTTAAATGCCTTAGCCAAAAAATATCTTGTATTGGATGACATGATTACCGTGGTTGTTGGCGACAAAGCGACTGTACTTGATAGTCTTAAACCCTTGTTTGAAAATATTGTTGAGTTGGATTCTGACGCAAATCCTATCTAACTTGAGCAAAAATTAGAAAAGCCGCGATAATTAGCGTTATCGCGGCTTTTTTGTAGGATTTGATATAAGTGCACTCTATAGAGCGTTTAAGGCACAAATTGTAATTAAGCTTTAGTCTGCAGACTTAGCCTAGTGTCAAAAAGTAAAATCAGCTAAAATACGCGCCCCTTAAAAGTCAAAGTGGCAAGGCAATACGTGACTCAACAACTCAACCGCACCATCTCAGTCGCTCCAATGCTTGATTGGACAGACAAACACTGTCGCTATTTTTTGCGCCAAATATCACAGCACGCCTTGTTATATTCAGAAATGGTTACCACTGGTGCAATCATCTTTGGTAAAGGAGACTATTTGGGCTTTAATCAAGAAGAACATCCTGTGGCTTTGCAACTAGGGGGGTCTAATCCCGTTGATATGGCTAAGTGTGCTGTATTAGCCCAAGAGCGGGGCTATGACGAGGTCAATATTAATGTGGGTTGTCCATCTGACCGAGTACAAAATGGGCGTTTTGGTGCGTGTTTAATGGCTGAGCCACAAACGGTGGCTGATTGTATTAAAAGTATGCAGGCTGCAGTTGATATTCCGGTAACAGTGAAGAGTCGAATTGGTATAGACGAAATGGATGAGTATGAGGATCTTACTCGCTTTATCGAAATCGTCGCGGCCAGTGGTTGCGATACTTTTATAGTACATGCAAGAAAAGCGTGGCTAAAAGGCCTTAGTCCTAAAGAAAACCGTGAGGTGCCCCCTTTGATGTATGAGCGTGTATATCATCTCAAAGAGCAGTTTCCCCATTTACATATTAGTTTAAATGGCGGCGTGAAAAACTTAGATGATGCCGCACTGCACCTACAGAAGCTGGATGGCGTAATGATAGGTCGAGAGGTCTATAGTAATCCTTACATATTAGCCGAGGTGGATAAGCGCTTTTATGGCGATGATACGGTGCTTAAAACCAGAGTCGATATTGTAATGGCGATGTTACCCTACATAGATGCACAATTAGCCCAAGGCGCCAGAGTGTGGAATATTGCCCGTCATATGTTAGGACTTTTCCAGGGCCAACCTGGCGGCAGAGTGTGGCGTCGTTATTTAAGCCAGCAAGGTACCAAAGTTGGAACGGGCAGTGAGTTATTAATTGATGCACTGGATTTACTACTGGATACGCAGAAAAAAGCAGAATCTTTTCTTCAATATTAATATTTGACCAAATTAGTGGTCAAATTTACTAATTATTGACTTTTACTCGTTTGGCTTATGTGATCACTTTGCTTGTTTTTTATAATTATAATAATAATCAACAACATACGATTTATTTTCATTTTGGCACAACTATCGCAATAGTGATTGCGACTTAAGCAATAACTACTTAGTAACGCTTAAGAAAGTTGTTAACTTAACCCAAAAGGAAATAATCATGTTTACTAAATCTAAAATTGCTGTTGCTGCTTTAACTACTAGTTTAATTTTTGCCGGTAGTGTTAATGCCAACGAAGTATCTGTTGAACAAATCGTAACGAGTCTAGTGTCTCAGGCTATGTTTGTGGCACAACAAGAAGTGCAATACAGTGTGCAAGAATCAGTGTTGAACGCGACCCATGTCTTGAGTTTTAGCGAAGAAAAAGCCTATGTGACTAAAGTCACTATCACAGATATTAAAGCGAATGAGGCTGATAAAAACAGTGCGGAATAAGGAGTGATTATGATTAGTCACGTCTCTTTATTAATGATTTCATTGGCGCCAGTCGTTGCATATATAGTGGGAGCACTTGTTTTTAGCCTGATTGGCTTAGTGCACAAATCTGCGGTATGTAGGCGCCCCCCACTGTCTTATAGTTGTCGGAACGGTCTCTAATTGATGTATTGACCGTTGTGTCTTTTTCGCCCTTACTCTTTTGCCCAGCCTATATCTGTTTTTATTCATATTCAGTCTTTCTATTAGCCATGATTTACTTCTTGAAGAATTGTTGTGCTTCTGGCCCATCTATTGTTGATTACCTGCTGTTTCAAATTCCTTAGAAGGATATTTATTTTTTCGTCAAATTAACCAGTGTATGTGTGAAACTGACTAACTAAAAAACAATGCCGGTTCACAAAAAACTAGATTTAATTAAAATTATCAATAAAAACAAAGGTTTATTTGTTTTCACTATCTTGGCATGCGAATTGTAATAGTGAAGTACTAGTAGCCATTTTGATGCTAGAAACTTTTTAATCTATTTGGAGTAAGCACCATGGGTATGATTTCAAGAATGTCAGACATAGTACAAGCAAACATTAATGCCATCTTAGATAAGGCAGAAGATCCAGCCAAAGTATTGAAGTTGTTAATCCAAGAAATGGATGAGGCACTTGTTGAATTGCGTTCGGTCGCGGCATCGAATTTAGCTGAGAAAAAGCGCTTTCAACGCAAAATTGAAAAAACGCAACAACAAATTGAAGGGTGGCAGTCAAAAGCGGCCTTAGCAGTAGATAAATCCCGTGAAGACTTGGCTCGTGCAGCCTTGGCTGAAAAACATCAATGCCAACAACAGTTAGGTGTCTACCAATCTGAGTTAAGCATTATTGATAACTCTTTGGGTGATTTGCAGGCAGATACTGCAAAGCTTCAAGAAAAATTAACTGAAGCGCGCGCTAAACAGAATTCTTTAGTGATACGTGAGCGTTCAGTTGCTGTTCGTTTGCAAGCTAAGACCAATAACCATGTTGACCGTATCGAAGTGGCGATTAGCCGATTTGAACACTATGAGCGCCGCATTGATGACTTAGAGTCACAGGTTGATGCCTACGACTTAGTGCGTTCGTCACAAAACTTAAGCAGTCAATTTGTGCAATTGGAAGCAGAAGAGAAAATTGAACAAGAATTGGCGATGTTGCGCAAGAAAGTGGCATAACACTGTGGTGTTCGAGTGAGTGGCAACCTTTGGCTGCCACCGATAAATTTCAACTAGAGTAAGGAATTCAAAATGAGACAATATATTGATGTTAATCGCTTACATAAAGATAAATATCACAGCAAAATTTCTGGTGTTTGCGCAGGTTTAGCCAAACATTGGGAGCAGCCAAGATGGTTAATTCGAGTGGCGGCACTTATTTGTTTAGTGTGTTTACCCATGGTCACTTCTGTTGCGTATATTATGGCGGTGCTATTGCTGCCGTCTCGCTAGGGGGCCCTGTGTTTAAGAATCTATTATTAGCCGTTTTGATTGCAATCGTTCTGACCTACAGTGTTGGCTTGGTTGCAACTCAATGGCTGGACTTAAGAGTTCAAATTGATCAACATTGGATAGAACCTTTTATGACTATTTTAATTGTGACCTTGGTTGTTGCGGTACTGGTAATTGTTGGCTTCGTTGTCGCGATAAGTGTCATAGGTGCCATCATTTTTGCCGTCTGTGCCGGAATTATTGGGATATTTGTTGCAGGTGTGAGTGCGTTTTGGCCGATTTTACTATTCGCTCTAATTGTTTATTATTTGGTTAAAGACAAAACAGCTGCGCCACAGCCTAGGCACTACTGAGTTACAAAAAAGTCTGCTGAAGCATTGGTAAATTAGTCTAATTTGCTGAATAATTCTAACTCTGATTTTCTTTAAAAGGGATAGCATATGTTTCGATGGTTGGCTGTAGTGAGTGCGCTTTTTGTTTTTAATTGTCAGGCACAACTTGTGATAACGCAGGCTCAGGTAAGATTATTACCACCAGGAGTGCCTAATACATCAGCCTATTTTGAGATTGAAAATATCGGTGATGAAGCCGAAGTTTTAGTGGGTGCTGGTGGTGAAATTGCCCACAGTATTGAAATTCACGAACATATTATGACAGCGGAAACCATGAAAATGGTGCATCTAGCTGAACTTGTTATCCCACCCAAACAAAGTATTAAGTTTCAGCCAGGTGGTTTGCACTTAATGATTTTCGGTTTAGTAAAGCCACTAAATACTGGCCAAAGTGTTAAGCTGTATTTACAAACTCAAGCTGGCGAACAAATTGAGTTCGAAGCCATCGTGGCTAGGCCGTAAAACGACATTGAGGAACTACAATGCAACGATTTATTAGCATTAAATGGATTGCCCTTTATTGCGCTATTTTCTTTTTATTGATGTGGATTTTGTCGATTTTCTGGAGTGTAGAGCCTGACTTATTTGAACCCACAGAGTTAGCTCAACAACAGGCGCAACTGAATAATGAGAAAATAGTACCCGGTTATACTATGACATCTACTTTAATTATGGTGACTGAATCTTTACTCAATAAGTCCGGTGGTTACTTATCTAATGATGTACTGCCCCCCAGTGTGTTGATGGATGACATGCCCAGTTGGGAGTTCGGGGTGCTCGAAATGACTCGAGATCTGGCCCTTGCCATGCGCAAAGATCTGAGTCGCTCACAGTCTCAATCCATTGAAAACAGCTATTTAACCAAAGCGCAGCCGCTATTTAATAATAACCATTTAGATTGGATATTACCTTCGGCAGAATCTCGTTATCAAGAAGGTATCGATAATCTCTATCTGTATCGCGAAAGCTTGTCCGATATCAGCCAAGGACAAGGCCAGTTTTATGCGCGGGCGGATAATTTACGTGACTGGCTAAAGCAAGTCGAAAAACGTTTGGGTAGTTTGTCGCAAAGACTCAGTGCAAGTGTTGGTCAAGACCGTTTAGACACTAGCTTGGCGGGTGATGCGCAAGCGACACAGTCAACCCCTACCGCGAAACAGCTAGTGGATAAGACCAGCTGGTGGGAACTTGACGATACCTTTTACGAAGCGCGCGGAGCAAGTTGGGCATTGCTCCATTTTCTCAAAGCCGTTGAGCATGACTTTGCTGATGTGTTAGAGAAAAAGAATGCCGGTATTAGTTTACAGCAGATAGTACGTGAACTGGAGGCAACTCAAGAGCCTATATGGAGTCCCTTTATTCTCAACGGCAGTGGTTTTGGTTTATTGGCGAATCATTCTTTGGTGATGGCAAACTATATTTCTCGGGCCAACGCAGCATTAATCGAACTATCAGAACTTCTTAATCAAGGTTAATACAATGAAAAAACACACACTCTCAATTGGTATCGTAGGATTGCTTAGCTGCTTTTCAAGTCAAGCAGACACCTTATTGGGTTTATATGCTGGTGGCCAAGCCTGGAATATGGAAACCAAAGGTGGGTTTTCTGAGGACGGTACTAATATTAACTTTAATTTTGCCAACAAAACAAAATCCAGTTACTACATTGCTTTAGAGCATCCTCTTCCACTGATCCCCAATATTAAATTGCAACGAACCGCCATGGATACTCGCGGTGATGTGGTGGTGGACAGCAGCTTTACATTCGGAGGTGAGCTTTTTACGGTAAATAACACGGCAGTGACCGATGTTAAACTGACCTCTACCGATACTATTTTGTATTATGAATTGTTTGACAATGACCTGATTAGCTTTGATTTTGGCATAAATGCTAAATATCTGGATGGTGAATTGTTTGTTATTGATAAAGATGATCCAACAAGAACGGGGCGTGAAGAATTTTCTGGTGTCGTTCCTATGGCCTACTCTCGTTTAGCCTTTGGTTTACCTACTACTGGTTTTGGTGTGTATATCGAAGGTAGTTTTTTAAGTTTTGATGCGCAAACGCTGAGTGATTATCAGGCAGCTTTCACCTATAGTCTGATGGAGAATCTTGCCATCGACCTGACTTTTCAACTTGGCTATCGCGCTGTAAAAGTTGATTTACAGGACTTAGATGGTATTTATTCAAACCTTGAATTTAAAGGGGCTTTTGCGGGTCTTGAAGTCCACTTTTAATCTTTCAGGCTTTTAAGTAATAAAAAATTAGTTTTAATTCTTTCCGGTTATGAAAAGAAATCGCTAACCTATGTTGGTATCAATAAAGGTTAGTGATTTATGTCTTCAGAAACAAATAATCGTTCCAATGTCGCGGTCGGACTTAATGACCCTCAATGGCTTGCCATTAATCAAGTGACTGCAGCGCTAAATCCGTCGCAATTAAATTGGTTAAGTGGTTATTTTGCGGGTTTGGCGCAGTCAAGCCAAGGGCAAGTGCTGCCGGTTCAACAGACTGCCGTAGCAAAAAGCCTCACTATTTTATTCGGATCTCAAACCGGTAACGCCAAACTAGTTGCTACTGAACTAAAAGCTAAACTAGAAGCCAACAATATTGCGACGACCTTAGTTAGTATGGCTGATTATAAAGCCAAACAATTGAAGTCTGAGTCTCATATTGTCGCGATTGTCAGTACCCATGGTGAAGGTGATGCACCTGATGATGCAGTAGAGTTACATGCTTTTTTAGCCAGTAAAAAAGCCCCTAAATTACCCAATTTGCACTTTGCAGTATTAGGCTTAGGTGACAGTAGCTATGAGTTTTTCTGTCAGACAGGTAAAGACTTTGATCAACGCTTGGCTGATCTCGGCGCCAAAAGAATTTTAGATCGCTTAGATTGCGATGTAGATTACGAAGCTAGCGTAAATGTTTGGTCAGATGCATTGATGGCCAAGATTGCTGATGAGATGGTGCAAGCTGAAGCAGGGCATTCTCAGTTAACAACCATAGCAAGTGAAAGCACATTGAATGTGGTTGAATACAATAAAAAATTCCCCTTCAAGGCGTCTTTACTGGCGAGTCAAAAAATTACCGGTAGAGATTCAGTTAAAGATATTCGCCATATTGAAGTGTCGCTGCAAGACTCAGGTATTCAATATCAAGCCGGCGATGCCCTCGGTGTATGGTTCAATAACGATGCACAGTTGGTAGAAGAGTTACTTGAATTGTTGGCAATTGACAAAAATGAGTCGATTAAATTAGCTGAGCAATCGCTCACTATTTTTGATGCTCTGATTGAAAAATTAGAGCTTACTCTGAGTTATCCGACTTTTGCCAAAGCTTATAACGAATATGCCGCCAGTGATGAACTCGCCGCTAAATTAGAAGATAAAGCCGTATTGCGTGTGTACTTGGCAGAGCGTCAAATAATTGATGTGGTACGCGATTATCCGGCAAAATTAAGCGCACAACAGCTTGTTGATGCCTTACGTCCTATGGCACCTCGTCTTTATTCTATTGCCTCGAGTCAGGCTGAAGTTGAAGATGAAGTTCACCTAACGGTGGCTGTGGTTGAATATGATGCACATGGTTACCGTCATCAGGGGGGCGCTTCAGGATTCTTAGCTAAACGCTTAGAAGAAGGCGGAGAAGTCAGGGTTTTTGTTGAAAAAAATGACAACTTTCGTTTGCCAGAGAATCCAGATACACCTGTTATTATGATCGGCCCTGGAACGGGTATCGCACCTTTCAGAGCATTTATGCAACAACGAGAAGCTGACGAAGCTCAAGGCAAAAATTGGTTGTTCTTTGGTAACCCCAATTATACCCAAGATTTTCTATATCAAGTGGAGTGGCAACGATTTGTCAAAGATGGCGTTGTCGACAAAGTTAGTCTGGCCTTTTCTCGAGATCAAGAAGAAAAAGTGTATGTGCAACATCGTTTGTTAGAGCAAGGTGCAGAAGTGTATCAATGGTTGCAAGATGGCGCGCATATCTACGTTTGCGGTGACGCAGATCATATGGCTAAAGATGTAAACGACGCACTTATGTCCATTGTTCAATTGCATGGTGATAAAAATGCCGAGCAAGCTGAACAATATATTATGGAATTGCGTCGTGCTAAACGCTATCAGAAGGATGTTTATTAATGACAACCAATAATGACAAACATGTTGTGCAAGGCAAATTAGCTGATAACGAGCGAATGAAAAGCCGCAGTAATTTTTTGCGTGGCACCATCACTGAAGACTTAAAGAACGACCTTAGCGGCGGTTTTAGCGCTGACAATTTTCAGTTGATTCGCTTTCATGGCATGTATCAGCAAGATGACCGCGATATTCGTGCAGAGCGAGCCAAACAAAAGTTAGAACCTTTGCAAAACGTAATGCTTCGTGCACGTTTACCGGGCGGTATTATCACGCCCACTCAATGGCTCGCAATTGATAAGTTCGCCCAAGAACACACTTTGTATGGCAGTATTCGTTTGACTACTAGACAGACCTTTCAATTTCATGGTGTGTTAAAGCCCCACATAAAGCTGATGCATCAAACCTTGCATAAAGCCGGTATCGATTCTATTGCGACAGCCGGTGATGTTAATCGTAATGTATTGTGTACCTCTAACCCGGTTGAATCGGCAGTGCACCAAGAAGCCTATGAATGGGCGAAGAAGATCAGTGAGCATTTGTTACCCAAAACACGTGCCTATGCAGAAATTTGGTTAGATGGTGAAAAGTTTGAAACTACTGATGAAGAGCCTATTTTAGGCAGTAATTATCTACCACGTAAATTTAAAACAACGGTAGTGATCCCGCCGCATAATGATATCGATGTGCATGCCAATGATTTGAATTTTGTAGCGATTGCAGAAAATGGTCGATTATTGGGCTTCAACGTTTTAGTGGGTGGTGGTTTAGCTATGACCCACGGGGATACCACAACCTTCCCACGTAAAGCGGACGATTTTGGTTTTATCCCTCTTGAGCATACATTAGCAGTCGCCGAAGCTGTGGTGACCACACAGCGAGATTGGGGCAACCGAGTTAATCGTAAAAATGCTAAAACAAAATATACCCTAGAGCGGGTAGGCGTTGAGACCTTCAAAGCAGAAGTTGAATCGCGCGCAGGGATTAAATTTGCGAGCAGTCGTCCTTACGAATTTACTAATCGAGGCGATCGCATTGGTTGGGTTGAAGGCATAGATGGTAAACATCATTTAACTTTGTTTATTGAAAACGGGCGAATTCTCGATTATCCAGGCCAAACCTTAAAAACAGGTTGCGCTGAGATTGCAAAAATCCATACGGGTGACTTTAGATTAACCGCTAATCAGAATTTAATTGTTGCTGGCGTACCGGCAGAGTTGAAAGATAAAATTGAACAGCTTGCTCGCGAGCATGGACTGATTAGGCAAGAAGTGAGTCCACAGCGCTTAGATTCTATGGCCTGTGTTGCCTTTCCTACTTGTCCTTTGGCCATGGCGGAGGCTGAAAGGTATCTGCCCGACGCGGTTACTGAACTTGAATCTATCTTATCTAAGCATGGTATTCCTGAGCAGAGCATTATTTTTCGGGTCACTGGCTGCCCCAATGGTTGTGGCAGAGCTATGTTGGCGGAAGTGGGTTTAGTCGGTAAAGGCCCCGGTAAATATAATCTGCATCTTGGTGGTAATCGTGAAGGTACACGTATACCAAGGATGTATCGTGAAAATATCGATGAAAAAGAAATCATGCGTGAGCTAGATGAATTGATTGGTCGTTGGGCGAAAGAAGCTGCAGCTAATGAGTCATTTGGTGATTTTGTGATCCGCGCTAAAGTGGTCAAGCCGGTCATAGATTCTGCCAAAGATTTTTATGATGAGCCAGAATATGCCATCTAATACCCTGCAAACAAAGCAAGGTCACTTTGCCCCTAGCGCAGAAGAGCTTGCTCAGTTGAATGTGCAACTTGAAAAGTCGAGTGCTCAAGAGAGGGTCTCTTGGGCGCTGGAACATTTGCCCGGCAATTTTATGCTGTCTTCTAGTTTTGGTGCACAAGCTGCGGTGATGCTGCACATGGTGACAAGTCAAAAACCTGATATTCCTGTAGTGGTAACAGACACGGGCTATTTTTTCCCTGAAACCTATCAATTTATTGATGAGTTGACTGAAAAGCTCAAACTTAACCTGAAGGTCTACCGCGCACCCATGTCTGCAGCTTGGCAAGAGGCGAGGATGGGCAAGTTATGGGAACAGGGCCAAGACGGTATTACTCGTTATAATCAGCTCAATAAAGTGCAACCCATGCAGCAAGCCTTAGAAGAGTTATCGGTTAAAAGTTGGTTCGCTGGGCTGCGCCGCAGCCAGTCTGATATGCGAGAAAACCTAGCGGTTGTGCAACAGCTAAAAAATCAGTTCAAGATTTATCCTATTATTAACTGGACCAATAAAGACATACATTATTACCTCAAAGAGCACAATCTTCCTTATCATCCACTCTGGGAAAAAGGTTATGTGTCTATCGGCGATTGGCATACTACTCGCTCGTTAGAGGAAGGTATGAATGAGCAAGATACGCGTTTCTTTGGTATGAAAAGAGAATGTGGGCTACATGAATTTGGCGATGGTATCTAAGCGCTATTCTTAAAACGCGGAATTGGCTTTTTTATGCAGATTCGTTTTTTATATTAAATACGCCACTAAGCCTTTGTTTCAAGGCCAGCACATAGTGGTCTTGCTTCTGGCTATTGACCAATTTACTCAGTTCTGCTCCTGTGGTGGTAAATTTAAAATAAACCAGAGTAAGTGCTTTTAGTCTTGGCGATAGTGTCATCGTGTGTCCAGCAACGCGCCATTCTGTTGTATCACCTAATGGGATTTCTCCGGATTCTATTTCACTGTGATGAATTAGGCCTAAATCCATTAATGCCAGCAAATCAGGATAACTTAAACCAAATTGCGCCAAATTCAGTTGGTGTCCACTATTAGTGCTTAAAAAAGACCACAGAGATTTTTTACGGTAATAGCCAATTAATAACTTTGGGCTAGAGTCCCCTCGTTGCCGACTGGCAAAATTAACCGCACGGCGAAAGATTAGGGCATCTTTTTGCGTCAGTTGTTTAAGTAACTGCAAAGTGTTGAGGGAAAAGCTACCTGGCTTACCACTTTCAACTGCAAAAATTTTCCCCCATAATTCTTGCATGGGAGGGGAATAGATTTCTTCTGCCATTTTAATAAAACTGAAAAACCAGTCAGGATCAATATCGTCCGTTTGACCATCATCCAGACAAAAGTTTATGGCTTTACTAAGAATACTTTCTAAATTTAGAATTTTCCGGCGTTCTTTTAATTTTAGACGCTCACTTATTTTGTAATCGATACTTTGGTTTTGTTTGGCATTTGTTATTGAATAAATTCCAGCCTGACTAAACCATTTCGCAATGCGATCTGTGCCCGCCAGTTTTTTAACCTGTTCAGTTTTATCTTTGGGTACTTCCAATTTGACTTGGGTTTTAATGGCTTTAACATCAGTTGTTATAGGCTTAAAACCAATATTTTCTACTTTAATCGACATGTGTTTATTTGGAATTTTAGTGAGAGCTGTGCGTCATACGAAGAATTTGATGACTACTTAGCGTTAAAAATAAGAATAAGCTACTATCAATAGCATAAAATTACATCAATGTGCATAGGAGTCTTTTGCTCTAAGCAATATTGGGGTAATGTTAGCTAGACTTTTACTTAACCAACAATCTTTACTGCGGAGTCTTCTGTAATTAAATGAGCGAAAATAATTATGAAAATGATGAACTTATTTTTTTATCGGAAGAAAAAGGTTCAGAAGTCAAGGCACCAAGTGGTTATTGGAATATCTTAGTCGTTGATGATGATGAAGAAATTCACTCAGTGACTCGCTTAGCTTTGTCAGACTTAATTGTAAATGACAAAGGTTTAAAGTTTATTCATGCCTATTCTGGTGTTGAGGCATTAAAAATTATTGGCGAAATGGGCTCAAGTATTGCCATAATCTTGTTAGATGTGGTGATGGAAGCTGATGATTCAGGTTTGAAAGTAGCCAAAATCATGCGTTCAGAAATGGGCCTAGAAGAGCCACGGATTATATTGCGCACTGGTCAGCCGGGATATGCTCCTGAAGAGCAAGTTATAAAAGATTATGATATCAATGACTATAAAACCAAGACAGAGTTAACCCGAAGCAAATTAGTCACGACAATAATAGCGTCCTTACGTTCATATCAACAAATATTATCCATTAATCAAAGCCGACTTGGTCTGCAGAAAATAATAATCTCTGCTGCAAATTTGATGGAAGAACATTCAGTAAAGAATTTTTGTGAGGGAGTAGTAACACAAATTAGCTCGCTCTTGGGCCTTGAGTCGGGAGGTGTTGTGTGTGCTCGGGCAGGCTCTGTGCTGGATAAAGATGATGATGGTGTTTATATTCTCGGAGCTGCAGGTGAGTTTGCCTGCCACATCAATGCAAAGTTAGAAAATATACCTAATGCTAAAATCGTGGATTTTGTAAACCGCTGCCTAAGCATAAAACAACATATATTCGAACACGATTTCTCTGTGCTGTACCTCAATAGTTCTGGCTATGAAGCCGCTGTTTATCTGCAAATGGGTAAAGAAATTAGTGAGATAAATAAACAGCTACTTGAAGTATTTTTGACCAGTGTTTCTGTCGGCTATGAAAATGTTAATTTGTTTCATCAGTTGCGTACGGCTGCGTTTAAGGATTGGTTAACGAAATTACCAAATCGTAGCGAGTTTATTAATATGCTGGATGAGCTTGGCAATGGTAAAAATCCGACTCAAGATGTGATGGTAGCACTGGTTGATATCAGCCATTTCGCAGATATTAACGATGGCCTCGGCCAAGATGTAGGCAACAGTGTACTATTATCGGTTGCTGATAGACTTGAGGAGACTTTTAAGAGCAAGGTTCGTTTAGGCCGCATTGGTTCTGATGTGTTTGGGTTAATTGGCCCTGAGTTTTTTGTTAATCCACAAACCTTACAAGAGCTTTTTATCGCTCCTTTTAAGGCTGGCGAACACTCTCTGCATTTGGGGGCATCTTTTGGTTTAGTTAGATTAACGAACAAAATCCAAAGCGGCATTAACCTTCTTAAACATAGCAACATTGCGTTAAACGAAGCAAAGAAAAACCTCAATACAAATTTCGAATATTACGAACCTGAGATGGAAGAGCAAACAACGTGGCGTTTAGACATGATCCGTCAACTTGCTATCGACTTTAAGGCGCGTAAATTACAATTGTGGTACCAACCACAAGTGGATTTGGTCACTGAAAATGTAGTTGGTATGGAGGCTTTGTTACGGTGGCCAACATCCAGCGGTGGCTTCATTTCGCCAGATGTTTTTATCCCGCTTGCCGAATATTCGGGCCTTATTATTGACATTGGTGCATGGGTGCTAGAAGAATCGTGTCGGCAATTAGGTGTGCTGGCGACCTATGGATTTGATGAATTACGGATGGCAGTTAATATTTCAATGCCCCAATTTCGAGATCCAGCTTTTATTAATGTGGTAAAAGACGTTATCACTCGTGAAGGTATTAAACCCGAAAAAATAGAACTGGAAATTACTGAAAGTATTGTTATGGATGAGCCACAAATTGTGGTGGAAGCGTTGCAGGAATTAAAAGCGTTTGGGGTTAAAGTAGCTATTGATGATTTTGGTACTGGATTTTCATCGATGAGCTATTTGCAGCAGCTTCCTTTGGATAGACTAAAGGTTGATCGTTCTTTTGTGAATGAAATCATGCCAGGTAAGTCGGCCTTTATTGCTGAAACGATAGTAACACTAGGTAATAAACTGGGGCTATCAACCATTGCTGAAGGCATAGAGAAGCGAGAACAAGCGAGTTATATGCTGAAACTCGGGTGTGATGAAGCTCAAGGATATCTGTTTGCCAAACCTATGCCATTCGACCAGTTGCTGGCCTTTTTGATTGAACATCGTGACATGTAAATTTACGCTCGGATTAACTTAGGTAGCAATACTGTGTTTTTGCTTTGACATTTTTGCTCAGCTTATTGTGTTGCTGCTTAATATTATTTAATTTGACCGTAAGAAACCGCTACCGTCTTTCTTCCTGATTCTTTTTTTAGTCTAGCCCATCAGAGTATTTGTCACTCTCTACATACCGACTTTATGTTGGGTTGATTATTTCCTGCGTGGAAATCAAAAAAATATAGAAATATTTCACTTTGTCATAATATTGTCACAAAACTATGTTTTTAAAACTTGATGTGTTGTCCTGATCAGTGTAACTTTGACTTATACCAGCAGTTAAAAGGTGAATAATTATGCGTATGAAACTAGTTGTAACGAGCATTTTATTGGTATGCTCCAGTCTAGCGCACAGCGAAATAAGTCAAAAAGGCATGTTTAGTTGTATTGACATGAAGAGTTATGAGGTGAACAGTCAGTGCACTGCATCTTTGATAACGAACAATATGCAATTTCAAAATATGCAACGGGAGCTCACTTTGAAACTTGAGCAGCAAAGCCCCAATGTGATGGCGACTACACAATTCTTTCCTAATAAGATGTTGATTAAAGTAATTGCTCAAAAAGATCAAGAACAGGACACTAAATTATTTGCTCTAGTTCAATAAGATAAGATAAATAAAAAAAGCTGCTTGAAGCAGCTTTTTTTGTGTCTGGCCTTTCCTAGTTTTCTTCGACCATTAAGGGCAAACAAACTAATTGATTTAATTTAAGCCATTTTTCTTTCTGTAAAGCCAAATTTAGTTTCAATTCTTTATAGCGATGGTGCAATTCCAACTTTTCATAACTGCGTTTTAGATCTTGTTTTTTCAATTCCATCATACGTTTTTTAGCTGCGTAATATTCTGTCATTCGTTGCACCAGCAGCTCGTATTCGTCTTGGAGTTTTTGCATTATTTCTTCTCCATTGGCTAATGATGCGATGCGTATTTTTGAGCGTTGCAATTGCATAACTAGTCTGGCTTTTTCAATACGTTCTTCAGGGCAGCGTCGTAAGTTTCTAGCGAGTCCCAAAAAAGATAGTCCTCTGATTAGCCATTTACTGGGGTCAAATTGCCACCATCTAATACCATTGCGATAGTCATATTCAAAGATATGATGGAAATTATGGTAACCCTCACCAAAGGTGAAAAAGGCTAAAATATCATTATCTCTAGCACTATTTTTATCAGTGTAGGGCTGTCTGCCCCAAATATGGGCTAAAGAGTTAATAAAGAAAGTCACGTGATGGACTACAACCAGTCTAAACACACCAGCTAAAAGCAACATGCCCCAAATGTCATTATTAAGCCAACCTAACAAAATAGGCACACCAAAATTAGCGCTTAACATGATGGCTAAATAATGACGGTGTTGCCACATAACAACTTTATCTTTTTGCAGATCTCGACAATTACTGTAATCACTATAACGATCAACTTGGTATTCTCTAAGCATCCAACCAATATGTGAGTACCAAAATCCCATTTTTGCCGAATAGGGGTCAGATTCATTATTATCTACGTGTTTATGGTGAATACGGTGATCTGAGCACCAGTGCAAAATGCTGTTTTGCAAAGCCATCGCGCCACCAATAGACAGCACAACTCTTACTACGGGGTTAGCTTCATAGGCCTTATGAGACCACAAACGGTGGTAACCAGCGGTAATCGACATACCCGAAAAATAGATAAGTACAATACAAGCGATAATTTCAAAGCTATCAAATCCATGTGTAAAGGCTTCGTAAGGAACGATAAAAAGTGCGATAAGTCCGGTTATCAGGAATATGGCAACATTTACAAATAACAAGCGAGGTTTTTTCATGATAATTACGTTTGAGCTTACAACTGTACGCTAATTTAACTTTGCGTCAGCACTTAATCAAGAAAAATCTGCTGATACTGATTGAAATCATTGGCTGTGTCCCCAAGCCTTTTCAGGTTAGACTAGTTTATAAAATTCAACTAGGGCTTATTGTGAGTCGTCAACTACAAAAACTACGTACTCGCCGCAGTATTATTGAAGCCGCTTTTTCATTGCTTGATGAACAACGCAGTTTGTCTAGTATTAGTCTAAGGGAAGTTGCTAGGGTCGCAGGTATTGCTCCTACCTCTTTTTATCGACATTTTAAAGATATTGACGAGTTAGGACTAACCCTAGTTGATGAAGCGGGTTTAGCTTTGCGACAACTTATGCGTCAAGCCAGATTGAGAATAGCTTCGGGCGGAGGAGTAATAAATACCTCCGTCGAGACTTTTATGGAATTCATTAATGACAACAGTAACGTTTTTAGATTGTTGCTTAGGGAGCATACGGGGACTTCACTTGCCTTCAGAGCGGCAGTTTTGCGCGAGATTCAGCACTTCAATGTAGAACTGACTGACTACACTATGGCAACGACTGGCCTCAAAAGTAATATTGCTAATTTACAAGCTGAGGCCATGGTGAAGCTGGTTTTTAGCACAGGGGCAGAGGCCCTTGATGCATCTTCGGAACATAAGAAGGTATTGGCTGAAAGACTCAAAATACAATTGAGATTTATCGTTGTTGGAGCTTCACAGGCTTAAGCCCTGTTTTGTAGAAATACACCACATTCTGTGTGATGGGTATAGGGAAACTGATCGAACAAAGCAAAGCGTACTACTTTATGGGTTTGGCTCAGTACTTCGAGATTTTGTTTCAGGGTGTCTGGGTTACAAGAGATGTAAACGATATTTTGGTAGGCTTTAACCATGCCTAAGGTTTCATCATCTAGTCCAGAGCGTGGTGGGTCTACTAATATGGTCGAGCAGTCAAAATCTTGCAGATTAATGCCTTCTAATCGGCGAAACTCTCGTTTTTGCAATTGCGCCTCTACAAATTCTTCACTCGACATTCTTATTACGGTGACATTATCAATTTTGTTAAGAGCAATATTGTATTGCGCAGCGGTAACCGACGATTTGGCAATTTCTGTGGCTAATACGCGATTAAAGTTTTGTGCTAGAGGTAGAGTGAAGTTACCTAGCCCACAGTACAGTTCTAATAAGTCACCTTGACAGTTCTGTGTTACATCTAGGGCCCATTCAATCATCTTAATATTTACCAAAGCGTTGGGTTGGGTAAAACTATTTTCGATATGTTTAAACTGAAAGTCTGTGCCTTTGATGGTTAAATTTTCAATTAAATAATCTTTATCTAATACTATTTTTTGTTTTTTGGCTCGGCCGATAATATCGATGCTATATTTTCTTCTCAGATTAAGCAGAATTTCTTGCATCTCCCGCTGCCAATCGGCGTCTAAGGTTTTGTGATAGAGCAAAGAAACAACAATGTGATTACTAAGGCTACTTAAGTAATCGATTTGAAATAGTTTACGTCGAGCAAATTCGTTAGGTTTAAGCAATTCAACTAAATCAACCATCACTTGGTTAATTATTTTGCTGGCGGCAGGAAAATTTTCAACCTTATATTTCTCTTTGCTCTGCTTATCGAACATGATGTGATACAAATCGTTGCCTTCATGCCACACTCTAAATTCAGCCCGCATTCGGTAATGAATAGGCTCAGAGGGAAATACTTCTAGGCATGGCATAGTAAAATCATCGAAGCTTTTTTGTATCAAGTCAGCCTTGTGCTGTAATTGTGCTGGATAATCGTCAATATTGATCGCATTGTGACCCATGGTATTCTCCCACCGTGTTGCTCATAAAATCGCGCAAGGTATAGGGTTTTAGCTAATACTTCAAGATTGCTGTTGTAAAGTATTATTTGTATGTAGCCTAAATTTTATGCACCACCTGCCGATAACTACTAATGAGGGAAGTGAGGTAGACAATATGAACATTAATCAATTAAAAGCATTTTTAGGTGACAAACCCGCACATTTAGGCAGTGAAACCAGTGTGCAAAACCAGTTGCGTGATTCCGGCCTGCGGCAAGCTGCCGCCTTGCAAGCTAATCAAGCACAAACAAATTCTGATAAATTCAGCTCTAGTGCAAGCTTTGGCGCAAGAGTTTATTCGAGTGCCCTGAACACAACATTAGAGGTTGACGGTAAGAAGCCGGATTTCTCTAGTAGTAAAGCAAAACAATCCGTGCAACCCTTATTTGATTTTGAGGAGGTGGCAAAAAATGTTTTGAAATTTGTTGGGGGGGCAATCAAGAACGCAAAAAATAATGGTGTCGATGATACCCAGTTGAATAAGCTATTTGAGCAAGCCACTGCTGGAGTGTTAAAGGGTATCAAGTTGGCAGAAAAAGACTTAGCTGGTCTGATCAACGACGAAATTCGTGTAGGCATAGACAATAGTAAAAAACTGATTGACCAAGGTATTGAAAGTCTCAGGAAAGATATTTTTTCTAAAGCAGATGATTCAAAGTCGAGCAATACTCAAACTGTACAAACATCTAGTCTTATTGCTGTTTCTAAACAGCAATCCTCTGAGTTAGTTATACAAACTAAAGAGGGTGATGAAGTCACTTTGGCTTTTGAAGATTTTAAGCAATTTAAACTTAAGCAGCAAATTATTTTCCAGCAACAGGTGGCGTCTGCTGAGCAAATAAAGCAATCACCAGAGCTGGACCCTGTTCCATCAACTAAAGTCAATGTCACAAACAATCAACAAACTGAGCAGTCTAAGGCTATAAATACCCCTGAAACTAAGCAAGTAAAAGAGCCTGTGGCGCTTAGTAAAACACCAGAGGACACACAAGTGCAGCCGTCTACTCGGCAAACGCCGCCGCAGAATAGGGTTTATTATGAAAGTAATACATTGAGCTTCAGTGTGAGCGGCAACATTAACGAGCAAGAACTAAAAGCCATTGGGCAACTTGTATCAGATGCAAATAGCCTAGCTGATGCGTTTTTTAACGGCGATATAGAAACGGCATATAATGAGGCCTTAAAGCTTGGTTTTGATGAAAAAGAATTAACTGGTTTTGCTTTGCAACTAAGTAAAACAGAAAGCTCACAAGTGGTTAAAACGTATGAGACGGTGTCACACTATGGCCAAAATAACATTGAAAGTGACCCAGCTAAAGCCGTTAAACCTGTATCTCAATATCTTGATAAAATGCTTTCAGTAGTTGAAGGGAGTCGTCAGCACCTTCAGGATGGCACTGATTATGACAATATGGTTAATACACTTATAAACCGTATGGGTGAAGTCCATACACCAGACTTGATAAGCGCGCTAAATCGCTTTCACTCGTTTAATCAAAAATTATTAGATAATCTTCCATTATCCCAGCTATAAACATGTGTTAACTACACAAATAAAAACGCCTACATAATGTAGGCGTTTTCATATACCAAGAAAAATCCTTTTCGTTACTCTTCTTCGATTTTATCTTTAGCCAATCTTACCTTCAATGTCCTTTCTTGAAACTCAGAATCATTTAAGTTTTTGATTGCTTTGTTGGCACCCTTTGCGTCCATCTCTACAAATCCATAGCCCTTGCGTTTGCCTGTTCGACGGTCCTTCATCAAACGCACAGAATTAACGACACCATGTGCTTCGAAGTGTTCTTGCACGGATTGTTCATTTGCCCTGTAAGGAAGGTTCCCTACGTAGAGAGTACTCAATTCTGAAACTTGACCACCATCACCATTTACTGGTGCGCTTTTGAGATTAAATAATAAAACTGATGCAATGCCGCCTATAACGATGCCAAGTGCAACTGAAATAGCGGGAGATAATGCAATGTTAACCAGGTCGAAAACGAAATAACTGACAATTGCTAAGACTAAAACACTAATAATGTTTGTGATTAAAGATGAGTTCATGATCAAAAGTACCTAAAAGTTGTATTTATAATAATAAAGGAAACGCAGCTCTATGTTACTTACTTATGAATAGATCGCCAATACAAACAGTGCCGTCTCTACTATATTGTT
>Ga0163215_100615_pt1 | contig 50019 bp, 35 predicted proteins | sample SynspAceP_FD_185934 | JGI IMG/M metagenome (GOLD analysis project Ga0163215, IMG submission 185934) | Saline lake microbial communities from Ace Lake in Antarctica - Synechococcus sp. Ace-P (Hybrid Assembly) | ecosystem: Environmental > Aquatic > Non-marine Saline and Alkaline > Saline | place...
CTGCCGGTTCAGTTATTATTAATTACAGCCTTGATCGCGCGAACTGCCGCCGACGGATCGGATGCTGCGGAAATGGGGCGCCCGACTACGAGATGCGTAGCCCCGGCTTCGAGCGCATCGGCGGGCGACATCACCCGTTTCTGATCGCCACGATCCGCTCCGGAGGGGCGAATGCCCGGTGTCACGATCGCCATATCGGGTCCGACAATCTCGCGTACGGCACGGGCCTCGGCGGCAGAGCATACGATGCCGCCCATGCCTGCTTTACGGGCCTGCCTTGCGCGGCGCAGAACAAGGTCTTCAGGGGACAAGGCATAGCCCGCTTCAGCGACATCGTCCGCATCCATCGAGGTCAGCACCGTCACGCCAAGCAGGCAGAGGTCACTACCCCTGGCAGCCTCGACCGCAGCGCGCATCGCCTTGGGGTAAGCATGGATGGTCAGCATGTCGACGCCCATCCGAACGACATTCTCGACGCCTTTTGCGATGGTGTTGTCAATGTCGAGCAGCTTCATGTCGAGGAAGACCTTGCGGCCGGATGCCTTGAGGTCGCGGGCAAGCGTGAATCCGCCAGCGAAGGCAAGCTGGTAGCCAATCTTATAGAACATTGCGTCGTCACCGATCCGTTCCACCAGAGCCTCAGCCTCGGCAACGGTTGGCACATCAAGCGCCACTATCAGGCGCGAATCGATATTTTCAAGGGCTCGTGCACCCAGATCATGCGCTGCATGTGGCATTTCGCGTTCCCTCCATGTCAGCCGGTCCTCGCATGAAGACACTGTAATCGCAAGGCCGCGCCAAACGGCAAGGGCAAAAAACCCCGCGTCTAGCCAGCTGCCATCATCGCACAATGCCTGATCAGGGATTTGCAGGTGTTGGCCAGCATCGTGTTGGTTCGCTCGTCCTTGAGCCGTCCGTCTGCCTCGAAAGCATCCGCCGCGCCGCTGACCGCACATTGCTCACTGATGACCTGGGTTCCGACGTTCACCATGACTGAGCGGACATGATACAGGCCGCGAATACCGCCCAGTTTGCCATTTGATGCCGATCCGAGCGCCACATATCGCCCCGACCAGGGCTTGAGCACCTGGTCGCCATCCTTGCTGATCAGGCTGACCCAATCGATCATGTTCTTGAGCAGCGGTGGAATCGATGAATTGTATTCCGGGCAGCAGAGAAACACTCCGTCCTGCGCGGCAATCAGACGCCCCAGTTTCATGGCGTTGTCGGGAATACCTGTCTCGTTTTTCAGATCCTCATCGACAAGCGGCAAGGCATAATCAATCAGCGAAATGCGGGTGACATCAGCCCCCTGCCTTGCCAGTTCGACAGAGGCCACAGCGGCAAGCGCCGCATTGAACGAACCATTGCGGTTCGAGCCGGGAAGAACGAGAATTCTGGGGGTCATGGTCTGCTCCGCTGCCTATTGGTCTCATTGTGAGACGTCATGGAAGTAACCAGCAAAAATTGCCTGAAATCAATTAGCCAGCTGATTTTGATGTGGAATGATACGGCTTCACACGAACCCGGATCAAATCAACCAGGCACCACGCCCATAGGTATTGTTTCAAAGAGTTGCAGTGCCCCGACGATAAATCCACAACCGAGCAGGCGGCACATTTCGCAGAACGAAATCATGATGAACCACCTCGAAACTGGTCCCGTGCCGCACCACTGGTGATGCGGGACCATAGGAAAACTGCACCACGGGTCTCCCTGGCGGCACACGGTCGAGGAGATCTTCAATCAGCGCAACACGACGGGCCATGGGGAAATTCAGCAGAGGAATACCCGAAACCACACTGTCAAACAGGCTCGTCTTCAAATCGGCAAGGGTTGTATCAAGATCAAAGGCATCGCCTCGAATGAAGCGGACGCCTGGAAAATCGATCTGCAGGCGGGTGTGGAAGTCAACGGAGTATTCGATCGACACCAGATCTGAAGGGGCTACGCCACGCGCCAGAATGGCCCGGGTGAGCACACCGGTTCCCGGCCCCAGTTCAAGCACCGGCAACCCTGATACCGGGTTGACCACCGAAGCCATTGAGCGTGCTGTGACCGATGAGGTTGGCATGATCGCACCAACCGCTTTCGGGCCATCCATCCATCCTTTGAAAAAACGGATTTCGTTATCGAAACGCTTGGCGATTCGTTCAGGAAAACTCATGCTCACAGCCTGCACCCTCCAGAAACTGCGCCCTGTCCAGCACGCAGCTTACACAACACCATCTGGACAGAAAACATGGTTTCTCTTGGGCAATACCGGTTTGGCCGCAGGCTCAATCCGACATCGTATCAAAAAAACCCTTCATTCTTGAAAAGAAGCCGGTCGATTCGGGACTGGTGTCTTTGGAAGAAAGTTCCTGGAATTCCATCAGCAATTCACGCTGCCGTTTTGACAGTTTTTGCGGTGTTTCAATCGTAATCCGAACATAGAGATCACCGAGTTGCGCGGAACGCAACACCGGCATGCCCTTGCCGCGCAGCCGCAATTCCTTGCCGGGCTGTGTGCCTTCCGGCACTGTCACGCGCGAGCGGGCTCCATCCATTGTGGTAATGTCAAAATTACCGCCAAGTGCAGCAGTTGTCATGGAAATCGGCACTGAACAGTACAGATCGGCGCCTTCGCGCTGAAACACGGAATGTGGTCGCACCGACAGGAAAATGTAGAGATCGCCGGTAGGGCCGCCGCGCATGCCGGCCTCACCTTCGCCGGAGAGCCTGATACGGGTGCCATCCTCGATACCGGCAGGGATATTGACCGAAAGCGAGCGCTCTTCAGTCACCCGGCCCTGACCTGCACATTTGGTGCAGGGGTCGGAAATCGTCTGGCCACGGCCATGACATGTCGGGCAGGTGCGCTCAACCGAGAAAAAGCCCTGTGCCGCACGAACGCGACCGGCTCCGCCACAGGTGGCGCAAGTGGTCGGCTGAGTTCCGGGCTTGGCGCCAGAGCCAGAACAGACGTCGCAGGTGATCGAGGTTGGAACCCGGATCTGAGCGGTTTTGCCCTCATAGGCTTCTTCAAGCGAGATTTCCATATTGTAGCGAAGATCGGCGCCACGCTCGCGGCCGCCTGAGGATCGGCGACCACCGCGGCCACCCATCATCTCGCCAAATATATCTTCAAAGATGTCAGAGAAACCGCCGCCACCGCCACCCATTCCGCCGGGACCACCCTGTTCAAAGGCAGCATGGCCAAACCGGTCATAAGCAGCGCGCTTCTGAGGATCCTTCAAGTATTCGTAGGCCTCATTGGCCTCCTTGAACTTGTGCTCAGCATCAGCGTTATCAGGATTTTTGTCTGGATGGTATTTCATGGCGAGCTTGCGGTAAGCGGCTTTCAGCTCTTTCTCATCCGCGCTGCGCGCCACACCAAGCGTTTCGTAAAAGTCTGGCTTGGCCATAGTGTCCGTCAATCTCTCTTCCAGGGGCGCCCCACGCCGGACCCATTGCCGGATAGACGCTCAAAAACTCACACACCCTGCGTCAACACGATCTACAGGGCTAATACATCTGTGCATTCCGCGCTCGAATGGATCCATTGAGCTTTCGTCATGCGTCATAACAAAGCACTACAGATTTCCCCACGCTTGATCAAACGTACGGCGCTGTAGCGTCCACACCCGCGTCATGTAGTCATTACCTGAACATAATTCCAGCCCCCTGGAGAGCCAGTTACACCACGAACTTGCAGTTTCACGCCTGACGCCCATTCATATACGGCTTTGGGGCCCAAGATCGGGCGGACCAGACGGCCGCAAGATCCCAAATCACCGGTTCCAATGCAGCCTTACAAAGGGCCGTCAGCACGTCAGTTCATCCCGATAAAAAAAGGGCCCCGAAACGGGGCCCTTCTCAGATATCAGATTATTGCAGTTTCAGTCTCAGGCGGTCTTCTTGGTGTCATCGTCGTCATCGTCGTCGTTGACTTCTTCGAAGTCCGCATCAACGACTTTTTCCTCGCCTTCGGCTTCGCCGTTATCTTCAGCGGCCTGAGCCTGCTCATACATGGCTTGACCAAGCTTCATGGAAACTTCCATGAGAGTCTGGCTTTTGGCCTGGATGTCTTCAGCGTCCGGATCTTCAGCTTCAACTGCAGTTTTGAGTGCAGCAATAGCGTCGGCAATCGCGGTACGATCTTCATCGGTGACCTTATCGCCATAATCCTTGAGCGACTGTTCCGAGGAGTGCACGAGGCTTTCACCCTGGTTTTTGGCTTCGACAAGGGCACGGCGCTTCTTGTCGGCGTCGGCATTAACCTCGGCTTCCTTGACCATCGCGTCGATGTCGGCGTCGGACAGGCCGCCAGATGCCTGAATGCGGATCTGGTGCTCCTTGCCGGTGCCCTTGTCCTTGGCCGAGACGTTAACGATGCCGTTGGCGTCGATATCAAACGTCACTTCGATCTGCGGCACACCGCGCGGGGCCGGCGGAATGCCGACGAGATCAAACTGACCGAGAACCTTGTTGTCGGCAGCCATTTCACGTTCACCCTGGAAAACCCGGATCGTCACAGCGTTCTGATTGTCATCAGCTGTGGAGAAAACCTGGCTCTTCTTGGTCGGGATCGTGGTGTTGCGATCGATCAACCGGGTGAACACGCCACCAAGCGTTTCGATGCCGAGCGACAACGGGGTCACGTCGAGCAGCAACACGTCCTTGACGTCGCCCTGCAGAACGCCGCCCTGAATGGCGGCACCCATGGCAACCACTTCGTCCGGGTTGACGCCCTTGTGTGGCTCCTTGCCGAAGAACTTCTTCACCACTTCCTGGATCTTGGGCATGCGGGTCATGCCGCCGACCAGAACCACTTCGTCGATGTCCGCAGCCTGAAGGCCTGCATCCTTGAGCGCGGCCTTGCACGGCGCGATGGTGCGCTGGACAAAATCGTCGACCAGGCTTTCGAACTTGGAGCGGCTGAGCTTCATGGTCAGATGCTTCGGACCGGACGCATCGGCTGTGATGAACGGCAGGTTGATTTCGGTCTGGGATGCGGACGACAGTTCGATCTTGGCCTTCTCGGCAGCTTCCTTGAGACGCTGCAGCGCGAGCTTGTCCTTCCTCAGGTTAATGCCCTGATCTTTCTTGAACTCGTCGGCCAGATAACCAACCAGACGCATATCAAAGTCTTCGCCACCCAGGAAGGTGTCGCCATTGGTCGACTTCACTTCGAAGACGCCGTCGCCGATTTCGAGGACTGATACGTCGAATGTACCGCCGCCAAGGTCATAGACAGCTATCGTCTTGCCTTCAGTCTTGTCCAGGCCATAGGCCAAAGCCGCAGCAGTTGGCTCGTTGATGATGCGCAGGACTTCGAGACCGGCAATCTTGCCGGCGTCCTTGGTAGCCTGACGCTGAGCGTCGTTAAAATAGGCCGGAACCGTGATGACGGCCTGTTCAACCTTCTCACCGAGATAAGATTCAGCGGTTTCCTTCATCTTCTGAAGGATCATGGCCGAGATCTGAGCCGGGGAATAGCTGTCGCCATTGGCTTCAACCCATGCATCGCCATTGTCGCCGCGAACGATGTTGAAAGGAACAAGTTCCTTGTCCTTGGTCACAGCCTTGTCTTCATAGCGACGGCCGATCAGTCGCTTGACTGCAAAAAGAGTGTTTTCCGGATTGGTGACGGCCTGCCGTTTGGCCGGCTGGCCAACCAGACGTTCGCCGTCGTCACTGAAGGCCACCATAGAAGGTGTTGTGCGTGCGCCTTCCGCATTTTCAATCACGCGGGCCTCTTTGCCATCCATCACTGCTACGCAGGAATTGGTGGTTCCGAGGTCGATACCGATTACTTTTGCCATGTTACTTTCTCCTTGAAGCGAGCTGCCCGGACCCGGTCAGGCGTTCCATTCGACAGCCCCTAACGGGACATTACTGAAAACAGGATGACCCGTGTCATCCGTCTCCGCCGCCAAGCCAAAGCCGCGCCGAAGCGGCGCTCGCCGGAAGCGTTAAGCCGTATATAAGAATGTCGCTTCCAGACTGCAAGCGTCAGAGAAAGCGCAGATTGTGGTGTTTAGTCTGTTTTTTCGGGTTTGTGTGAGCTGTTTGATTGTTAAAGCACTTCATGGCTGGGTTGAACCATTTTAATTGCCCATCAGTATATCGAGCAGGGTGGTTCGCTTGCCATTTCCGGGCTGAGAAGATGTCGCGCCAACATCCGCAGGTGGCAATAGATTATTCTGGCCGGTCGCGCCAGTTGCATCGCGCGAAACCGGAACCGGCGCAAGACCACGCACAAGATCCGCCATCGCATCGCCGTCCTGTCCGGGGCCATCTATTGTCACAGGCGGAACCGAACCACCAAGCGGCAGATTGGTCGGCGGCAGGCCGGAATGGGCAACCTGCATGAATTGCTTCCAGGTTTCTGCGGGCAGACCGCCACCGGTTACATTCTTCATCGGCTTGCCATTGTCATTGCCGAACCAGACACCGGTCGCCAGATTGGCGGTATAGCCAATAAACAAGGCATCGCGATAAGACTGGGTGGTTCCGGATTTTCCAGCCGCCGGCCAACCATCGAGGCGGGCCTTGCGTCCAGTTCCTTCCTCGACGACACGCACCAGCATGGAGTTCATCATCGCGGCAACGGCCGGATCAATAACGCGAGGCGGATTATCGTAAGTGTTCTCGTAAAGCACCTTGCCGTCGTGGGTGGAAACCCGGCGGATGACATGCGGCGTTGCCTTGTAGCCACCATTCATGAACGGAGCATAGGCCCCGGTCAGCTCCAGAAGCGTGACTTCGGAGGTGCCAAGTGCAATCGAGGCGTTGGCCTTGAGCGGCGCTTCGATGCCAAGCCTATGGGCTGTCTGGACCACGGTTTTCGGACCGACCTCCATGACCAGCTGTGCTGCGACCGTGTTGAGCGAATAGGTCAAGGCATCTGACAAGGTGACCTTGCCGCGATACTTGTTGTCATAATTCTCAGGCGTCCACTTGCCGATTTTCACCGGCGCATCATTGCGTACCGACAGGGGGGTTCGGCCCTGCTCCAGCGCCGCGGCATAGACAAATGGCTTGAACGCAGATCCGGGCTGGCGCAACGCGTCGGTGGCCCGGTCAAACTGGCTGGTGGCGTATTCGCGGCCGCCGATCAACGCTCGCACCGCTCCTGTGCCATCAATGGAAACAAGCGCGCCCTGGCTGACATTGAACTTGGCGCCGTTTTTCTCAAGCGCCGCACGCAACGCCTTTTCAGCCTCGCGCTGAAGCTGAAAATCGATTGTCGTGTCGACCACCAGATCCTCGGTGATCTTGCCGACAAGGTCCGGCAGGCGCTGCATCACCAGATCGGCGACGTAATTCTCCGAGCCGGTCCAGTAGCTCTTGGCACGCACTTGCGGACTGGTCAGCGCCGTGGCGATTTCACTCTCGGACACCACCCCCTGATCCCGCATGGCGGCAAGAACCACTTGCGCGCGGGCTTCGGCTGCCTTGGGATTGCGCGCCGGCGAAAGCCGTGACGGCGCCTTGAGCAAACCGGCCAGAAGTGCGGCTTCGGCAAGCGACGCATCGCGAGCAGGTTTGCGGAAATAGCGCCGCGAAGCTGCCTCCACACCGTAGGCACCGGATCCGAAAAACACCCGGTTGAGATACATCTCGAGGATCTGATCCTTGGAGAACCGGTGCTCAAGCCACAGAGACAGCAGCACCTCCTGCACCTTGCGCTCGATGGTCCGCTCGGGTGACAAAAACAGGTTCTTGGCCAATTGTTGTGTCAAGGTCGAGCCGCCCTGAACCAAACGGCCGGCCATCACGTTGGAAACCATGGCGCGGGCCAACCCGATCACATCAACCCCGAAATGCGAATAAAAGCGGCGATCCTCAATAGCGATCACGGCTTCCGGAATGTAGGGCGACATATCGCCCAGCAGCAGGGCTTCCCCACCGGTGGCACCACGATTGGCCATTGTTTCGCCGTTGACCGAGACGATCTTGACGTTCGGGGGGCGGTCAGGGATTGACCATGTCGCGGCACTGGGCATGCGCGCGCCATAGAAAACGACTACGCCGGCAATGGCGATCCCACCCCAGATGCCCAGCACACAGCCCCAGTAGAACATCGAGCGCACAGCGCCGGTAATCCGGCCGCGTGAGGTGCGCCCTCTGGGTTTGCGGGCTCTTGACTGAGGCTTCTTGCGGCGTTTGGCAGCGGTTGATTTCGCCGCGGATTTGGGCGCGGTTTTACCGGCGACGCGCTCATCGGCAATGGTACGCGAACTTCCCTTCGATCGGCCGCCTTCGAAAGAAGGTTCGATGCGGCTTCGGGTTGTTTTCTTGCGCGCCATGAAAGGTCCGGATGCTGATGAGTCCCGGCCAGCATCGCGATCAATAATATTGCGACAGAGATCCGGGGTTTGGTTTCACAGCAATTCCGGCGAAAGACATGCGATGTCCCATTCCGAAACTGCCCGGCGATCTCAAAACACCCTAAATGCGACGATTTAAGGGGTGGTTAAGGAAACCACCCCTTTCACACACTCGGCGACCGGCAATCGTTAGCCCGGCGCCTTATCGAACCGACAGGGCATCAAGAATGCGCACCCAGGACCGGATTCCTTTGGCAAAGGATGTCAGGTCATATTTTTCATTAGGTGAATGAATGCGGTCATCGGTCAGGCCGTAGCCGCAAAGCACAGACTGCAGACCAAGAATGTTCTGGAAATCGCCAACGATCGGGATGGAACCGCCCATGCCGATCATCACTGCGGGCTTTGGCCATTCGTCGGTAAGCGCGGTGCGGGTCTTGGTGACCACGGGTGAATCAAACGGCAACTGGATGGCGGGCGAACCGCCATGCGGGGCGTAACTTACGGTGCAATCGGCCGGCAGGCGGGCTTCGACATGAGCGCGGAAAGCCGCACTGACCTGTTCAGGATCCTGTTTGCCGACGAGCCGGAAGGAGACTTTAGCCGAGGCTTGCGCCGCAATCACGGTCTTGAAACCTGCACCGGTGTAACCGCCCCACATGCCGTTGACTTCGGCGGTCGGCCGCGCCCAGGTGAGCTCCAGCACGGAACGACCTTTTTCGCCTGACGGGACCGAAAGGCCGACTTCACCCAGAAACTCTTCAGCTGTCCTGCCAAGGCTTTCCCAGCTGGCGAGCACTTGTGCCGGGGTTTCCTCGACGCCGTCATAAAACCCGTCAAGCGTCACCCGGCCGGTTTCGTCATGCAGATCGGCGAGGATTTTTGACAGGATATGCAGCGGATTGGCGGCGGCTCCACCGAACAGACCGGAATGCAGATCCCGGTCAGCGGCATGGATCGTCACTTCTTCACCGACCAGGCCGCGAAGCGCAACAGCAATAGCCGGCGTTTGAGCATCCCACATGCCGGTGTCGCAAACCAAAGCGCACTCGGCCTTGAGTTCGTCGGCATTGGCCTTGAGGAAGGGCTTGAGGGATGGCGAACCAGATTCTTCCTCGCCTTCGAACAGGATGGTGATGCGGCACGGCAAGGAACCGGATGCGCCCTTCCAGGCCCGGCAGGCCTCGACGAAGGTCATCAGCTGGCCCTTGTCGTCGGAGGAGCCACGGCCGGTGATTGCCTTGCGGCCCGGCGTGATCTCCTTGATCGCAGGCTCGAACGGCGGATCGACCCAGAGATCGAGCGGATCGACCGGCTGAACATCGTAGTGACCATAGAAAAGGTAATGCGGTGCATCCGGCGTTGCGCCAGCATGATGGGCGACGACCATGGGATGACCTGTGGTATCGCGAAGGCTGGCGTCAAAACCGAGCGACGTCAGTTCATCGACCAGCCATTGACCGGCGCGGCGGCATTCCGGCGCGTAAGCCGGATCGGTCGAGATCGACTGGATGCGCAAAAGCCCGAACAGCCGCTCGAGGCTATCATCAAGATTGGAGTCGGCAGCGGAAAGGGCGGCGGTCAGGTCTGTCATGAGAAGCTCCGGAGGGGAATCAGAAGCAGGCAGAGTAGCGCCGGGAAAGGGCAAAAGAAAAGCCGCCATGGCCGGAGGGGAAGGCCATGGCGGCATATTGTCAGGACAAGGGCCATATAAGGGGGGCGGGGCGGCCCTTGTCCATGGTCTGGAAGCGGCGGGGGACGAGCCGGGGTTCCAGACATCGGCTTATTCGTTCGCCGGTGATACTGATCTGGCCCCGCGAATGTGGCTTTTCAAGGACACGAAGTGTTGCAGAAGATTACAAATCGGTAACCATTTTGTGATCGCAACAGGGCTTCGGCCACAACGCAAATGCATCCATGGGCTGTATTCTCAAAATTTGTCGCGCGATATCAATATTTTAGCTTGCCCTAAAGGATGTAAGCCGACCTGCAAGCGCCATTGTCGAATTGTGAACTTTAAAATGAACCAACTGCACCTCGTCGATCAGCCGGACAAATTATGGGTGTCCCGCGTCGGCCATATTCGGCTGTGACGCCTGGCGAAACCGTTTCGGGGTCACGTTGGTGACCCTGCGGAAATCCCTCTGAAAATGCGCCTGGTCGGCATAGCCGCAGCAATAACCGACCTCGGCAAGCGAGGTCGCCGTGGCTAAGAGCAATTCAGTGGCCCGGTGCATCCGTGCCCTGCGCAGCGCAGACGAGAAATTTCGGCCGTCGGCCGCGAGATGGCGCTGCAGGGAACGGGTGGAGACGGCCATCTGTCTGGCTGCATCACCGATTTTCCAGCCGCGTCCAACATCGCTTGCGAGAAGGTTTGCAAGCCGGTCCGCCATATCTGTATCGCTCTCCGGTCGTGCGCACCGTTCCGGCATGTTGCGCATCTGATAAGACGACCAGACGATCTGGAACGTCTCAAGCGACAAGCCGGAGGGCAAGTCAGCCTGTCTCAAATCAGAGGCGTGAAATTCAGATCCAGCAATCAGCAGACGGCAGTTTCTTGCGCCGACCAATCCGGCAAGGCCCATCAACAGACCCGCGATAAGGCAGTTTTCGCCAATTGTTGGCATTGCAGCGAGACTGTGGCGATGGCAGTCCCAGCCTTCGTGCCCCAAAGGCTCTATCCGGGTCCGATGAGACACGTGGTGATAGCGTTCAAGCCGTAGCCATTTGTCCGCCAGCACCTGCGGGTCAGCCGAGTGCCTGAACACGGTGGCAACAGGTGTGTCCTCGATCAGATGCAGGTGCTGACCGACCGAGAATAACAGACCCGGCCCGTACTTCTGCAGAACCCGGTCCACCAGACTGCGCTTCACCCCCGCTGATTCGAGACCGTGGGAAAAGGGATCGGACAAAGGTTGCCCGGAGACCAGCGCTGGATCGGCAGCCCCGACTACCCGCTGAAGCAGGTTCACCAGGCCTGCACTGGCAAAGTTTTCCATAGGGCGATCCTTTCGCGGGAAACCCGGAGCGTTTCAATTTCCGTTACCGCATCCAATCATACCCGCGTTCATCACAATTGAATAATCGCGCCAAACTGGAATTTGGCGCAGATGTTCAATATTCCGGTGGTGCGCCGGCTCATGATTGCCTCAAATCCAATTTCAGGAGGCAAGACATGCCAAAACAAAATGGGCTTATCGTCATCACCGGCGCCAGCCGTGGAATCGGCCTGGCGCTGGTCACGCGCTATCTCGAGGCCGGTTTTCCGGTACTGGCCATTGCCCGCGATGTCGCATCCGTGCAGCCACGCGATAACCTGACCACGCTTGATGCCGATCTCGCCGGCCGGGCAGGAATCACCCGTGTTGCCGAGCGGGTAGCGGTACTGGGTTTGCCCGTTGCTGTGCTGATCAACAATGCAGGCGTCCAGAACACGATTGATTTTATCGGCCCGGACATTGGAAACCCCGAATACCCGGATCGCATCCGGGATGAGATTGCGCTCAATCTAACCGCGCCAATCCTTCTCGCCGTTTCACTGCTTCCCTTCATGCTTCGCCCCGGCAGCACAATCGTCAACGTGACATCCCTCGTCTCCCGCCAGCCAAAGCCATCGGCGCCGGTGTACTCTGCATCCAAGGCCGGGCTTGCCTCGTTCACGCAAGCGCTTCGGGTGCAACTGCGCTCCGAAGGAATTCACCTGGTGGAAGCAGTACCGCCGCTGGTGGACACCGACATGACTGCGGGCCGGGGTTCCGGAAAAATTTCGCCGGAGGCAATGGCAGAAGCGATTTTCATGAGCGTCAAGAACAGAAAGAAGACCGCAGCGCCCGGATTGTCGAGACGGGTTCTGATCATCAATCGGGTGCTGCCGGAGCTTGTACGCAAGATTCTGGCCAGGAACTGAATTGTTACCCACGGGATCACGCAAGGACAGAGACTGGGCGACGTATGCATTTTCCCGGCATATCGAGTGCAAAGCGCATGGACCTTACGGCGGCCCCGCGTTAATCCTTGCAGCATGAAAAAAGGTGACCATCTCTTCCTCGTCGACGGCTCCGGCTACATTTTCCGGGCCTATCACGCGCTGCCGCCACTGACGCGCAAATCCGACGGGCTGCCGGTCGGCGCTGTCGCCGGTTTTTGCAACATGCTGTGGAAGCTCATGTCGGAGACGCGCGATACGTCCGTTGGCGTGACACCGACGCATTTTGCGGTGATTTTCGACCATTCCTCGAAGACCTTCCGCAAGGAACTTTATCCGGAGTACAAGGCCAACCGTTCGGCCCCGCCGGAAGATCTGGTGCCCCAGTTCGCGGTCATCCGCGAGGCAACGCGGGCGTTTGATCTGCCCTGCATCGAGATGGAAGGCTTTGAGGCCGACGATCTGATCGCCACTTACGCGCGGTTGGCGCGCGAAGCCGGCGCCGATGTCACGGTGATCTCGTCGGACAAGGATCTGATGCAGCTGGTCGGGCCGCAGGTGTCGATGTACGACAGCATGAAGGATCGCCAGATCGGCGTGCAGGAAGTCATCGATAAATGGGGCGTTTCGCCCGAGAAGATGATCGATTTGCAGGCGCTGACCGGCGATTCGGTCGACAACGTGCCTGGCATCCCCGGGATCGGCCCGAAGACCGCTGCACAGTTGCTCGAGCAGTTCGGTGACATGGACACGCTTCTGGAGCGCGCCGGCGAGATCAAACAGAACAAACGACGCGAGAACATCATCGAGTTTGCCGACAAGGCGCGGCTTTCCCGCGAGCTTGTACGGCTCAGGGATGATGTCGACATCACTGAAAAGCTCGATGAACTGGTGCTCAATCCGCTCGACGGACCCAAGTTGGTGGCGTTCCTCAAGGGCATGGAATTCAATTCGCTGACACGGCGGGTGGCCGACGCTACCGAAACCGACGCCAGTGCGGTAGACGCGGCGGAAGTGGCCCTCGATGCAACCGCCGACATGCGTGGACCCGATCACGATCCGGCCGCGCCTGTATCAGCCAAAAGCGAAATTGACGACACACCGCAGGGACTCGCCAAACGGCGCGCGGGCGCTGCAGCCTCAGTCAAGATCGACACCGGCGCTTACGAGACGCTGCGCGATATTGAGCAGCTCAAGGTCTGGTGTGCAAAGGCGCGTGAAACCGGCATTGTGGCCTTCGACACCGAAACCACATCTCTCGATGCGATGCAGGCCGAACTGGTTGGTTTCTCGCTGGCGCTTCCTGAAACCGCGCCTGACACCGGCGATCTGAAGGTCAAAGCCTGCTACGCGCCGCTGACCCATTCCAACGGAGCCGGCGACCTGCTGGGCGGCGGCGGGGCGCAGCCCGGCCAGATGCCGATCCGCGAGGCGCTGGATGAGCTGAAAGCGCTGCTTGAGGACCCGGCGGTTCTCAAGATCGGGCAGAACCTCAAATACGACATGCTGGTGATGGCGCAGCACGCCATTACCATCGAGAGCTTCGATGACACGATGCTGCTGTCCTATGTGCTCGACGCCGGTCAGGGCGGGCACGGCATGGATGCACTGTCGGAGCGCTGGCTGGGCCACAAGACAATCGGCTACAAGGATGTGACCGGCTCCGGGAAAAAAGCGATCCCGTTTACCGAAGTGATGATCGACAAGGCCACGGCTTACGCGGCGGAAGACGCAGACGTCACGCTACGGCTTTGGCATGTGCTCAAACCACGGCTGGTGTCGGATGGATTGGCAACTGTTTATGAGCGGCTCGAGCGTCCGCTGGCGCCGGTGCTGATGCGGATGGAAAAGCGCGGAATCCGTGTCGACCGGCAGATCCTGTCACGGCTGTCGGGCGAACTGGCCCAGGGCGCCGCGGCGCTGGAGGCCGAAATTCAGGAACTGGCCGGCGAACATTTCAATGTCGGCTCGCCCAAGCAGCTCGGCGAAATCCTGTTTGACAAGATGAGCCTGCCGGGCGGCACGAAAACCAAAACCGGACAATGGTCCACCTCGGCCCAGGCACTCGAAGATCTGGCAGCCGCAGGACACGAGCTGCCGCGCAAGATCGTCGACTGGCGGCAGCTGACCAAGCTCAAATCCACCTATACCGACGCGCTGCCGGGGTTCATCAATCCTGAGACCAAACGGGTGCACACCTCTTTTGCGATGGCGGCGACCACCACAGGGCGCTTGTCGTCATCGGACCCGAACATCCAGAACATTCCGGTGCGCACCGCGGAAGGTCGCAAGATTCGCACCGCGTTTATCGCCGAGCCGGGCAATGTGCTGATCTCGGCGGATTACAGCCAAATCGAACTGCGAGTGCTGGCGCATGTCGCCGACATCCCGCAGTTGACGCAGGCGTTTGCCGATGGCGTCGACATTCATGCCATGACCGCGTCCGAGATGTTCGGTGTTCCAGTGGAGGGTATGCCGTCGGAGGTGCGCCGCCGCGCCAAGGCGATCAATTTCGGTATCATTTACGGCATATCGGCCTTTGGTCTGGCCAATCAGCTCAGTATCGAGCGGTCCGAAGCCGGCGACTATATCCGCAAATATTTCGAACGCTTTCCAGGCATCAAGGACTACATGGAGGCCACCAAGGCGGAAGCCAAAGAGCATGGCTATGTAACAACCATCTTCGGCCGCCGGGCGCATTATCCGGAAATCCGCTCGTCCAATCCGCAGGTTCGTGCCTTCAACGAACGCGCCGCGATCAACGCGCCGATCCAGGGCTCGGCCGCCGATGTCATCCGCCGCGCGATGGTGCGGATGGAACCGGCGCTCGAAAAGGCAGGCAAGAAAGCGCGGATGCTGTTGCAGGTGCATGACGAACTGATCTTCGAAGCTGCCGAGGGCGACGCCGAAAATATCATTCCGGTGATTGTCGAGGTGATGGAAAATGCCGCCATGCCTGCCATCGACATGGCAGTGCCGCTAAAGGTTGACGCACGCGCCGCACTGAACTGGGATGAAGCCCACTAGAAACAGGCACGCCCATGGCTGAGCTCGGAGCCGGATTACACGCACGGGTCACCAAATTGTGACGTTGCGACACATGGCGTTTATTTGACGCCATCATGGCCCTGTGGTGTGTGGACTTAATTTTGCCGCCTAAGGAGAAATGCCATGTTGAAATCCCCAACCGTGCTTGCCGGTGCGCTGACTGCGGCACTCGCTTTGTCTCATGCAGCTCAGGCCGCTGATCCCAATCCCCGCGACTGGGACGCGGTTTTGGCTGAAGCCAAAGGGCAAACGGTCTATTTCAACGCCTGGGGCGGCTCCGAAAACATCAACAGCTATCTCGGCTGGGCTGGCGAGATGCTGAAGGACCGCTTCGGGGTCGAATTGGTTCACGTGAAACTTGATGACACCGCCAACGCGGTGGCCAAGGTGCTGGCCGAGAAGGCCGCCGGCAAGGATGAGGGCGGCTCTGTCGACCTCATCTGGATCAATGGCGAAAACTTTGCCTCGATGAAGCGGCAGCAATTGCTGATGTCGCCGGACTGGACCACGGGCCTGCCCAACTGGGCCTATGTCGACCATGAAAACAAGCCCACGATCCTGACCGATTTCACCATCCCCACCGACGGGCTCGAAAGCCCCTGGGGTGGAGCCAAGATGGTGTTTTTCCATGACACCGCCCGCACGCCGGCTGACAGCGTGCCGCATTCTTCGGCCGAGTTGCTCAAATGGACGCAAGCCAATCCGGGCCGCTTTTCCTACCCGCAGCCACCGGATTTCATCGGTTCATCGTTTCTCAAGCAGGTGCTGCTGGAAACCATCGTGGACAAATCTAAACTCAGCCAACCGGTCACCGAGGCGAACTTTGCTGAGGATGCGGCGCCGCTGTTTGACTATCTCGACAAGCTGCATCCCAATCTGTGGCGCGGTGGCAAGGCCTATCCGCAAAACTATCCGGATATGAAGCAGAAGCTGGCTGACGGCGAACTCGACATCATCTTCGCCTTCAATCCGTCGGAGGCTTCCGCCGGGATCGCTGCGGGTGAATTGCCCGATACCGTGCGTTCCTTCACCTATTCCGATGGCACGCTGGGCAACACCCATTTCGTCGCCATTCCCTACAATGCAGCGGCAAAGGCCGGCGCATTGGTGCTGGCAAACTTCCTGATTTCTCCGGAAGCGCAGGCCCGCAAGCAGGACCCGTCGATCTGGGGCGATCCGACCGTGCTGTCGATGGACAAGCTGTCAGCCGAGGATCGCGCCACCTTTGATGCTCTCGATCTCGGCATTGCCACGCTGAAGCCCGATGAACTTGGCCCGGCGCTGGATGAGCCGCATCCGGACTGGATGGAGCATATCGAAGGTGAATGGCTACGGCGCTACGGCGCGGCCAACTGACCGAGATGGCCACCCAAAGCGGAAACACGTAAAATGACGGGCGGCGTGCGCCTGGCGCGACTGGCGCCGCCCCTGACGCTAGTGATCCTGCTCGGTCCGCTGGCTTTCGGCCTGGCTGGCACCCTGCTTCCGGCGCTGGGCTATCTGCCTGAGCTGGGTGGAGTGGACTTCACCACAGCACATTTTTCAGCCCTTGCCACTGTGCCGGGAATCACCCGCTCGGCGGTGTTGTCGATCCTGATCGGGCTGGTCACCACACTGGTGTCGCTCGGCGCGATGGCTGCTTTCGTCGCCAGCGACCTGGGCACGTCCGGCTTTGCCCGGATGCGGCGGATGATTTCACCGCTTCTGTCTGTGCCGCATGCGGCGGCGGCGTTTGGCCTTGCCTTCCTGATTGCCCCATCGGGCATGATCATGCGGCTGATTTCGCCGTGGTTCACGGGTCTTGATCGGCCGCCGGATCTGTTGATCGTCAATGATCCATACGCGCTGTCGATGATGGCCGGCCTGATCGTCAAGGAAATCCCGTTTCTGTTTCTGGTGACGCTGGCGGCCTTGCCACAAACCCGGCATGTCGAAACCATGCGGCTCGGGCGTTCGGTTGGCTACGGGCGTATTGCAAGCTTCACCTTCCTGTTGTGGCCACCGATTTACCGGCAGGTGCGGCTCGCCGTCTTCGCGGTTGTCGCCTATGCCACGTCAGTGGTCGACGTGGCGTTGATCCTGGGGCCGCATTTGCCGCCGACCCTGCCGGTGCGCCTGATCGACTGGATGAACGATCCGGAGCTTGAGACCCGGTTTCTGGCGTCCGCGGGCGCAATTCTGCAGCTGGGCGTAACATTAACCGCGCTGATTGCCTGGATAGGGCTTGAGCGCATTGGCAGACTGCTGGTTTGCAGCAGCCGGCAAGCAGGGCAACGTTGGCAACGCGACATGGCTCTGCGCGCCGGTGCACGGACGGTGATGATTGCCTCGGCAGCCATCGTATTTGGCGGAATCGCGGTGCTGGCACTGTGGTCGGTTTCCGGACTGTGGCAGTTTCCCGACGCCTTGCCAGCCAATTTCAGCCTGAGAAGCTGGATGCAGGCAGTGCCGCGCATGAGCGGGCCACTGGCGACCACGCTGGCTGTTGCGGGGCTGTCGACGCTAATAGCGTTGGTGCTGACCATCCTGTGCCTTGAACGCGAATACGAGACCGGACGTGGCCGTGGCGGCGGTGCGCTGCTTCTGATCTATCTGCCACTGATCGTACCGCAGATCTCGTTCATGTTCGGGCTGCAGGTGCTGTCTATCTGGCTCGGGGTCGACGCCAGTTTTTCAGCGCTGGTTCTGGCGCATCTGGTGTTTGTGCTGCCCTATGTCTTCTTGTCACTCAGCGATCCCTGGCGTGCCCATGACCGGCGTCATGATCTGATTGCCGCTGGACTGGGGATGAGCAGGACGCGCACCTTGATCAATATCCGGCTACCGATGCTGACGCGGGCCATCCTGACGGCGGCGGCTGTCGGGTTTTCTGTTTCGGTCGGGCAATACCTTCCAACAGTGCTGATCGGCGCCGGGCGGCTGACCACTGTCACCACCGAGGCAGTGGCGTTGGCGGCGGGGGGCAATCGCCGTGTCATCGGCGTCTACGCCTTCATGCAAACGCTGCTGCCATTCCTTGCTTTTGCCATTGCAACAGGTTTGCCCGGCTTGGTATTCCGTAACCGGCGAGGCTTGCGGGTATGAGATTGGACAGCATGACCGACAATCAGGGACTGGTGCTCAGCGGGGTACACATTTGTCTTGGCGACCGTGTGCTGGTAGCGCTTGATGCACATGTCCGGCGTGGGGAAACTTTGACTGTGATGGGTCCGTCAGGCTCGGGAAAATCGACACTGCTGGCCTATCTCGGAGGATTTCTGGACCCGGCGTTTACAGCCAACGGTCAGGTGTGGGTGGATGGTATCGATCTGACCCGGCTTGAGGCAGAAAAACGTCACGCCGGAATCCTGTTTCAGGATCCGCTGCTGTTTCCGCATCTTTCGGTTGCCGACAATATCGCCATTGCCATTCCGGAAGATGTGAAGGGCCGCAAGCAAAGGCGAGCGCTGGCCGATGCAGCCCTTGAAGATGCAGGCCTGGCGGAATTTGGTGACCGGGACCCGGACACGCTGTCTGGAGGACAAAAAGCCCGCGTCGCACTGCAAAGGGTGCTGGCGTCGCACCCAAGAATCCTGCTGCTGGACGAACCGTTTTCCAAGCTCGACGCCAATCTGCGCGAGCAGACCCGGCAACTGGTGTTTGACCGCGCGCGCCGGGCGGGACTACCGGTGGTGCTTGTCACCCATGACGAAGAAGATGCCCGCGCCGCTGGCGGACAGGTCCACAAGGTCGACCCCGCGTGAGCAACGTTGCCGCCCGATATGCGGATCTGCCGGTTTCGGATGCGCTGGCTCCCTTGCGCGCAGCACTTTCTGAAAACCCAAACGCCGTGCTCGCCGCGCCTCCGGGTGCAGGCAAAACGACACTGGTTCCGCTGGTGCTTGCGAACGAACCATGGCTCACGGGCAAGATCATCCTGATCGAACCGCGCCGGCTCGCAGCCCGGGCGGCGGCGCGGCGGATGGCGTCGATGCTGGGCGAAGAAGTCGGCGGAACAGTTGGTTACCGGATGCGGCTCGACACCAAGGTTTCGGCCAAGACCCGCATTGAAGTGGTGACCGAAGGCGTGTTTACCCGCATGGCGTTGTCATCGCCCGATCTCGAGGGCATTGATTGCGTGATCTTCGACGAATTTCACGAGCGCGCGCTGGAGGCCGACTTCGGCCTGGCGCTGGCGCTCGATATCCAGTCGGGGTTGCGTGAGGATTTGCGCATTCTGGTGATGTCGGCGACGCTCGACACGTCCCGCGTGGCGGCGCTGCTTGACGATTGCCCGGTGATCGAGAGTCTCGGCCGGAGTTATCCCGTCGACATCCGTCACATCGACAGGTCGCCCGGCGACCGCATCGACGCGGCGATGACAAGCGCAATCGAGGCATTTCACCGTAGTGAGGCCGGATCGATCCTGGCGTTCCTGCCGGGCCAGGGCGAAATCCGGCAAGTGGCCACAAGGCTCGAAGGTCGTCTGGGGCCACTGACCGATGTGCAGCCGCTCTATGGCGGGCTCAGTTCCCAGGAACAGGATGCAGCCATCAAACCGGCACCGGAGGGGCGACGCAAGGTGGTGCTGGCTACGCCGGTGGCGGAAAGCTCGATCACCATCGACGGCGTGCGCATCATCATCGACAGCGGACTTGTACGGCAGCCGGTTTATGAGCCATCGACCGGCATCACCCGGCTCGAAACAATCCGCGCATCGCAGGCTTCCACTGATCAGCGCGCTGGACGTGCCGGGCGAACCGCGCCGGGCATTGCTGTGCGGTTGTGGCGGGCTGAGCAAACCAAGGCGCTGCCAGCCTTTTCCACACCACAGGTGCTGGCGAGCGACCTATCGGCGATGGTGCTCGACTGTCTGGCCTGGGGGGTCAAGGATCCGAGGGAATTGCGATTTATCGATCCACCACCCGACGCTGCAATCACCGAAGCCCACGTGTTGCTTCAAGGTCTCGGCGCAATTGACATGAGCGGTGGATTGACCGGCCGGGGCAAACGCATGCGCGCACTGGCACTGCCGCCGCGGCTGGCCTCGATGGTGGTTTCCGGACAGGAAGACGGGCACGGGTATGCAGCAGCCGAACTGGCTGTGCTGCTCACCGAGCAAGGACTCGGCGGACAGGATGCCGATCTGGAGACGAGATTGTCGCGGTTCCGCTCTGATCGCACACCCCGGGGCACATCGGCGCGGGCCTTGGCTGCGAGACTGGCACGCGGCAAGAAATCCACATCTGCTCCGGGCGCCTGCCCGGCAGCGGCATTGTTGGTACATGCATTTCCAGATCGCATTGCCCGGCAACGGGGTGCCAGGGGCAAGTTCGTTCTGGCCAATGGCCGCGGCGCAATGATTAACGAGACGGACCGGCTGGCCGGCGCAGAATTCCTGGTGATCGCCGATATGAGCGGCAAGGCACAAGCGGCGCGCATCCTCGCCGCTGCCGAATTGTCGGGCGAAGCGCTGGACGAGGTTCTGGAGAACCGGACAATCCAGAGCGAGGAATGCTTTTTCGATCAGCAATCGGGTGCGGTACGGGCGCGGCGCGTCAGCCGGCTTGGCGCCATCACGCTTGCCGAAGCACCACTGCCCAAACCGGATGATACGGCTGCGATGGCAGTCTTGTGTGCAGCGATTTGCAAGATCGGTTTCAAGATGCTGCCGTTTTCTGCTGCCGGCCTGCAGCTTAGGGACCGGATCGGGTTTTTGAACAGGAGTCTCGGCGCACCCTGGCCAGATGTGTCTGACCGGGCCTTGCTGGATAGTCTCGAGATCTGGTTCGCGCCCTACCAACCGGGCGTAACGTCACTCAAGGCAATTGATCGGGATGGTTTGAACGAAGGCTTGCTGTCGTTGTGCGGTCCGGGCGCGAGGAATGAAATTACACGTCTGTCCCCCACCCATTATGAAGCGCCGACAGGATCGCGGCTGCCGATTCGCTATGACGAGGACAGTCCGGTGGTGGCTATCCGTGTGCAGGAGCTGTTTGGCGAAACCCGCCATCCCTCCATCGGTGGCGGCCGGCTGCCCCTGACGCTGGAGCTGTTGTCACCAGCGCATCGGCCGATCCAGACCACGCGTGATCTTCCGGGGTTCTGGAGCGGTTCGTGGGCTGATGTGCGGGCAGACATGCGCGGACGCTATCCGCGCCATCCCTGGCCGGAAAACCCCGCATTGGCAGACCCGACCCGCCGCACCAAACCGCGCGGCGGCTAGAGCGCCATCTGATCCCGATGCTAGCTTTGCGCATGCTTTGGCAAAACCGATTGTGAAAATCGTCACCGATGCGTTAGATGATTTTATATGACCGTGTTCCCATCGTTTCTTGATGAACCTTCAATCCGTCACCGGCTGCGACTGCAGACGCTAACGCGGCTGAGATGGCTGGCGGTGATCGGCCAGAGTGTCACCGTGCTGATTGTCGCCCATGGCTATGGCTTCAATCTCCCGGAGCTGTTTTGTTTTGCCCTGATCGCCTGCTCGGCCTGGCTGAACGTGTTCCTGTCGATCCGATTTCCCGCGGCCCACCGGCTGCCACCACTGGGTGCTACGGGGCTTTTGTCCTTTGATGTGCTGCAGCTGTCAGGCCTGTTGTTCATGACCGGAGGGCTTGCCAATCCGTTCTCGGTGCTGCCTGGCTTTCCGGAGATCATATCCTCTCCGCTGCAGCCGGTGCGCCACACATTGAGCCTGGGCACCTTGTCGGTGGCTGCGGTCTCGGTTCTGGCGTTTTATTCCCTGCCACTGCCCTGGTATCCCGGCAGCGATTTTGAAGTTCCGTATCTTCTCATTGCCGGCGCCTGGATCGCCATCGTCTCGACCACGGCATTTGCAGCGTTCTATTCCTTTCAGGTTTCAGCAGAGGCCAACAAATTGGCTGATGCGCTGGCGGCGACGGAACTGGTGTTGCAGCGCGAGCATCACATTTCTGCTCTGGACGGATTGGCGGCGGCGGCGGCGCATGAACTGGGCACCCCGCTGGCGACCATTCAGGTGGTGGCGCGCGAAATGGAAAAGGCGCTGGTGGATGACCCGCGGTTTACCGATGATTTGATGCTGTTGCGCAGCCAGACCGAACGATGCCGCGATATCCTGAGGCGACTGACGACCCTGTCTGCGGAAGACGAAGCCCATATGATGCGGTTGCCGCTGGGCTCTCTGATCGAGGAAGTCATCGCACCCCACCGCGAATTCGGCATCGCGATCGACGTCATTCACAGCGATTCTGACATGCGTGAAACTGTCGGACGGCGCAATCCGGCGATCCTTTTCGGGCTTGGCAACCTGATCGAAAACGCGGTCGATTTCGCCGACAACCGGGTGACGGTGACTGTTTCTCACGATCAGAACCGCGTTGAAATCTGCATCGATGATGATGGGCCCGGCTTCGCTCCCGATGTTCTGGCGCAAATTGGGGTTCCATTCATGAATCGCCGAAGCCGGCCAGACCGGGAAAAAGGTGGCGGTCTGGGACTTGGGTTGTTCATTGCCAAGACGTTGCTTGAGCGATCCGGAGCGTCTCTGGAATTCTCCAACAATGTGGCGCCTGCGACCGGAGCACATGTGAAAGTGAGCTGGCCGAGAGAAAAAATGGATCTTTTTGGCGCCGATAAGAAGCTTTGAAATGCGTTTGCAGCTGGATAATCTGGAAAAACGCATTAAATCGATGATGAAGACCTGGATTTCCAGGACCGATAAGGTGAATCATGACCGAAAACATCGCCCAATCTACAGAAGCTGAATCCATAGGACCGGACCCAACGCTTCTCCTTGTCGACGATGACGGACCCTTCCTGCGCAGGCTTGCCCGCGCCATGGAAGCACGTGGCTTTGAGGTGGATATCGCCGAAAGCGTGGCGGAAGGCCTGGCCAAGGCGCGAAGCAAAACACCGAAATACGCGGTGGTGGACATGCGGCTTCAGGACGGCAACGGACTGGATGTCATTGAGGCCATCCGCGAACGCCGCGACGACACAAAGATCATTGTTTTGACCGGCTACGGCAACATTGCCACAGCGGTGACGGCGGTGAAGCTCGGTGCGATTGATTATCTGGCCAAACCGGCTGACGCTGATGAAGTGTTCGCTGCCCTGACCCGCAAACCCGGCGAGCGCGCCGAGGTTCCGGAGAATCCCATGTCGGCTGACAGGGTTCGCTGGGAACACATTCAGCGGGTCTATGAAATGTGCGAACGCAATGTTTCGGAGACAGCGCGACGGCTCAACATGCACCGTCGTACCCTGCAACGGATTCTGGCAAAGCGCGCGCCGCGCTGAAGCATCCTGCATTCAGACGAACACGACAAGCTTCAGCCCGCCGCCAGCTCAGCGAGCAGAAGACGGTCAGCGGCCGCCCGGGCAAACCGTAGCAGCATTGCCTTGCGGGTCGCCGCCGCGAGCCGGTGCTCGGGCGCTTCGCGCAGCAGATGGCCCGACCATTCATCGGCGATGATCAGACCGCATTCCTGAGGGAAAATATCGGCCGGCACTCCGGCGTGCGTGGCGAAGAGCAGCCTGTCGCAGTGCTGGCGGTAATCCGGCCATTTTTGATCCGCACGATAATCCTCAATCGAGGATTTGATCTCGACGATCCAGATCTCACCTGCTCCACTGAGTGCGACAAGATCGGCTCGGCGGCCGGAAGCAAGCGGCAATTCAGGCACCATCGACAGGCGCAAATCCGAAAACAAACGCTGGACACCCCTGCGCACCAAAAGCGCACGATCGGACTGGCGACCATCGATGAGCGGATTGTCGGAATGTGGGGAAATGATTGGCATCAGCTATTCGTGCCACGGCTTTTGCTCTATCGCAACGCACAGCGGAGTTCATGTTGCAGAAAAGCCATGAGGGCTGACAAAACATGAGGAATGCATCGATTTTTCATCCAAAGCAGTTGCATAGTTAAGACTTAATTAAAATAACAGCAGCACGTTGACCGCGGTTTAGAACTGGGGCTCACGCCTCGCTTTCGGAAGTTTTCAAAATGTCCCTTCGTTTTTCGCTCAGCATTGCCGGTTTGGTTGCGACGCTCGCCCTCGCAGGTTGCTCCCCAAGTTCTCAGGAGGGTGTTTCCGGCACCACTTCAGAATTTTTCACCTCGGAATATGGCACTGTTGTCGACGCCGGGTATTCAATACCGGCCGTCCCGATCAGCAAGATCAAGAAGCAGTTCCACCGCCAGATCGTGACTTACTCCACCAAGGAGAAGCCAGGCACCATCATCGTTGATACACCCAATCGCTATCTCTACCTGGTGCTGCCGGGCCGAAAAGCTGTGCGCTACGGCATTGGCGTCGGCAAAGCCGGGTTTGCCTGGGAAGGTGAGGCCTATATCGCCTGGAAACGGGAGTGGCCAACATGGACACCACCCAAGGAAATGATCGAACGCAAGCCGGAGCTCGCCAGATATGGCGATGACGGCATGAAGCCCGGCCTGAAAAATCCGCTTGGCGCCCGTGCGCTCTACCTTTTCAATCAAAAGGGTGAAGACACGCTGTTCCGGCTGCATGGCACCCCGGAATGGGCTTCCATCGGAACAGCCGCTTCCTCGGGCTGCATTCGCCTGATGAACCAGGACATCATCGACCTTTATGAGCGCGTCCGTCCCGGAAAGAGCGCTCGCGTCATCGTCAAACAATAGACCTGACGCTTCCGACCGATACAAAAAGCCCGCCCAGGGATGACCGGGGCGGGCTTTTTGTATCACAGCTTGCCGCTCCTTGGAGCGTGGCTGGCTCAGCCAGCTGCAGCCTTGAGTTCAAGACGACGGCGATGCAAGACCGGCTCGGTGTAGCCATTGGGCTGAGACCGGCCTTCCAGCACCAACTCAACTGCTGCCTGGAATGCAATTGACTTGTCATAGTCCGGCGCCATCGGGTGGTAGGCCGGATCACCAGCATTCTGAGCGTCAACAACCGCCGCCATGCGCTTCATGGTTTTGATGATCTGATCCTTGGTCACGACACCATGGTGCATCCAGTTTGCCATGTGCTGCGCCGAAATCCTCAGCGTTGCGCGGTCTTCCATCAAGCCGACATCATTGATGTCGGGAACCTTGGAACAGCCAACACCCTGGTCGACCCAGCGAACCACATAACCGAGAATGCCTTGCGCATTGTTATCGATTTCGTGCTGAATCTCCTCGGGCGTCCAGTTGGGCTTACTTGCCACTGGAATTGACAGGATATCGTCCAGTTTGGCACGGGCGCGGCTGCGCAGGCCAGCCTGAACTTCAGCGACATTGACCTTGTGGTAGTGAGTGGCGTGCAGGGTGGCCGCGGTTGGCGAAGGCACCCAGGCGGTGTTGGCGCCCGCCTTGGGGTGGCCGATCTTCTGCTCCAGCATCGCCGCCATCAGATCCGGCATGGCCCACATGCCCTTGCCGATTTGGGCGTGGCCGGCGAGACCGCATTCGAGCCCGATGTCGACGTTCCAGTTCTCGTAGGCCGCGATCCAGGCGGCCTGCTTCATGTCGCCCTTGCGGATCATCGGCCCGGCTTCCATCGAGGTGTGGATCTCGTCGCCGGTGCGGTCAAGGAAGCCGGTGTTGATGAACACCACGCGCTGGCTGGCAGCACGGATGCATTCCTTCAGGTTGACGGTGGTGCGGCGCTCCTCGTCCATGATGCCCATCTTGATGGTGTTGGGCGCCATGCCGAGAGCCTTTTCGACACGGTCGAAGATCTCGACGGCGAAAGCGACTTCCTCGGGACCATGCATCTTCGGCTTGACCACGTACATCGAGCCTTCGGCCGAGTTGGCGCGGCGGCCATCGGCGCCGATATCATGCAGGGCGATGAGACCGGTGAAGAACGCATCCATGATGCCTTCGGGGATCTCGCTGCCATCCTCAAGCAGGATGGCCGGGTTGGTCATCAGGTGGCCGACATTGCGGATCAGCATCAGCGAACGGCCCTTGAGCGATGCAGCCTCGCCGTTAGGGCTGGAGAAATCGATATCGCCATTGAGCTTGCGGGTGAAGCTCTTGCCGCCCTTGCTCACTTCCTCGGTCAGATCGCCGCGCATCAGGCCAAGCCAGTTGCGGTAGACCAGTGTCTTGTCTTCCGCATCAACCGCAGCGATCGAATCTTCGCAGTCCATGATGGTGGTGACGGCCGATTCGAGAATCACGTCGGAAATGTTGGCCTTGTCGGTCTTGCCGATGACACTGCCGGGATCGACAGAAACCACTGCATGCAAGCCGTTTTTCTCGAAGTAGAGCCGGTATGCGTGATCGCTTTCACGCTTGAAGCCGGTGTACTGCGCTGGATCGACAAGTTCGGTCTCTCCACCGGTGGTTTCGACTTTCAACGTGCCGTTTTCGAAGTCAAAGCCGGTGACATCGGCCCATTTGGCGCCCTTCAGAGGCGCGCTGTCGTCAAGAAACGACTTGGCCCAGGCGATAACGCGGGAACCGCGCTCCTCATCATAGCCGCCGGCCTTTGGCAGGTCGCCCAGCGCGTCGGTGCCATAGAGCGCATCATAGAGCGAGCCCCAGCGGGCATTGGCGGCGTTGAGGGCAAATCGTGCATTCATCACCGGAACGACGAGTTGCGGTCCGGCGATCAAGGCGATTTCGGGGTCGACATTTTCTGTCGAAACCTGCACCGGGCCGCCTTCAGGCAGCAGATAGCCGATGGATGTCAGAAAATCCTTGTAAACGCCGAGATCGATTGGCGCGCCATTTTCGCGGTACCAGGCATCGATTCTCTCCTGCAATGCATCGCGCTTGGCGAGCAGCGCGCGGTTCTTGGGCACCAGATCAGAAACGGCTTTGCCAAAGGCCTCAAAAAACTTGTCCGCCTCGACACCAGTTCCCGGCATCGCTTCATTGACGATAAAGTCGTGCAGGTCAGCGCTGATTTTCAGGCCATTCTTTTCGATTCTTGTCACTTTGACTCTCCGTTTTGAGGGCATCACTCTAGGCGCCCATCTTATGGGCGGACCGTGCCGGGTGACGCATTGCCTGTCAATTCATCTAAGGTGCAAATGATTTAATCCATTTTGGAACAAATCATTTGGCAGCGATCCGGGGCCGCCCCGAAGCTGCAGCAATGAAACGAGCTTCAATGAATTTCTCCAGCCCCTCGATGACCGGCATGTCGATATGTTCTGAATGCTCGACCACAGGGTGATCGGCGCCGCTGCGAATTGCGGCCTGACGCGCCTCTGTGCCAGCCAGATCCCGGGCCCGGGCAAAGGCCTCCGCGCGGTCCTTGAATATCTGGTGTTCCCCGGCGCCATTGACCGCGTACCGCCCCTCCTCGGGCTCGGTCACGAACACGGTCACAGTCTCACGCACCTGGCCAACAACCGCTCCCACCGCATTGGCTACCCCGGCGTGGGGCGGTACGAAGCATTCAACATCAAGCATTTCGGCGATGGCCGGATAATGCACCGATGCCGATGCACCCAACGCCACCAAGGGCCTATCCGGCTTGACGCCGAAGTGGAGCAATCCCGGCGTACGGTTCAGAGCACGGTCGATAAGGGTTGATTTCGCCACGTCGATGCCGGTGATGCCTTCATCGGCCATCAGTGCAGTCAGCACCGCCTCTGCGCTTTGACGGGTCAGACGCACTGAAACCATCTCGGATAGCTCGATTGAGGATTGCGCCACAACCAGCCCGGAGCCTGCCTTGCGGCGAGCAAATAGCTGAGCGCCAAGCTGCGCAGCTTCAGCATTCCATTGGTTCTGACGGCCCAAAACATGCATTGCATCTGATGGGGTGAAACCAGAAATCAGCACCAACCCACGGCCCACCAGCCGGTCAAGTGTGGCGCGCTGAGAAGTTCCGGTCAGAACTTTATCGAACGGCTGCGGCTCCAATCCGATCCGGTCATAGAGTGCGGATTCCTGGGCGGTGAGCCCGGCAGCGAGAGTTTCCGGCAGGCCGGTGCGCAGCGCAAAACGCCCGTCATAGCGACCTGGAAAGGAAGATTGCACTTGCCGTTCGAGACTTGAGAGAACTGATTGCGGCCAGAGATGGGCGGCGAGGCTCAATGGCATCAGGCGGCGTGGCCCGAGGGTCAGACCAGCTTCGAAGCCACCTTCCTCAAGCCGCAGTTCAGAATCTCCACCAAGTCCGAATGTGTGCATCGCCACGGCCTCGACCATGGTCCGGTAACGCCCGACAGTTGCCCCCTCGGTATCGAGCCTGGGGAGACCACCATCGAGCACGGCAACATCGGTCGTGGTGCCGCCAATGTCAGATACGATAGCGTTTTCGAGGCCGGTCAGGTGCCGTGCACCGATCAGACTCGCCGCCGGACCTGACAGAATGGTTTCAATCGGCCGCATCAGTGCTTCTGCAGCCGAGATCAGCGCTCCATCGCCGCGCACCACCATCAGGGGCGCATCAATGCCGCGACCCACGAGGTAACCACTGGTCGCATCAATCAGCCGCGCCACCATCGAAATCAGCCGCGCATTCAGGAGCGTGGTCAACGCCCGGCGCGGGCCGCCAAGGCGGGACGACAAATCATGGCTGCAGGTGACCGGCAATGATGTCCGTTCACGGATCAGGTCACGCACCGCGATCTCATGGGCCGGGTTGCGAACCGCGAAGTAGCCGGCGATCGCCACCGCAGAAACTTCCCTGCTCAATCCGTCAAGTTGCTCTTCCAGCGGGGCGAGATCGAGCGGCGTCTCATGGCCATGCACATTATGCCCGCCCGTAAGATAGACAACCGGATCAGTGCCCAAAGCTTCAGCCAGCCCGTCGCGCGCCAGATCCTGCGGCCCAAAGCCGATCATCACCAGACCGGAACGCCCACCCTGACCTTCGACCAACGCATTGGTGGCAAGTGTGGTCGAGAGTGAAACCAGCCGGATTCTTGCGACAGCACCGCCAATTTCGGACAAGACGGTCTCCACCGCGCCGGACACACCGATAGCCAGATCATGGCGCGTGGTGAGCGATTTGGCTGAAGCCAGCACGCCTTCGGTCTCGCTGTAGAGAACCGCGTCGGTGTAGGTGCCGCCGGTATCGATGCCGAGAAAAATTGGAGATGTCATGTCTTGCAGTCCATTCAAGCGCTCTACTCATGCATCCCGGGCCGAATGGGAGCTGCAATCCACATAAGATGGTTTTGGCACGGATGCCACCACTTCTCACGCCAAGGCAGATCGCGATTGGTCCAGCCAGGCGCGTACACCCGGCCCTAACGTCGGCTGACCCGCATCGGCAGCCCGCCTTCGGGCTGGGTGGTGAGCTTTTGCATCGGCCAGGGCTTGGTCTTTTCGGTGCAGTCGAAACGGTATTTGGACAACAGAACGCCGAGCGCGATTACCGCTTCCTGCAGCGCAAAGGTCGCGCCGATGCAGATACGCGGACCGACACCGAAGGGCAGATACTGGTAGCGATCAATCTTGCCACGGTTTTCCGGCAGAAAACGCGAGGGGATATAGGCTCCGGGTTGATCCCACAGCTTGGTGTGGCGGTGCAGGGTCCAGGGCATCACCAGCACCGTGGTGCCTGCATCAATGGTCACGGTCTCGCCCTTGCCATTGTCCCATTGGTCATCGGCAATCGCAGCGCGGTTGATTGAGGGTGCAGGCGGATAAAGCCGCATCGCCTCCTCGAAGGCAGCACGCGTCCAAGGCATCGCATCGAGCCATTTGACCGGATCAGGTTCACGCGCCAGCACCTCGTCGATCTCGGCTTCAACCTTCTCACGGTCCGCCGGCGAGTTGGCCAGGCAGTAAAGCGTCCAGCCAAGCGCGCGGGCTGTGGTTTCGTGACCAGCGCCGATGAAGGTGATGATGTTGTCCTCGATCTCGCCCAGCGTCAGGCCATCGGGCCCTTGAAGCCGGATCAGCAGCGTGAGAAAATCCTCCGGCACGCTTTGCGGATCAGAGCGCATCAGTTGCTGCCGGTTGGCCATCGTCTGTTCGACTATGCCGCGGAATTTGGCGAGAATAGGCTTGCCCAGGATCCTGCGGATGCGCGGCACCCAGGACGGCGCCTTCAGCAGATCCATTGGATCGACCCGGCCCATGGTCGACAAGAGCCGTTCGATATCGCCGGCGAACTCGGCTTCACTGCCGGCGACCTGACCGGAAAATAGCGTGGCCGAGAGGATGTCATAGGTCAGTTCGGTCATGTCGACTGCGATGTCACGCAGTTCGCCATTGTCGGCCGCAACTTCGTAGCGATCGGTAAATGCACGGGACTGCTCGAGCATCTGAACGGCAAAGCCGCGGGCGTGGCGCGGCGTGAACACTGGGGCTATCGCCTTGCGGGTGCGCTTCCAGGTTTCGCCTTCTGCGGTCAGCAGTCCGTCGCGCAGGATCGGGCGCAAAATCAGCTGACGGATCACCGCCATCTCGTAATTGCGGGCATTGTCGACCAGCACATGACGAATCAGGCCAGGGTGATTGACGATCAGGGTGCGCTCGCTGAACAATTTGACCTTGAGCCATTCCAGCCGGAAGGACGGCTCGCCCCACAATTCAAGGGGATTGCGCATGACGGTTCGAATGATCTGCAGACGCGAAGGCGGCGTTGTTCGTGGAACCGGAGCTGGGGGTACAAACGGCGCAACTGGGGCTGTCATTCGGCTTCCTTCGTTTTCAATGCTGGCACAACCAGGCAAGACCCCATATATGCATTAGGAAACCCACAATTCCATGGCGTCTCCGATTTGGATTTCATCCTCCGGACGCCTATAGTGGTTCCATATCCGTGTGGTGATTCGATGCCGCACTTCCTAACTCTTCCGCCCGGCTCAGCCGCCTTGGATCGAAAGACCTGCATAATGAACGATACGCCTGAGACAAACCCGACCGTGGAGGCCGAATACGGCGCCGAATCGATCAAGGTTCTCAAGGGCTTGGATGCTGTTCGCAAGCGTCCTGGCATGTATATCGGCGACACCGATGACGGCTCCGGCCTGCATCACATGGTCTACGAAGTCGTAGACAACGCCATCGACGAAGCGCTTGCAGGTCATGCGGACCGCGTCACCGTGACGCTCAATCCGGACGGATCCGTGACCGTAACCGACAATGGCCGTGGTATTCCAACCGATATCCACAAGGGCGAAGGCATTTCGGCGGCCGAAGTGATCATGACGCAGCTACATGCCGGCGGCAAATTCGACCAGAACTCCTACAAGGTGTCCGGCGGATTGCATGGCGTCGGTGTTTCCGTGGTCAACGCGCTTTCGATCTGGTTGAAGCTGGTTGTCCGGCGCCAGGGCAAGATCCATGAGATCCGGTTCACGCACGGCGTCGCCGATGCGCCACTGGCGGTTCTGGGCGATTGCGGCGACGAGACCGGCACCGAATTGACATTCATGCCAAGCACCGAAACGTTCACGATGATCGATTTTGATTTCGGGACGCTTGAGCATCGCCTGCGGGAACTGGCGTTTCTCAATTCCGGCGTCCGCATTCTGCTGGCCGACCGGCGTCATTCCGACCCGGTAGAGCTGGAATTGTACTATGAGGGCGGGCTGGAAGCCTATGTGCGCTATCTCGACCGCGTGAAAAAGCCCCTGGTTGTCGATCCTGTGACCCTTCTGGGCGAAAAGGATGGCATCGTTGTTGAACTCGCCATGTGGTGGAACGACAGCTACCACGAGAATGTGCTGTGCTTCACCAACAACATCCCGCAGCGTGACGGCGGCACTCATATGGCCGGCTTCCGCGCGGCGCTGACCCGGCAGATGGTGTCCTACGCCGACAGTTCCGGAATGACCAAAAAGGAAAAGGTGTCGCTCACCGGCGATGATTGTCGCGAGGGACTGACCGCGGTTCTATCGGTAAAGGTTCCTGATCCGAAATTCTCGTCGCAGACCAAAGACAAGCTTGTGTCATCGGAAGTCCGGCCGGCCGTTGAAAATCTGGTCAACTCGACGCTGAGCGCCTGGCTTGAGGAACACCCGGCAGAATCAAAGGTTCTGGTCGGCAAGGTGATCGAAGCCGCCGCCGCTCGCGAAGCCGCCCGCAAGGCGCGTGAATTGACGCGCCGCAAAGGCGTCCTCGACATCTCCTCGCTGCCCGGCAAACTTGCTGACTGTTCGGAAAAAGATCCGGCCAAGTCAGAACTGTTCCTGGTGGAGGGTGATTCGGCTGGCGGATCTGCCAAACAGGGCCGTTCGCGCGAAAACCAGGCAATTCTGCCGCTCAGGGGCAAGATCCTCAATGTCGAGCGAGCCCGATTCGACAAGATGCTGTCGAGCCAGGAAATCGGTACGCTGATCATGGCGCTCGGGACCGGCATCGGCAAGGACGAGTTCAACGCCGACAAGCTGCGCTACCACAAGATCATCATCATGACGGATGCTGACGTGGACGGCGCCCACATTCGGACCCTGCTGCTGACGTTCTTCTTCCGGCAGATGCCGGAGTTGATCGAGCGCGGACACCTCTATATCGCCCAGCCGCCGCTCTATAAGGTGTCGCGCGGCAAGTCCGGCCAGTATCTCAAGGACGAGAAGGCCATGGAAGAGTATCTGGTCACGACCGGGCTTGATGAGGCCACACTGGAGCTTTCGACCGGCGAAGTACGGACTGGCGCTGACCTGAAGGACACGATCACCGATGCACTGAGAATGCGGGCGCTGCTGGAAGGCCTGCACTCGCGCTACGATCACTCTGTTGTCGAGCAGGCTGCGATTGCCGGCGCTTTCAATCCAGAGCGGATTACCGACCCTGCTTCTTCGGAGGCAATGGTTGCGGAAGTCGCACGGCGGCTTGACATGATCTCCGAGGAATCGGAGCGGGGATGGACTGGTGTCACCAGCGAGAATGGGTACCGCTTTGAACGCGTGGTGCGCGGCGTCAAGGAATCTGTGTATCTCGACTCCGGGCTGATCGGCAGCCAGGACGCGCGGATGATCGACCAGATGAACGCCAAGCTGCGTGATGTCTACACTGAGCCGCCGGTGCTGCGGCGCAAGGAAGGCACAACCCAGGTTTCCGGACCACGGGAATTGCTGAAGGCAGTGTTCGCGGTTGGCCGCAAGGGTCTGACCCTGCAGCGCTACAAGGGCCTTGGCGAGATGAACGCCGAGCAATTGTGGGAAACAACGCTTGATCCGCATGCCCGTTCGCTGCTGCAAGTCCGAGTCAATGACGCTGTCGACGCCGACAGCCTGTTCTCGCGCCTGATGGGCGACGAGGTCGAACCACGGCGCGAGTTCATTCAGGAAAATGCGCTCTCGGTCGCCAATCTCGACGCCTGACCGAACACCATTTCAGACATAAATATTACGCCGCCGCCCCGATCTGGAGCGGCGGCGTTTTCATATCGCCAATCATTGTTTTCGAATCAGCCGCGTCCCTTCCAGGGAACCAGCCATTTTTCAGCCATGCGCATCAGGATATCGATGCCGTAGCCGATGATACCGATCAGGATAATGCCGAGAATAACGATATCGGTGAGCTGAAACTTCGAGGCGTTGACGATCATCATGCCGGCGCCGCGATCAGCGGCCACCAGTTCGGCTGCGACCACCGTGCCCCAGCAGACGCCCATGGCGACGCGCGCGCCGGTGAAAATCTCCGGTAGCGAGTTGGGCACAATGACATGTCTGAGGATCTGCCATTTCGACGCACCCAGCGAATAGGCTGCGTGCACCTTGGAGATGCGCACACCCGAAACTCCGGCGCGCGCCGCAATGGTCATGATCCATAAGGCCGCAAGGAACAGCAGGATAATCTTGCCCTCCTCGCCAATCCCGAACCAGATGATGATCAGCGGGATCAACGCCAATGGCGGCACCGGCCGCATGAACTCGACAATCGGATCGAACCAGCCGCGGAACCAGTTGGAAAGGCCCATGGCGTAACCGAGCGGAATGCCGATGATGCTGCCGATGACGAAGCCTAACAGGACCCGGCCGAGTGACGAGCCCAGATGCCCCCAAAGCGAGACATTCTTGTAGCCGTCGCTGGCGATTTCACCCAAGCGGCTAAGAACCGCTTCCGGTGCGGGCAGCCATATCGGCTCCATCTGCCAGCCCTTGTCAGGCTTGATCGACAGGCTGCCCTTTGAGGTCATTGTGACATTGCCATCAGAGAAACGGACCGTTTCACCGGGTGCAATCGGCTGCCCGTCGATGGCAATCAAGCTGTAGCCGTCCTCCTTGCCGCCAATGTCGTTTTCATTGGGGCGGTTGAGAACCGATCTCCAGGCACCAATTTTGACGGCATCATCAACCGCAAATCCATCCGATGTCGCAGGCGTTTCGGGAAGCGCCACCTCGTCGCCAACACGGTAAACCCGCATGTGCACAACGGCATCGTCTGTCTCTCCGGCAGCGTTGCGGGCGGTGTAGGTGAGGCTCGTGTCGCCGACAAAGGGACCCGGCACATGCAAAGGCGTGATCACCGAGCCGGTGAAGGCGCCCCAGATCGCGAACAAGGCAATGATCGAGACGACAGACGCGAATCGGTTTGGAGACACAGCGCTTTCATCGCCGAATGTCACTGTTTTCAGGCTGGTGAAATCGTGGATGTGATGGCGCGAGCGCTCCCAGAAGCGGTAAGCGAAATAGGCGAGCGCGAAGATTGCCAGATAGAGGAGAAAGACAATCATGCGGTTTCCTCCTGCCGGCCCATGATTTCTTCTTCCATGTCCCAGATCATGCCGAGAATCTCTTCCCGGCGCTCGTTGAATTCGGGTTCCTTCTTGACCAGACGCAGATCGCGGCCGACGCCCATCTCGGCAAACGGCAAATTGTATTCCTTATGAATCCGGCCAGGCCGCGGCGCCATTACCAGCAGCCGTTCGCCCAGAAGCAGCGCTTCCTCGACGGAGTGAGTAATGAGAATGATGGTCTTGCCGGTTTCCTTCCAGAGCTTGAGCACAAGGCCCTGCATCTTTTCGCGGGTCAGTGCGTCGAGCGCGCCGAGCGGTTCATCCATCAGGATGACATCGGGATCGTTGGCGAGACAGCGCGCCAGCGCCACGCGCTGTTGCATACCGCCGGACAATTCGTAGATCATCTTGTCGCCAAAATCCTGCAGGCCGACCGTGCGGAGAAGATTTTCGACGATGGGTTTGGTTTCAGATGCCGGTTTTCCGGCCATATCCGGTCCGAATGAAATGTTACGGCGGACGCTCATCCATTCGAACAAAGCGCCTTGCTGAAACACCATGCCACGCTCGGCGCCGGGACCGGTCACAGTCTTGCCGTTCAACGTGACCTTGCCATCCGTCGGGGCAAGAAAACCGGCAACAATGTTGAGAAGGGTGGTCTTGCCGCAGCCTGACGGCCCCAAAACCGCCAGAAGCTCGCCCTTTTCCAACTCCAGGGAAACATTCTTGAGCGCTTGCACCGATCCGCCGTTGGGCAGATCAAACCGCATGGACAGGTCATCGATGACCAGATTACCCATGGCTACTCCAATCATGGAAACAAAATGTGCCGTGATCGAGCGGCCGGACATAATTTCATCCGGCCGCTCGTTGATCTGGTGCTGGCTTACATTTTTGCCGCGGCAGCAAGCGGACCTGTGTTGACGGCGCCGTCATAGGTGTCGCGTGAGGCCGGGATGTTGCCCTGCTCCTTGAAGAAATCGCCGACACCCTTGAGAACTTCCGGCGTGGTCTTGCCGAGCCATTTGTCCGACAACTGCTCCTCGATGGTCGGGAACTGAAATCCCTTGAGTTCCGCGGCGGTGGCTTCCTCGCTCATGCCGGCATCCTTGGCAATGACCGGCAGCATTTCCGCCGAATCAGTCAGCCATTTGGCGTTCATGTCGGCGGTGACCTTGAGGAACTTGGCAAGAACGTCGGAATGCTCGGCGGCGAACGAAGCCGGTACCGAGGTGACATCATAGACCGAGATGCCGATGGCGTCCTTTTCGGCCCCAGTCAGCAGCACATTGCCGTGCTCCAACATACGACGCAGCGAACCGCCCCAGCCGCAGACCATGTCGAGGCTGCCCTGGGCAAAGGCTGCAGCACCATCCGGTGGAGCCATGTCGACCACTTCCATGGTCGAAACATCAACCCCAAAATGCTCCATCTGCTTGAGGAAGCCGTAGTGCGCGGCAGTGCCGATCGGTACGCCGGCCTTCTTGCCTTCGAGTTCCTTGGCACTGTCCTTGGTAATCTCGAGCTCTGTCTTGACCACACAGTTGTCGTTCTCATTGTAGACCACGGCGATATCGGCGATCTGCAAATCCTGTCCTGCCGACGTTGCCACGACGAATGGTGGAACGCCCTGGCTTACCGAAATCTGGACGTCGCCCGAGGCCATTGCCGCCGACATGGCGGTTCCGGCATCAAAGGATTTCCAGATGACCTTCATACCCAGCGCCTCATCATACAGGCCCTTGACCTTGGCGAATTGGTACGGCATTGGCCACTCGAGGAAGTAGCCGACCGTGATTTCTTCGGCCTTGGCCACCGATGCGGTGGCGACCATAGCGATGCCGGCCAGCAATGCGGAAATTCGTGATGCAGCTTTCATGTGATGCTCCCTGTCCGGGCCAGCGTGGTGCCGGCCGTTCGATTGCAATTGTCAGCCGGTTAAACCCAGGTCTCCGGCGCTGTTCCCGTTTTTTGGCGTTCTTTTGAGGTCTATCTTGCGCCAACAACGCCAAGTCGATCAAGTCGACAGTCAAACCCATAGCGCCAATTTGCCCGACAACATTGTACCAGTTTCCGCGGCTCACCTCAGGCCTTTGGTTTTGTTCATGTTTTTCTGGCCATATGGTTGAGCAGTCACTGGCCCTATTCTCTTGGCAGGGAGTTCGGCGATGGTTTTGCTGCCGGGATACCGGCCATCACCATCTTTCCCGGGAGGGAGCTCTCATGAATCTGCCCATTCAATCCAACGACATTCAGGCGGTTATCGAGGCCGATCGCGCTCATGTCTGGCATCACCTGATCCAGCACAAGCCGTTCGAAACCATCGATCCGCGGATCATGGTGGAAGGCCGCGGCATGCGGGTGTGGGATGCCACCGGCAAGGAACACCTCGATGCGGTGTCCGGCGGGGTCTGGACGGTCAATGTCGGCTATGGCCGGGAAAGCATCGCGGACGCGGTTCGCGATCAGCTGGTCAAGATGAACTATTTCGCCAACAGCGCCGGATCGATACCGGGCGCGCTTTTTGCCAAGAAGCTGATCGAGAAGATGCCCGGTTTAAGCCGGGTCTATTATTCAAACTCCGGATCGGAAGCCAACGAGAAGGCGTTCAAGATGATCCGGCAGATTTCGCACCGGCATCACGGTGGCCGGAAATACAAGATCCTTTACCGGGAGCGCGACTACCACGGCACGACGCTGGCGACGCTGTCAGCCGGCGGTCAGCCGGAGCGCGCTGCGCAATATGGCCCGATGGCGCCGGGCTTCGTGATGGTGCCGCATTGCCTTGAGTACCGCAGCCAGTACCCGGATGCGGAAAGCTACGGCTTGGCAGCCGCGAATGCGATCGAGGAGGTGATCCTGCGGGAAGGTCCCGACACCGTGGGCGGGCTGTGCCTTGAGCCGATCACGGCGGGTGGCGGCGTGATCACTCCGCCAGAAGGCTATTGGGAGCGGGTTCAGGAAATCTGCGCCAAATACAACATCCTGCTGCATATCGATGAAGTGGTGTGCGGGGTTGGCCGGACAGGCGCCTGGTTCGGCTATCAGCATTACGGCATCAAACCAGACTTCGTCACCATGGCAAAGGGCGTTGCCTCGGGCTATGCGGCGATTTCCTGCACGGTGACCACCGAAGCCGTATTCGAACAATTCAAGGATGATCCGTCCGATCCGATGTCCTATTTCCGCGACATCTCGACCTTTGGCGGCTGCGCCGCAGGTCCTGCCGCGGCACTTGAAAACATGCGGATCGTCGAGGATGAAAACCTGATCGAGAATACCCAGGCAATGGGTGCTCGGATGATGGACAATCTCCGGGTGCTGCAGGACAAGCACGGCGTGATTGGCGATGTGCGCGGCAAGGGGCTGTTTATCGGCGCCGAGCTGGTCAGTGACCGGAAAACCCGGGAACCGATGGAGGAAAAACGGGTCGCGGCGGTGGTCGCCGACTGCATGGCGCAGTTCGTTATCACCGCCGCCACCAACCGTTCACTTCCCGGTTTCAACAACACCCTGTGTTTCAGCCCGGCTCTGATCGCCACCGAAAACGATATTGACCGCATTACCGACAGCGTCGACCAAGCGCTGACTCGGGTGTTCGCATAGCGCGGCCAGCGGATCGAAAGCGTGACAATCGCACAGAGGCGGGACAATCACTCTCCCGCCCCTTCCGCTCAGCTAAGTCTGTCGATATGCTCGCAAAAACCGGCTGGGTGATCGAATGTCGATACCGATAGACACGTTTTTTCTCGATCCTAAATTCGAAGGAACATTGCAGCAAAAAATCCAGAGAATGATCAGCGAAGGGGTTTTGTCCGGACGCTTCATTCCAGGTGCAAAGCTGCCTTCAAGCCGCAAACTGGCAGCCCATCTCGGGATCAGCCGGATCACGGTGACGCTGGCCTACAGCGAACTGGTTTCAGATGACTATCTCATCGCCAAGGGACGGTCGGGGTATTACGTCTCGCCGACGGCGCCTCAGCGCGCCCGGTTTGAAGCGCCGCGCGGCGTTATCACCGATTCGGTGGACTGGAACAGGGCCATCGGGCAGCGTTTTTCAGGCCAGGTGATGGTCGAGAAACCCGTCGACTGGAGGAGTTATCCCTATCCGTTCATCTACGGTCAGGCGGACGAGAAAATTTTTGACCACAGCAACTGGCGGCAATGCGCCCTGCAGGCGCTGGGCAAGCGGGAATTTTCCACGGTTACGGCCGACAGCTATGAGCGCGACGACCCGGAACTGGTCAAATACATCGCGCTGAACACGTTGCCCCGGCGTGGTATTCAGGCCAAGCCGGAACAAATACTGATCACCATGGGCGGCCAGAACGCCTTGTGGCTGGCAGCCCAGGTGCTGCTCAACCAGCGGCGGACAGCGGTGATGGAAAATCCGGGTTATCCGGGTTTGCGGGTGGCGCTCAATCTGGCCCGGTGCAATGTGGTGAACGTGCCGGTTGATCATGCCGGCATGTGCCTGGATGCGTTGCCGCCGGAGACCGACGTGGTGTTCACCACGCCAAGCCATCATTGTCCGACAAGTGTGACCATGCCACTGGAGCGGCGGCAAGCGCTTCTGGAAATGGCTTCGAGAGATGATTTTCTGATCGTCGAGGATGATTACGAGTTCGAGATGTCGTTTCTCAACCCGCCGGAACCGGCGCTCAAATCGCTGGATGAAGAAGGCAGGGTGATCTATGTCGGTTCGTTTTCCAAATCCCTGTTTCCCGGCCTGCGGCTTGGATACATGGTTGGCTCGGAAACCTTCATCCGCGAAGCGCGAGCGTTGCGCACGGTCATCGTCAGGCATCCGCCCGGCCATCTGCAACGCACTGTGGCGAATTTTCTGTCTCTGGGCCATTTTGATGCATTGGTTGCACGTATGGGTCAGGCCTATCGGCGCCGGCGAGACGTCATGCAGGAGGCGATAGACCGGCGCGGATTGCATGTTGCCGGCTCGGACGTTTCAGGAGGTTCCAGCTTCTGGATGAAAACACCCGATCATATCGACGCACGCGATCTTTCTCTGGCTGTCAGACAGCGAGGTGTGCTGCTAGAGCCCGGTCACTTCTTTTTCGAAAATCCCGAAGATGGCTGCCGTAATTTCCGGATTGCCTACTCCTCGATCGACAGCGCACGAATTCCGGCCGGAATAGATATCATCGCCGACACAATCGCGGAGTTCGGCGACAAATGAAAAAGGCCATGCTGGCGCATGGCCCCTTTCACTGCAACGATCGATCGCCTCAAACAGCGCCCTTTTGCGGGCGCATGTCATCGCGGCTGATACCGGCAACAACGACCGGCTTTTTCATGGCATCACGGCGGAATGGTTCGCCCAGTTCCTGATTGAGAACAATTTCGATGAACGTGGTCTCACCGTTCTTCATCTGCCGCTCGACAGCCTTGGCCAGTTCCTCGGTCAGGCTTTGCTGGTCCTTGACCACAACACCCCTGGCACCGCAGGCCTCTGCAATCTTGGCGTATGACGTGTCACGGTCGAGTTCTGTGCCGACAAAATTGTTGTCGTACCAGAGTGTGGTATTGCGCTTTTCAGCACCCCATTGGTAATTGCGGAAGATCACCATGGTGATCGCAGGCCATTCATCGCGGCCGCAAGCGGTCATTTCATTCATCGAAATACCAAAGGCTCCGTCACCGGCGAAACCAACCACCGGCACGTCCGGCTGACCGATCTTGGCACCGAGAATTGACGGAAAGCCGTAACCGCAGGGACCGAACAGGCCGGGAGCGAGATATTTGCGGCCCTCTTCAAAGGTCGGATAAGCGTTGCCAATGGCGCAATTGTTGCCAATGTCAGATGAGATAATCGCGTCCTTGGGGAGTGCAGACTGAATGGCGCGCCAGGCCTGGCGTGGCGACATCAGATCGGCGTCGCGCTTGCGCGATTCCTCGTTCCAGACTGTACCCGGATCGTCATCCTCATGATCGAGCGAAGACAGCTCCTGCGCCCAACGTGATTTGGTCAGCGAGACAAGATTGCGGCGGTCTTCACGACCTGCGTCACCAGCATCATCAGTGAGCTGGGCGAGAATGGCGCGGGCAACCTTGGTCGCGTCGCCTTCGATGCCGACGGTGACTTTCTTGGTCAGGCCAATGCGGTCGGCGTTGATGTCGACCTGGATGACGTCTGCATTCTTCGGCCAATAATCGATGCCGTAGCCTGGCAGCGTCGAGAAAGGGTTGAGCCGTGTTCCGAGCGCCAGCACGACATCGGCCTTGGCGATCAGTTCCATTGCGGCCTTTGAACCGTTGTAGCCGAGCGGACCAACGGCGAGCGGATGCGACCCGGGGAAACTGTCATTGTGCTGGTAATTCGAGCACACCGGCGCATCAAGGCGTTCGGCCAGTTTGGCCAGATCCGGAATCGCGCCGGAAAGCACCACGCCTGCGCCCGACAGGATCACCGGGAACTTTGCCTTCGACAGAAGCTCAGCGGCTTGCGCAATCGCCTGCTCGCCACCTGAGGGGCGTTCGAAGCGAACCATCTGCGGCAGCTCGACATCGATGACTTGCGTCCACATATCGCGCGGAATGTTCATCTGCGCCGGCGCAGATCCGCGCCAGGCCTTCATGATCACCCGGTTGAGCACCTCAGGAATACGCGACGCGTCGCGGACTTCCTCCTGATAGCAGACGCAATCGGCGAACAACCGCATCTGTTCCATTTCCTGAAAACCACCCTGACCGATTGTCTTGTTGGCCGCCTGCGGCGTAATCAGCAGCATCGGAGTGTGATTCCAGTAGGCGGTCTTGACCGGGGTCACGAACCCGGTAACGCCGGGTCCGTTCTGTGCGATGGCCATCGCCATCTTGCCGGTTGTGCGGATATAGCCGTCGCACATCAGGCCGGCATTGGTTTCATGGGCGCAATCCCAGAAACTGATTCCGGCTGCGGGGAAGAGATCTGACACCGGCATCATGGCCGAACCGATAATGCCGAAAGCATGTTCGATCCCGTGCATCTGAAGAACTTTGACGAAAGCTTCCTCGGTGGTCATTTTTGGCATGGGACAATCCTCCTTGTTGAGGGTTAGAAACCACAACTGGCCCGAACCGCTCTAGTGCCAGTTTGGCGGCATCACAACGCCAGATCAGTTTACTGGCACCCTACCGGCACGGTCATGAACTGGATCATGCCCGTAGGAAATGTCTTTCAGATCCAATCCGGCGCCACTCCCTGAAGCTGACTATTCAAGCTGGCTGGCGCAATGAACGATGATAGACGCAACATGACGGCAATCCTCAACCGAAAAAGTCAGTGGCAACCGCATGTCAAATAGGCTTGAGAGAACCCGGTCGGTTTCAGGCAGGGCTTGCTGTTCAACGTAGCGCCAACTGTGATGGTTGGAGGTGAAACCCACAGGGTTTTCATCGCCAAACCATTTCAGCTCGACGCCCAAAGCCTTGTTTGCCGCCACAAAAGCCTGCGCCGCGGCTGGCGAAAGACCGCGCAGGGAAAACTGGATGGAGCTTCCGACATAGCGCTCTTCATCCGGCCGATTGCGCAGCACAACGCCTGTTGCGCCGCGCAGCGCTTCATCGACTGCTCGGTAGCGTTCGTTCCAGCGATCTATGCTGTCTTCCAGCCGGGCAAGCTGCGGCAGGAGAATTGCCGCGCGCAGATTGTCCATGCGGCCCGACATGTTGGGGGTTTCCAGCCGGATTCGCTCGAAGACATCGGCAGCAGGCGCTGCTCCATGGCGCTCATAGAGCATGTAGGAGCCCGAAAGGATGATGGCCCGCGCCATGAAATCGGGATCATCGGAGGTGAGCAAACCACCTTCGCCGGAGTTGAGATGCTTGTAGGTCTGGGTTGAAAAACACCCCGCCAGGCCGAAATTGCCGCTTTTCCGGCCATTCCAGGCAGCCCCCATGGTGTGGGCGCAGTCCTCGATCAGGATCAGATTGTTTTGCCGGACGATGCTGCCGAGACGCTCCATGTCACACAGATGACCGCGCATGTTCGACAACAGCAGGAACCGCGCGCCGGATGTCTTGGCCTTGTGCTCGAGATCTTGAAGATCGATCACCAAATCTTCAGTGATTTCCACGAGCAGCGGCTTGCCGCCGGCCGCAGCAATGGCGCCGGGCACTGGTGCAAGAGTGAAGCCGTTGCTGAGAACCGTTTCGCCATGCTGGAGGCCTGACGCGCGCAGGGCAATCGCCATGGCATAGCCGCCCGAGGCACAGGCCAGACAATAGCGCGCGCCCTGGTAAGCTGCATAGGCTCGCTCAAGCTCAGAGGCTTTCGACACCTCCCCCGGCTCGCTGTTGTAGCGATGCAGGCGCCCTGACTTCAGGATTTCCGTGGCGGCCGCGATCACCGTGTCATCCAGCGCTTCCTGTTGGGTGAAATTGCCGGAAAACGGTTTCAAAGATCTACCTCCTCAGTCCGGTTGGATGACGTTTTCGGACACTAATCGGCTTTGGTACAAAGCTTACGGCCAGTTCTGCCGCATCTATAAGGTCAATATCCGTGACTGCGGCACCACCATTGCGACGCCCGCCGGTGAATTTGGACAGACGAAACTGGTGGCAAACCCGCCTTGAGGTTGTCCCGAACCTTGTCTCTTGACCTAATGGACCGCTGATCTGCCGAGGGCTATTGTTGCAATGCAACAAAAATATGCTAGGTTTCGCCACCGTTTGCGCGCTGCAACAAGTCAGACTCCGGTAAGGATATGACGTGCATGATGGCGCAAACCGGGCAGCCTTGTCTGTCGCAACAAGAGGCATACCATCATGTTCTACCAGATGTACGAACTCAACCATGCGGCCATCGCGCCGATGCGTGCCTATGCTGATGCCATGCGAATGACATTCGAGAACCCGGTCAACCCGATGTCCCACACGCAGCTTGGCCGCTCGGTCGCTGCTGGTTTGGAAATGTTCGAGCGGACGACGCGCCGCTACGGCAAACCGGCCTTCGGACTTGACGAGACGCCGCTGGACACCGGCCGGGTGTCGGTTCACGAGAAAACTGTCTGGTCGCGACCGTTCTGCAATCTAATCCATTTCGAACGAGCTTTGCCCGCCAATCACAAGCCCGATCCCAAGATCCTGATCGTCGCACCAATGTCGGGCCATTATGCCACATTGCTGCGCGGCACTGTTGAGACGCTGCTGCCCAAGGCCGAAGTTTACATCACCGACTGGACCGACGCCCGGACAGTGCCGGTGAGTGAAGGCCGCTTCGATCTTGACGACTATATCGATTATGTCATCTCCATGCTGCATGAGCTTGGCCCCGACACCCATGTGCTCGCCGTCTGCCAGCCGTCCGTACCGGTCCTGGCTGCTGTTGCGCTGATGGAAGAAGACGGCGATGCGTTCGCGCCTTCGACAATGACGCTGATGGGCGGACCGATCGACACCCGCATCAGCCCGACTGGCGTCAACGAGCTGGCGCAGGCCAAGCCTATCGAATGGTTCGAAGACAATGTCACCATGCAGGTGCCGTGGCCATTGCCGGGATTCTCCCGCAAGGTCTATCCGGGCTTTCTGCAATTGTCGGGTTTCATGACCATGAACCTCGACCGTCACATGATCGCGCAGAAGGATTTCTACCAGCACCTGATCAAGAACGATGGCGATTCCGCTGAACGTCATCGTGACTTCTATGATGAATATCTCGCGGTCATGGATATGACAGCCGAATTCTACCTGCAAACCGTCGATGCGGTGTTCATCAAGCATTCGCTGCCCAAGGGCGAAATGATGTACCGTGACCGCTTGGTCGACACCAAGGCCATTCGTAATGTCGCACTGCTGACCGTCGAAGGTGAGAATGACGATATTTCGGGCCTGGGTCAGACCGAAGCGGCGCAGACCATCTGTCCCAATATTCCCGATGACATGCGTCATCACTATGTGCAGCCGGATGTCGGCCATTACGGCGTCTTCAACGGGTCGCGTTTCCGCTCGGAAATCGCGCCGCGGATTATTGATTTTGCTCGCACACACGCACGTGGCAACACCGCCAAGAAGGCCGCTCCAAAGGTCATCAAGGGTGGCCGGAGCGACTAAAACCACTATTGAATGGCATTTTAGGTATTCGAAATTTCTCTTTTAAAACAAGAGAATATTGGATTTCTGCGGCCATTTTCTTGAATAGAGATGCGATTCATACCACATCAAATACACAAGGGAACGATCCCCGCTTCCCTTCACCAGATGAGGTTTTGACCTATGACACAGACCGCATTGATCCGTCCTGCATGGACGCCAGCGACCATTGCCCTGATGGTTCTGGGCTTCATGGTATTCTGGCCGCTCGGCCTTGCCATGCTTGCCTACATTATCTGGGGCGACAGGCTTGAGGCGTTCAAGGCAGACGTGAATCGCGCCACCGATGATTTCACCGGCGCGTTCCGCAAGAACCGTCCCAGCATGCGCACCAGCAGCGGCAACGCAGCCTTCGACGACTGGCGCGACACTGAAATGTCGCGACTCGATGAAGAGCGCAAGAAGCTCGATGAGATGCGCCGTGAGTTCGACCAGCATATGCGTGATCTGCGCATGGCGCGCGATCGCACCGAGTTCGAGCAGTTCATGGCCGACCGTCAGGCTAGCCAGAAAAAGGCCAGGAAATCAGGCTCAGTGCCTGAAATCGACGGCTGAACCACACTACAAATGACCTCCCCGGAGGGCGGCGTTTCCAGCGCCGCCCTTTTTGTTGCCCGGGTTTTTACCGCGAGACCGGGTGCTGACGTTTTTGAATTCCTGTGTGGCCGCCGAATCGGATAAATGAGCATCATGTTTGGAATCGGTCGTCCTTCCCGCAGAAACACCGCGCCGCGGCCCAGCGCGGTCACCGTCAATGGCCGCGACCTGCCGCTGTCGATCCGCGAAAACGCGCGCGCAACCCGGATGACCCTTCGCATCGAACCGGGCGGTCAGTCACTCAAACTGACCATCCCAAAAGGACTGCCGGAACGCGAAATCGATGAATTCCTCACCCGCCACCATGGCTGGCTGATGACGCGGCTGGCGCGTGTCGAGGAGACCGGACCGCTGGCTGATCAGGCAATGATCGCCATTCGCGGGGTCGACCACCGGATCGTGATGACCGGCAAGCTTCGCGGCATTGCCGAGGAAACCGAGATCGACGGGATGCGCACCTTGCTGGTCTCGGGTCTGCCCGAACATGTCGGCCGGCGGGTTTCAGACCATCTCAAACGGGTGGCGAAGCAAGAGTTGGAAACATCTGTCGGGACACACGCGGCAACACTGGGCAGGAAGGTGCGAGGGATCGCCTACAAGGACACCAAAAGCCGCTGGGGATCGTGCACATCGGAGGGAAACCTGTCGTTTTCCTGGCGGATCGCGATGGCGCCGGATTTCGTGATCGACTATCTCGCCGCCCATGAGGTCGCGCATCTGAAAGAAATGAACCACGGGCCGGATTTCTGGGCTACCTGCAAGCAGCTTTGCCCGCGTACAAAGGAAGCCAAACGCTGGCTCAAGCAAAACGGCTCGCGATTGTTCGCGGTGAGCTTCTAAAATCCACCATCCAAGCCGATCCACTCCGATTGTCGAAGCATCCATATCTCGACTCTCGGGCAGATTTATGCGACTTCAGCCGGCATGACGATACAGATCAAAATTTGTGGCCTGAGCACGCCTGAAGCGGTGGATCGCGCGGCCGATCTGAACGCCGATATGGCGGGGTTCATCTTTTTTGAAAAAAGCCCCCGTCACGTCGCAATCGAGACCGCCGCCGCACTGGCCGAGCGGGCGCGGGCGCGTGGGCTGGCGACCGTGGCCGTCACCGTCGACATGGATGATGCCGGGCTTGATGAGATTGTTACTGCCGTGAAGCCGGACTGGCTGCAGTTGCATGGTGGCGAAAGCCCGGAGCGCGCTGCAGATCTCAAGACCCGCTACAGATTGCCGGTGATGAAGGCATTTGCCATTCGCGAGGCCGCCGACCTCGAGCGCATTGCCCCCTATCATGGCATTGCTGACCGGTTCCTGTTTGACGCCAAGCCGCCGAAAGGCTCCGATTTGCCCGGCGGCAACGGCGTGAGCTTTGACTGGCGGCTCCTTGCCACGCTTGACGAGGCTGCTAGTTACATGCTTTCCGGTGGGTTGACGAAAGACAATATCGGCGAGGCGCTCGGCATCAGCGGTGCGACCATGGTCGATGTATCCTCCGGCGTGGAAAACGCACCCGGCATCAAGGACCTCAATATGATGGATGCATTTGTCCGCGCGGTTTATGATGCGGATAAGAGCCGGATTCAGGAGTAGATGATTTGAACCAGACAAGCACCCCAAACTCATTCCGTACCGGCCCTGACGAACAGGGCATGTTCGGTATTTTCGGCGGTCGTTTCGTTGCCGAAACGCTAATGCCGCTGATTCTTGAGCTGGAAGAAGAATGGACCAGGGCGAAGGCTGACCCTGCCTTCCGTGCCGAACTCGACCATCTCAACGCCCATTATGTCGGGCGGCCGTCGCCACTCTATTTCGCCGAGCGGCTGACCGAGCATCTTGGCGGCGCCAAGGTTTACTTCAAGCGCGACGAGCTCAACCACACCGGTTCGCACAAGATCAACAATTGCATCGGCCAGATCCTGCTGGCCAAGCGCATGGGCAAGACGCGGATCATCGCCGAAACCGGTGCCGGCCAGCATGGCGTGGCTTCAGCCACGGTTGCCGCGCGCTTTGGTTATCCGTGCGAAGTCTACATGGGTGCCACCGATGTTCAGCGTCAGGCGCCGAACGTGTTCCGCATGAAACTGCTGGGCGCGCAGGTGCATCCGGTCTCCTCCGGGCATGGCACGCTGAAAGATGCAATGAACGAAGCGCTTCGGGATTGGGTCACCAATGTCGATGACACCTATTACCTGATCGGCACGGCAGCGGGTCCGCATCCTTATCCGGAAATGGTCCGGACCTTCCAGTCGGTGATTGGTGAGGAAACCCGTGAGCAGATGATGGCGGCGGAAGGCCGGTTGCCGGACATGCTGATTGCTGCTGTCGGCGGCGGCTCCAATGCCATCGGCCTTTTCCATCCGTTTCTTGATGACAAGGATGTGCAGATTGTCGGCGTTGAAGCCGGCGGCAAGGGTCTGGATGGCGAAGAACATTGCGCCTCGCTGACCGCCGGTTCGCCCGGCGTGCTGCACGGCAACCGCACCTATCTGCTGCAGGATGGTGACGGACAGATCAAGGAAGGCCACTCCATCTCGGCCGGTCTCGATTATCCCGGCATCGGGCCAGAGCATTCCTGGCTGAAGGAATCGAACCGGGTCGAATATGTGCCGATCATGGACACCGAGGCGTTGGAAGCTTTCCAGCTGCTGACCAAACTTGAAGGCATCATCCCGGCGCTGGAACCAAGCCATGCACTGGCGGAAGTGATCAAGCGCGCGCCGAAAATGGGCAAGGATCAGATCATCGTGATGAACCTGTGTGGCCGCGGCGACAAGGACATCTTTACTGTCGGCAAGATTCTCGGCGTGGAGCTCTGATCATGACCACTCGCATCGACACCCGTTTTGAAAAACTCAAAGCCGAGGGCCGACCGGCGCTGGTGACCTATTTCATGGGCGGCGATCCGGATTACGACACGTCGCTGAAGATCATGCAGGCGCTTCCGGGCGCCGGTTCTGACGTGATCGAGCTCGGCATGCCGTTCTCCGATCCGATGGCCGACGGTCCGGCGATCCAGATGGCCGGACAGCGGGCACTCAAAGCCGGCCAGACGCTGGCCAAGACGCTGGCGCTGGCAGCTGACTTCCGCAAGAGCGACAATGAGACGCCGATCGTGCTGATGGGCTATTACAATCCGATCTACATCTATGGCGTCGACCGGTTTCTGGTGGATGCACTTGAGGCCGGTATCGACGGGCTGATCGTGGTCGATCTGCCGCCAGAAATGGACGAGGAATTGTGCCTGCCTGCGCTGAAGGCGGGGATAAACTTCATCCGCCTGGCAACACCGACCACTGATGACAAGCGGTTGCCGCGCGTGTTGAGCAACACTTCGGGCTTTGTCTACTACGTGTCGATGACCGGCATCACCGGATCAGCGATTGCCGATACGTCGAAGATCAATGTCGCCGTCGATCGGATCAAGAGCCATACCAGCCTGCCAGTCTGCGTCGGCTTCGGGGTGAAAACCGCCGAACAGGCACGCGTCATCGGGCAGTCGGCGGATGGCGTGGTGGTTGGCACCGCGATCGTCAATCAGATCGCCAATACGCTTGATGCCAAGAACGCGGCAACCACCGACACGGTCGAGAGTGTCGTCACCATGGTGCGCGGTCTAGCCACCGGCGTGCGCGCCGCACGTCTTGCACCGACGCAATAACAGCCCCACATTGAGTGACGAACCGGAGATAACACCTTGAACTGGATTACCAACTACGTCAGGCCAAAGATCAATTCGATGCTCGGCCGCCGCGAGGTACCGGAGAATCTTTGGATCAAGTGCCCCGAAACCGGGGAAATGGTGTTCCATAACGATCTGGAAGAAAACCATTTCGTCATTCCCGCCTCCGGGTACCACATGAAAATGACAGCCGAAGCCCGGCTCAAGCACATGTTTGACGAGGGCAAATACGAGGTGCTGCCTTCGCCGAAGGTGCCGCAGGATCCACTGAAGTTCCGGGATTCGAAAAAATACAGCGACCGATTGCGCGAAAACCGCACCAAGACCGGCCTAGAAGATTCCATCGTTGCCGCGCATGGCGCGGTGCAGGGCGTCGAGATCGTTGCCTGCGTGCATGATTTTTCCTTTATGGGTGGTTCGCTCGGCATTGCCGCCGGCGAAGCCATTATCCAGGCGTTCGAGGCAGCGATTGCCCGCAATTGTCCGCTGGTGATGTTCCCGGCATCCGGCGGAGCACGCATGCAGGAAGGCATCCTGTCGCTGATGCAATTGCCGCGCACCACCGTTGCAGTTGAAATGCTCAAGGAAGCGGGTCTGCCCTACATAGTCGTGCTGACCAACCCGACCACCGGTGGCGTGTCAGCCTCCTATGCGATGCTCGGTGACGTGCATCTGGCAGAACCGGGTGCGGAAATCTGCTTTGCCGGCAAACGGGTAATCGAACAGACAATCCGGGAAAAGCTTCCCGAAGGCTTCCAGACATCGGAATACCTACTCGATCACGGCATGATCGACATGGTGGTGCATCGTCACGACATTCCCGCG
>Ga0163215_100616_pt1 | contig 49788 bp, 44 predicted proteins | sample SynspAceP_FD_185934 | JGI IMG/M metagenome (GOLD analysis project Ga0163215, IMG submission 185934) | Saline lake microbial communities from Ace Lake in Antarctica - Synechococcus sp. Ace-P (Hybrid Assembly) | ecosystem: Environmental > Aquatic > Non-marine Saline and Alkaline > Saline | place...
GCTGGCCACGATCAGCGTAATCGCCGCCGACAGTGCCGCACAATAGGCGCGCATCGGGTTGAGCTTGGTGATCTGGCCGCCGACCATACGGATCAGTTTTGGCCCGAACAGGAAAAGCCCGAATGAAATACCAAACGCGCCGATCACCATGACCCAGACGGGAATATTGACCGCGCCGAGAAAATCACCGGATTCAGAGGCATGCACGATCGCGGCCAAAGGTCCGACCGCGTTTGCCACGTCATTGGCACCATGGGCAAAGCTGAGCAAGGCGGCAGAGACCACCAGCGGAATGCCGAAGAGCACTTTGAGCGATTTGTTACGGTTTTCCAGCCCTTCGGACTGTTTGCGGATCACAGGGATCATCACCGCCCAGACCGCAACGCCCATGACCGCGCCGATCAGCAGCGCCGCCATCATCGAGATATCGAAGACCTTGTTGAGGCCTTTAAGCGCCAGATAGGCCGTAAAGGTACCCGCCATGATGCCTACAAGGATCGGCACCCAGACGCGAGCGGAGGCGATCTTGTCATCACGGTAGACGATGCGTGATTTGATCAGCCAGAGGAAGGCAGCGGCAACACCGCCACCCAAAACGGGCGAGATGACCCAGCTGGCGGCAATCCCGCTCATCGTGGACCAGTTCACAGCACCGAAACCGGCAGCGGCAATACCGGCCCCCATCACACCGCCCACGACCGAGTGGGTGGTCGAGACAGGAGCGCCGACCCATGTCGCCAGATTGACCCAGAGTGCCGCAGAGAGCAGGGCGGCCATCATGGCCCAGATGAAGACGGGCGCCGTGCCCATGCTCTCGGGTGCGATGATGCCCTTGGCGATGGTCGAAACCACATCGCCCCCCGCCAGCAATGCGCCCGCACTCTCGAAAATGACGGCAATTGCGATCGCGCCGCCCATTGTCAGGGCATTGGCACCTACGGCCGGACCCATGTTGTTGGCGACGTCATTTGCGCCAATGTTCAACGCCATATAGGCACCCAGACAGGCGGCAATCACCACAATCGCGGAGTTGCTGGACTGGTCCAGAAACAGCATCGCGGCGATGCCGGCCAGTACGACGAAAACCAACGCAATACCGGTTCCGACCATTGGCCGGGAGACATAGGCTGTCGCGACCTCCAGATTGGTATATCGGTCCAGATCGCGGTCGAGTGTTTCGAGATGGCGCAGATCGCCTTTTTGGTCGCTCATAATAGTCAGTCTCCCTTGGTCGACTGACCTACATCCGCAAAGGTTAAAAAGGCAACCTTACAAGGCCAATATGGGCTACTTTTAACAGCTGCGGAAGATGGATTTCAGCTCGGCCTCGTTGACCATCTCTGCGGCCTCGTCGGCCTTGACCCACTTGCGCGTCCGCTGATGTGCCTCGGGGAATTTTTCGGACAAATCCTCGACCTCCACCGCGTAGACCAATGTCTCCACAGGGATTTCCAGACCGGTCGACTGGCGTTTGTTGTAGGTGTAGGTGCCAACCGGTTCAGCCGTGGCGCGGCTGTTGCGCACGCCGGCTTCTTCCCATGCTTCCTGCAAGGCTGCCTCGTTGGATTTGAGGCCGCGAATGGGCCAGCCTTTGGGGATGATCCAGCGACCGGTGTCGCGGCTGGTAACCAACAGGTATTCGCGCGCTTCGCCTTCGCCGCGATGACACAGAGCCGCAACCTGAAGTTTTTTGGGGCGTTGTAGCATCGGAGACAAGAACTGGTCCCAGACCGTCTGTAGTGCTGTATTCATAGAACCGCTCGATATTATTTTTGTTATGCAAAGTGTTATACTGGGCTAGGCCACAAGTTGCAATTTTTCGTTAAGGTTGGTCGTCGCATATGAAATTCAAGGATGAATATCTGTCATCTGCGGATTAGATTGCCTTAAAATCAATCGATTGCAGAAGGCTTTTAAGCACCTACTATATATTTATATTACATAATACTGATTATACATATTATAGATACGCCGCAAGCCTCTCTTCCCGCAGATTGGCATTGACCTTTTCCTGTCCGTTATGAAACCTGCGCGAAACCTCACTTATCTACCGGAGCCTCCCATGGATCGCGCAGCTATCGTTCACCAGAATTTCCTGCGCAGGCTTGCCGCCGATGATCTGCCCGATGGCCCACAGCCCGATCCGTCAATCGAACCGGCCAAGCTTGTCGAGTTGTTTCGCAGCCAGACTCTGAGCCGGCAGCTGGACCGGACAAGTCGCGTAATGCAGTCTCAAGGTAAAGGTTTCTATACCATCGGCTCGTCCGGTCATGAAGGCATGGCCGCTGTGGCCGAGGCGCTGCGGCCCACGGATATGGCGTTCCTGCATTACCGCGACGCTGCTTTCCAGATCCAGCGTGCCGCACAAGTGCCGGGACAAACGCCTGTATGGGATATGCTGCTAAGCTTTCGCACCGCCAAGGAAGATCCAATTTCAGGCGGTCGACACAAGGTTCTGGGCTCTCGTAGCCTTAACATCCCGCCGCAAACATCTACAATTGCTAGCCATTTACCAAAATCTGTAGGCGCAGCGTATTCTCTGGGCCTTGCGCGCCGTGCGCGCCCCGAGCATGCCTGCTTGCCGGATGATGCAATAGTTATGTGTAGTTTCGGAGATGCCTCTTCCAACCACTCCACGGCACAGGGCGCGATCAATACCGCCTGCTGGACCAGCTACCAGTCTGTGCCACTACCATTATTGTTTGTGTGTGAAGACAACGGCATAGGCATATCTGTTCCCACGCCACGCGGTTGGGTCGCAGCGAACTATGCGCAGCGTCCGGGGTTGAAGTATTTTGCCTGCAACGGGCTGGATATGGCGCAGACCTTGCAGGTTTCCCAAGCTGCTGCTGCCTACGTCCGCCGTACCCGCAAGCCCGCGTTCCTGCACATCACCACTGTGCGCCTTTACGGCCATGCGGGGTCCGACGTGGAGATGACCTACCGTGACAAGACCGCGATCGAGGCCTCCGAAGCCAATGATCCGTTGTTGCATTCCGTTCGGATTTTGCGCGATGCAGGTGTGAGAACACCAGCGCAATGCCTTGAAATATATGAGGAGTTGGAGCATACTTGCGCGCGCGTCGCGGACGAGGTGATGAAACTCGACGGGCTCGCCACAGCGGCAGATGTAATGGCCAGTATCGTTCCGCCTGCGCGCATTTGCACGCCCTCAAACGGCCCTGCCGCTGATGCGCGCGCTGCTCTTTTCGGAAACGATATCAAACAGATGTCCGAGCCGCAGCCGATGAACCGCCTGATCGGTTGGGCGCTGGCTGACCTGATGTTGGAGCACCCCGAGATTATCGTTGCAGGCGAAGATGTTGGCCGCAAGGGCGGCGTCTATGGCGTCACACAAAAGCTGCAAAACCGCTTTGGTCCCGACCGCGTAATCGACACGCTGCTGGACGAGCAATCCATTCTGGGGCTCGCCATCGGCATGGCCCACAACGGCTTTATTCCCGTCCCCGAAATCCAGTTCCTTGCCTATCTGCATAACGCAGAGGACCAGCTCCGCGGCGAGGCGGCAACACTCAGTTTCTTCTCTGACGGACAATACGCCAACCCGATGGTGCTGCGCATTGCGGGGCTCGGCTATCAGAAAGGCTTTGGCGGGCACTTCCACAATGACAACTCGCTCGCTGTGTTGCGCGACATTCCGGGCCTGATCATCGCCTGCCCCTCCAACGGTGCCGATGCCGCGATGATGTTGCGCGAATGTATCCGCCTGGCGCGTGAGGAACAGCGTGTGGTGGTGTTCGTCGAGCCGATCGCGCTCTACCCCATGCGCGACCTCCATGATGCAGGAGATGGCGTATGGATGCAGACCTATCCTGCCCCCGACCGCCGCATCGCCTTGGGCGAAATTGCTGTGGCAGGCGACGGGACCGATCTGGCCATCGTGAGCTATGCCAACGGTTACTATCTGTCAACACAGGCCGCCAAAGCACTGAAAGTTTTGGGAATAAATGTACGCGTCATTGATATGCGCTGGCTGGCACCCCTGCCCGAGCAGTCGCTTTTGGACGCTGTAAAGGAGTGCACAAACATTTTGATCGTGGACGAATGCCGCCGGACCGGCAGCCAATCCGAGGGTCTCTTGGCTCTGTTTCACGAGGCCGGACACACCCGCATTGCGCGTGTAACGGCCGAGGACAGCTTCATCGCCACCGGTCCTGCCTATGCGGCCACCCTGCCCTCCGCAGACAGCATCACTGCCGCCGCAGCCGCACTGGTGGCATCATGAACCGCCCGACCGCCGTCCTCGTCTGTCCAGGTCGTGGCACATACAACAAGACCGAGTTGGGTACACTCACGCGCACGCACGCAGGTCACCCGTTGATTGCGCAATGGGATGCGCTGCGCGAGGCGGCGGGTCAGGAAACCCTCACTGCGCTCGACCGCGCCGACCGTTTTTCCGGCGCGCGCCACACGACCGGCGATAACGCCTCGCCACTGATCTACGCCTGCAGCTATCTGGACGCTCAAACGGCAGCGCAGAGCCACGACATCTGCGCGGTTACAGGCAACTCGCTCGGCTGGTACATCGCACTTGCGGCTGGCGGCGGTGCGTCTGCGCAAGCAGGGTTCGAGATCGTCAATACCATGGGCAAGCTGATGCACGACCACGGGCCGGGCGGGCAAATCCTCTACCCGTTTGTGGATGACAACTGGCAGCCTATTGCAGGTGAAGAAACGCGCCTGTTGAACCTCATCGCTGAGATTGATGCGCAGAGCGATAATCGTCTTGCGCTTTCGATCCACCTTGGCGGTATGCTGGTGGTGGCAGGTAACGACGCCGGTCTCGCCGCCTTCGAGACAGCCGCCCAAGATGGCGACAGCCGCACCGCGCTGCGCCTGCCCAACCACGCCGCTTTTCATACTTCGTTGATGGAACCTGTTGCGGGAATGGGCCGGAGCGCCCTAAGCCAAAGTCTCTTTGCCGATCCGCACACCGCTTTGATCGACGGGCGCGGTGCTGTCTGGCATCCTGGCTCTACGGATCTGGCTGCCCTGCGCGACTACACACTGGGACATCAGATCAGCCAGACGTATGATTTCACAGCCGCTATCCGCAGTGCCGCACGCAACTTTGCACCCGACCGCTTCATCATTACCGGGCCAGGCACAACACTGGGCAGCGCTGTGGCGCAGGCGCTGATTTCCATTAACTGGCAAGGAATCGACAGCAAAGAAGCATTTTTGAAACGGCAGTCTGAAGATCCGCTGATCCTCAGCATGGGCCGCGCCGACCAACGTGAACGGGTAAGCGCGACCTAACTGTTCCTCATTGTGCTCTTAAACTCAACACTGCACTCTCGACGCGCGCAACGCTTAGCCCAGAGCATACCCGGTGCCACGCACGGTTCGGATCGGATCCACACCGTTCCCGACACTCAGCGCCTTGCGCAGCCGAGCAATGTGAACATCGACCGTGCGCGTATCCACATAGATGTCGCGGCCCCACACCAGATCCAGCAACTGATCGCGGCTGAACACGCGGCCCGGCTTCTCCATAAACACCACCAGCAGGCGATATTCCGTTGGCCCAAGCTTGATCTCCGCGTCGCCACGCATCACGCGGTGCGTACCAGCATCCAGCGTGATGTCCTCGAACGCCAGCGCTTCGCCGGACGCCGCAGGGCGCACGCGGCGCAACTGACCACGCACACGTGCCATCAATTCGCGCAGGTTGTAGGGTTTGATGACATAGTCATCCGCCCCGGTATCCAACCCGCGCACCGCGTCAACCTCTTCGGAGCGCGCGCTGAGCATGATCACGGGAATGTCCCGCGTCTCAGGGCGTGATTTCACGCGGCGGCAGACCTCGATCCCGGACAGCAGCGGCATCATCCAGTCGAGGATGATAATGTCCGGCGCTGCCTCGTCGATCAGCAGCATAGCTTCTTCGCCATTCTCCGCCCGCCGCACCTGATAGCCTTCTGCTTCAAGATTATAGGCCAACATCTCGCGTTGGGCGGGCTCGTCCTCAACCAGCAGGACCTGCATCTGGCTTGTCGCCATGATCCTAGCTCTCGGTACTAACGGAAGTCTTGTCCGCTTTAGGACGCGCTTCGTCCGGTGTGGCGCCGGTCACCAGATAGATCACCTGCTCACACATGGAAGTGGAGTGGTCACCCATCCGCTCGACGTTTTTTGCTATGAAATGCAGGTGCATGCAAGCGGTGATGTTGCGCGGGTCTTCCATCATGAAGGTCAGCAATTCGCGGAACATCGTGTTGTACAGCTGGTCCAGCTCCTGATCGCGTGCGATGACATCGGCGGCCAGCTGGGCGTCGCGGCGGATGTAGGCATCGAGCGCGTCCTTCAGCATTTCCTCGGCCAGCCGCGCCATGCGGCGGATGGAGCCTGTGCTGTCTTTCACGGGCGGCATCTGGGACAGCACGCCGGTGCGCTTGGCCATGTTCTTGGCATAGTCGCCAATCCGCTCCAGATTGCCGGAGATCTTTATGACGCTCAGGATCATGCGCAAATCAATTGCCGTCGGCGCGCGCAGGGCGATCACGCGCGCGGCGTTTTCGTTGATCTGGGCCTCCAGCGCGTCGATCGTTTTGTCCGCCGCGCGGACCTGTTCGGCCAACGGCTCGTCGCGGGTCTCGAGGCTGGTGACAGCCTGACGGATGGCGTCCTCGACCAGCCCGCCCATTTTCATGATCTGGGCCTGCACCTTTTCAAGGTCGCGATCGAAGGCGGAGGCGATGTGGTTTTGCTGTTCCATGGGGTTAACCGATCCTTCCGGTGATATAGCTCTCGGTGCGCGGGTCTTTGGGGGCGGTAAAGATTTGGTCGGTGTCGCCGAATTCCACCAGATTACCGAGGTGGAAAAATGCTGTGCGCTGGCTGACACGCGCGGCCTGTTGCATGGAGTGGGTCACGATCACCACTGAATAGCTCTGGCGCAGCTCGTCGATCAGCTCTTCCACCTGCGCGGTCGCAATGGGGTCCAGGGCCGAGCAGGGTTCGTCCATCAGCAGGACTTCTGGTTCGGTCGCGACAGCACGCGCGATGCACAGGCGCTGTTGCTGGCCACCCGACAGGCCGGTCCCGGGGCCTTGAAGGCGGTCTTTGACCTCGTCCCAGATCGCACCGCGGCGCAGGGCACGTTCGACGATTTCGTCCAGATCCGTCTTGTTGTTGGCCAGACCGTGGATGCGAGGGCCATAGGCTACATTGTCATAGATCGACTTTGGAAACGGGTTGGGCTTTTGAAATACCATGCCGACTTTGGCGCGCAACTGCACGGGGTCGATGGAGGGCGCATAGATGTCCTCGTTGTCGATGGAGATTTTGCCCTCGACGCGACAGATGTCAATTGTGTCGTTCATCCGGTTGATACAACGCAGAAAAGTAGATTTGCCACAGCCCGACGGTCCGATAAAGGCCGTAACTTTCTTGTCCTCGATCTCGACATTCACGTCCTTGATGGCGTGGTTGTTGCCATAATAGACCTGAACGCCTTTGGCGGAAATCTTGGATTTCGGAGCCGTGGGGATAGGGTGTGTATCTTGCATGGGGTCTCCTGACAGCGGCCCGTGGGTGTTATGCGCCGGACTAGATGGTGGGTGCTGCGGTTTTGTGACAGTTTCGTTACAGTTTTATGACAGGGTGGAATTTCACGGATTATTTCCGGCGCCTTCCGCCTCCAGCGGTAAAATCACGCTGAATTCAGAGCCCTGCCCCAGCGTCGAGGCAATCCGGAGCCGTCCGCGGTGGCGGTTGAGGATGTGTTTTACAATGGCCAAGCCCAAGCCAGTGCCCCCCAGGTCGCGGCTGCGGTGGCTGTCGGCACGGTAGAAACGCTCGGTCAGACGGGGGATATGCTGTGCGTCAATGCCCGGCCCCTCATCGCGCACGGCGATCTTTACGCCGGGGCCGCGCAGGGTGTCGATATTCGGGGCCACGCTCATCTCGATGGTGACGCTCTTGCCGTTGCCTCCGTATTTAATCGCATTCTCGACCAGATTGGTGAACACCTGCATCAATTGGTCCGCATCTGCGGGCAGCATTACAGGAACCTCGGGCAACAGTGGACGCAGGGTCACATTGGCCTCGGCGGCGAGTGGAGCAAGATTACGCAGGGTGCTTGTAACCAAGGTCCTTAAATCAATGCGGACGGTTGGACGGACCCGTTCGTCCGCTTCTACGCGGCTGAGCGATAACAGATCGCCAACAAGGCGGTTCATCCGCTCCGTCTCGTTCTGCATGATCTCCAGAAACCGCGCGCGGGCGCTCGCATCGTCGCGGGCGGGACCGCGCAGGGTCTCGATGAAGCCCATCAGCGCGGTCAGCGGCGTGCGTAATTCATGGCTGACGTTGGCGACAAAGTCGCGGCGCATCTGGCTGGCAGCGGTAACGGCAGTAATGTCCTGAAACGACAAAAGTGCTATGCCGGTACGCCCGACCGGACTGACCGTGACCGTATAGGTGACATCATTGCCGCTCTCGCGCGTAAGGTAGGCGGCAGTGGACGGCCCCGCACCGGAAAGGCAGCGCTCCACCGCCTCGACCACCGACGGCTGGCGCAGAACGGTGATAAAGTGCCTTCCCTGCGCGGGCATGCCCAGCAGATCCTGCGCCGCTTTGTTGAGCGCGATGATCATCTCGTCGCCCGCGATGGCAAGCGCCGGCTGCGGCAAAGCGGCGATCACCTCGCTCACGGGCAAGGGCGTGGACATGGAGGTCTAGACCTCTTTCATATCGGCAAGAAAACGGGCGGCGTTCTGCTGGTAATGCAGCGCACTGGCTGTAAGGGCGGCAATGGCGGCCTCGTCCAGCGTGCGCACAACCTTGCCGGGTGCGCCCATGACCAGACTGCCGTCCGGGATCACCTTGTTCTCGGTGACGAGGGCCCCTGCCCCGATCAGGCAGTTCTTGCCAATCTTGGCACCATTGAGGATCGTCGCGCCCATGCCAACCAGCGAGTTATCCCCGATGGTACAGCCGTGCAGCATGACCTTGTGACCAATGGTGCAATTCTCGCCCACAGTCAGGGGATAGCCCACGTCGGAATGGAACACGCAGTTCTCCTGTACGTTTGATCCCGCGCCAATGGTCATCGGCTCGTTGTCGCCGCGCAGGGTGCAGCCGAACCAGACCGAGGATTTGGCCTCCAGCGTAACCGCACCGATCACATTGGCGTCAGGGGCGATCCACGCGTCGTCGGCGATCTGCGGGGTGATATCGGCAAGGGCGTAGATGGTCATTTCAGGTCCTCGAATTGGGATTGCAGCCGGCGCGCGATGTCGCTCAGCCCGGGTTGCTGGGTGCGCTTCAGCCGCTCGGCAGAGATAATGGTCTTTAGTTTCATTTCTGTGACATCCAGATCATCGTTGACCAGCACATAATCATAGCCGTCCCAGTGGCTGATTTCGTCCCAGCTTTTCTGCATGCGTTTGGCGATCGTGGCTTCGTCGTCCTGTCCACGGCTGACCGGCCTGCGGTGCAGCTCGGCTATGGAGGGCGGCAGAAGGAAAATCGATAGGGTATACAGCCCCAGAGGCGAGTTGCGGATCTGCTGTGCGCCCTGCCAGTCGATGTCGAACAGCACGTCATGGCCTGCGTTGATCCCCGCCTCGACAGGCGCCTTGGGCGAGCCGTAGAAGTTGCCAAACACATGCGCGTGCTCCAGCATCTCGCCTTCGCCGACCCACTTGCGGAATTTCTCCTCGGTCACAAAAAGGTAATCCTTACCGTCCACCTCGCCCGCGCGCGGGGGGCGCGTAGTGGCAGATACAGAAAAGCTCAATGTGTCATCCCAGGCCATCAACCGTTTGGCGAGCGTGGATTTGCCCGCACCCGAGGGCGAGGACAGGATGATCAGAAGGCCGCGTCGGTTCGTCATGGTCTACTCCACATTCTGGACTTGTTCGCGCAGCTGGTCGATCACGGCTTTGAGCTCCAGACCCACCTGCGTGAGGTCGCTGCTTTGCGCCTTGGCGCACAACGTATTGGCCTCGCGGTTGAATTCCTGCATGAGAAAGTCGAGCTTGCGGCCCACAGGACCGTCATGGTCCAGCAGATTGGCGGCGGCGGCCACGTGGGCGCCAAGCCGGTCGATTTCCTCGGTGATGTCGGATTTGACCGCGATCAGTGCAAGCTCGGCCGCGATGCGGTCGGGGTCCATGCCGTCGACATTATCCATCACACGGGCAAGATTGCGTTTAAGTGTTTGTGCTGACTGAGCGCCACGCGCCTGCGCCAGTGTAGCGGCCTGTGCCGTCAAAGTCTCGATTTGCGCCAGCTGCGCACGCAGCACTTTTTCCAGTGCTGCACCTTCCGCATCCCGCATGGTGTTGAAATCTGCCAACACGGCGGAGAATTCGGTTAGTAGGGCTGCGGTCAGCGCTGCGCTATCATCCTCCGGCACCGCCTGTTCCAGAACGCCACGCATGGTGACGATGTCCGTGGCCTTTGAGGGTGCGAGCGATACGCCCACATCCATCGCCGCCGCCTCGATCCGCGCCAGCGCGTCCAAGACAGAGGCCAACTGGCTCTCGTTCACCGCCAGAGCGCCGCCAGATTCCTCGCGGATGACGCGCAGACCCAGCGTGACGTTGCCCCGCGCAATGCCCGTGGACAGCGCACTGCGCAAGCCTGCCTCCAGCCCCGGCACCCAGTCGGGCACGCGAATGCGCAGATCCAGCCCCTTACCGTTGACCGCGCGCAGCTCCCAACCCCAGCTGTGGGGCGACAAAGCGCCGGATTTGGCGGCAAAGCCTGTCATTGACCTGATCATGGCTATTCTCCCGTCGAAATGCCGTCAGTGTCTGGCATAGGTTTTTTTCCGCCCCATCCGCAACCCCTTCCCGCAGGTGTCGGGGAGCAGGCAGAAGTCTGTGAAGTTAACCAGAATACTTAAAATATGAACCAATCGCCCTTCAATCTGTTAGCACTTTATTATTCACAAACGACGCGCAGAAGGTGCGTTTCAGACCGGTGACGACGGTCACGCGCAGAAGAATTTGCGCTTTCAACCTTTAGGTGCAATCTGAACGAGGGCTTCAATGGACAATTCGAGCGAAAACCAGCACAACATTCTGACCATGACAGATCAACAGCCTCATAGCGGTTACGCCCCCCTGTCGCTTGTCGAAGCCTATTGGGATGCGCTGCGCGTAGGCCGCGAAATGCCCAAGCGCGCCGAGATCGACCCCCGCGGCATCGAGAGTGCGCTGGCCCATGCTTTTATTCTCGAGCGGGTAGCGCCTGGCGTCGCGCGGATGCGCATTGCGGGCAGCCACTTGCATGATCTTTTGGGAATGGAAGCGCGCGGTATGCCGGTCACGACTTTTTTCACGCCTGATACCCGCACCCGCATCGCGCGCCTGCTGGAGGAGGTTTTCCAGACTCCCGCCACCGCCGAAATCTCTATGCATGCACCCGCCGGACCGGATGGGCCTGCACTGGCGGCGCGTATGATTCTTCTGCCTCTCAAAAGCGATTTGGGCGATGTTAGCAGGATTTTGGGCTGTCTTGTCTGCATCGGAGAGATCGGGCAAGCGCCGCGCCGCTTTGATCTTGAGACCATAAAACTGCGCCCCTTGGGCTCTGCTGCGTCTGAGCCCGCGCAAGGTTTTGCTGAAGGCAAACAACCGTTCAAATCCCCGCAACACAAAGCGCCGGTGAAGACTTCAGAGGAAATCGGGGGAGCACGCCATCCCTATTTACGCCTGATCGTCTCGAACGACTAAGCGTGCGGGGCGCGCATCACGCCCCGCCTTTTCACTTCATGCTTACCCTGCTGCCTGCACAGCAGATTTCTCACGACGTGCCGACAGCTCTTCTGCCACCAGAAACGCCAGTTCCAGCGATTGGCTGGCGTTGAGGCGCGGATCGCAGGCGGTGTGATACCGGCTCGACAGATCCTCGTCCGTGACCGCGCGCACGCCGCCGGTGCATTCCGTCACATCCTGCCCCGTCATCTCGAAATGCACGCCGCCCGGCACGGTGCCCTCCGCCGCATGAACGCCGAAGAATTCGTGGACCTCGCGCAGCACGCTCTCGAAGGGGCGGGTTTTGTAGCCCGAAGAGGATTTGATCGTGTTCCCGTGCATGGGATCACAGGTCCAGACCACGTTGGCACCCTCTTCCTCCACTGTTTTGATCAGACGCGGCAGGTGGTCGCCCACGGCACCGGCGCCAAAGCGCGCGATCAGAGTCAGGCGGCCCGCCTCGTTTTGCGGGTTCAGCTTGGCCATCAGCTTTTTCAGATCATCGGGCTGCATGGTGGGGCCGCATTTCAAGCCGATGGGGTTCTGGACGCCAGAGGCGAATTCCACATGCGCGCCGTCAGGCTGGCGCGTACGATCCCCGATCCACAGCATGTGGCCCGAGCCTGCAAGCCATTTGCCGGTTTCGGCTTCCTGGCGGCACAGCGCCTCCTCATACTCCAGCAACAGAGATTCGTGGCTGGTGTAGAACTCGACCGATTGCAGCGTATGTGCGGTGTCAGAGTTCACCCCCGCCGCCGCCATGAAATCAAGCGTATCGGAGATGCGCGCGGCCAGATCGCGGTATTTCGCGGCCTTCTCGCCATCGGTAAAGCCCAGTGTCCATCCGTGTACCTTGTGCACATCCGCATAACCGCCGGTCGAAAACGCGCGCAGCAGGTTCAGCGTGGCAGCAGCCTGCGTATAGGCGCGCAGCATGTTGTCGGGATTTGGTATGCGCGATTCTGCGGTGAAGGCCAGATCATTGATGATGTCACCGCGGTAGCTGGGCAGTTCAACCCCGTCCACGGTTTCCATATCGGCCGAGCGCGGCTTGGCGAATTGCCCGGCCATCCGACCCACTTTGATCACCGGAACCTTGGCACCATAGGTCAACACCATCGCCATTTGCAGCATTACCTTGAAGGTGTCGCGGATCATGTCGCTGCTGAACTGCTCGAAGCTTTCAGCGCAATCGCCCCCCTGAAGCAAAAACGCCTCGCCGCGCCCTGCGGCGGCCAGATGCTTGCGCAGGCGACGGGCCTCACCCGCAAAGACCAGAACTGGATAGCGCGACAGCTGTGCCTCGACGGTGTTTAGCGCGTCCTGATCGGGGTAGGAGGGCATTTGAACCCGTGGCAGGTTGCGCCAGCTCGATTTGCTCCATGTGGTCATGTCTTTTGCTCCGGTCTTTGGCATTTGCGCAAAATGTTCGCGCAAACGCTGGGTCAGGGGCACTCTATACAAAATCCGAGGGATAGTGACCATATCAGATTTGATCGCTTGACCTTGGTTTGTTCGTCATGCCCTAGTAACGCACTAAAATGTCGTATTCAGACCAGTTGTGGAATTTTCCGGAATGGCCAAACCTCCCGCTGCACAGCGCGTACCTCAGGATCTGGACAAGCCCCGCCGGTTTGTTTTTGTCTTGTTGGAAAACTTCAGCCTATTGTGTTTCTCGACCGCGATCGAGAGCCTGCGTATCGCCAACCGGATGGCGGGGCGCAAGCTGTATGAATGGACCCTGATCGGCGAAGGCGGCGTGGCAGCGGCCTGTTCGGCGGGTACGGTTTTCCAGCTGGATCATGATCTTATCGAGTTGAACCGCGAAGACACAGTGCTGGTATGTTCCGGCATAGATGTGCAATCGGCCACCACCAAGAAGGTGCTGTCCTGGCTGCGCCGTGAGGCGCGCAAGGGGATGATGATGGGCGGGCTGTGTACCGCTGCCTACACGCTGGCCAAGGCGGGCCTGCTGGATGGCAAGCGTGCGACAATCCATTGGGAAAATCAGGACAGCTTCGAGGAGGAGTTTGACGAGGTTACGCTGACCAAATCCGTCTTTGTCGTGGACAACAACCGCTTGACCACGGCAGGCGGCACCTCCTCCATCGACCTGATGCTGAAAATCATCGCCGATGACCATGGCGAGGATCTGGCCAATGCGGTGGCCGACCAGCTTATTTACAGCTCCATTCGCACGGATCAGGACACACAGCGACTGTCTGTGCCCACCCGCATCGGCGTGCGCCACCCCAAGCTTTCACAGGTCATCCAGATCATGGAGGTCCATATCGAAGAGCCCATCAGCCCTTCGGTGCTGGCCCATGATGTGGGCATGTCGACGCGCCAGCTCGAGCGCCTTTTCCGCCGCTATCTCAACCGCAGCCCCAAGCGCTATTACATGGAGCTGCGCCTTCAAAAGGCGCGCAACCTGCTGATGCAGACGGATATGAGCGTGATCAACGTGGCCCTTGCCTGCGGCTTCGCCTCTCCGTCGCATTTCTCGAAATGCTACCGCGCCCATTATGACACGACGCCCTACCGCGAGCGCGGCAGCCACGCGGCGCGCCTGTCGATCTGACCGCGCCTCAGACACTGTATCATCCGACGCGACAGCCGTTTTGATCCATCAAGAGTCCATTTTGATCGCAACCAGCGGAATTTTTGGGCAAAAAGCCTGCGCAGAGCGTTAAAATCAGGTAGGTACGCTCTAAAAATCTGCTTCTCTTTTGTGCATCCGCCGCATAGGCTATTTTCCGAACATCATGTTCCAACAGGGAGAACCACATGAAAAAGATGCTTATGGCCACAACGGCTGCGGCACTTGTAGCAACCGGCGCATTCGCTGAAAGCCACTCAAAAGAAGTCAAGCTCGGGATCATCTTCGGCTTTACCGGCCCGATTGAATCGCTGACCGGCCACATGGCAGATGGTGCAGAGATGGCGATGAAAGAAGTGACCGACAGCGGTATGCTGATGGACGGCATGACCGTCACGCCGATGCGCGTAGACTCGGGCTGTATCGACAACGGCCTAGCCGTTTCCAACGCCGAGCGTCTGATCGCTGACGGGGTCGCGGGTATCGTGGGTGCGGATTGCTCCGGCGTGACCGGTGCGGTGCTGCAAAACGTCGCCATTCCAAACGGTATGGTTATGATTTCGCCCTCCGCCACCTCGCCCGGTCTGACGACAATGGAAGATAACGGCCTGTTCTTCCGCACATCTCCGTCCGATGCGCGCGAAGGCGAAGTGATGGCAGAGATCCTGCAAGAGCGCGGCGTCAAATCCATCGCTCTGACCTATACCAACAACGACTACGGCAAGGGTCTGGCGGACGCGATTGAATCCTCCTTCAAGGCCGTCGGCGGGGAAGTGACGATTGTTGCAGCGCATGAAGACGGCAAGGCGGATTATTCGGCCGAGGTCGGCGCGCTGGCCTCTGCGGGCGGTGATTTGCTGGTTGTCGCAGGCTATCTTGACCAAGGCGGCGCGGGTATCATCAAGGCCGCACTGGATGCGGGCGCTTGGGAGCAGTTCGGTCTGCCAGGCGGCATGATCGGTGAAGCTCTGCCCGAAAACATCGGCCCGGATCTTAACGGCTCCTACGGCCAGATTGCGGGCTCGGATGGTGAAGGCATCGCTACATTCGAGAAGATGGCGGAAGAAGCCGGGTTCCTCGGCGCCTCCCCTTACACCCCTGAGAGCTATGACGCGGTGGCCCTGCTGCTGTTGGCGATGCAAGCTTCCGGCTCGGTCGATCCAGCAGTCTACAAGGACAGCATTCTCGACGTGGCAAACGCGCCAGGTGAGAAAATCTATCCCGGTGATCTCGCTAAGGCGCTGGAATTGATCAAGGCAGGCACTGACATCGACTATGTTGGCGCTTCTGCTGTCGAGCTGATTGGACCCGGTGAATCTGCGGGTACCTACCGCATGATCGAGGTCAAGGACGGCAAGAACGAAACTGTCGGCTTCAAATAAGACGGCCCCCCGCTTGGGGGGATGAAGGCAGCCCGGGGATGTTTTCCCGGGCTGTTTTTTAAAAAGGCTGAAACCTGTGCGATGACACGGGGTGGCAAACGGGGATGAACATATGATCGTCGTGGACGATTTACACAAACACTTCGGCGGATTTCATGCTGTCGATGGCGCCAGCCTGACGATCGAGCAAGGCTCGATCACCGGTTTGATTGGCCCGAATGGTGCTGGAAAGACCACTCTTTTCAATGTGATCGCGGGCGTTCTTAAGCCGACTTCGGGTAGGATCACGATGGCGGGCGAGGATATCACCGGCCTGCCACCGCATACACTTTTTCACAAAGGCTTGTTGCGGACCTTCCAGATCGCGCATGAGTTCCACTCGATGAGTTGCCGCGAGAACCTGATGATGGTGCCGGGCGGGCAATCGGGCGAGACGCTTTGGAACACCTGGTTTGGCCGCAAGCGTATCGCCAATGAGGAACGCGCCCTGCGGGCCAAGGCCGACGAGGTGTTGGAGTTTCTGACGGTGGAGCATTTGGCGGACCAGAAAGCAGGGCAGATCTCGGGCGGACAGAAGAAGCTGCTGGAGTTGGGCCGCACGATGATGGTGGATGCCAAAATTGTCTTTCTGGACGAGGTGGGTGCAGGCGTGAACCGCACCCTGCTCAACACCATCGGTGATGCCATCCTGCGCCTGAACAAGGAACGCGGCTATACATTCGTGGTGATCGAACATGACATGGATTTTATCGGTCGCCTGTGCGATCCTGTAATCTGCATGGCGGAAGGACGCGTGCTGGCACAGGGCACCCTGCCCGAGATCAAGGCAAACGAGCAGGTTATCGAGGCCTATCTGGGGACGGGACTGAAGAACAAAGAACAGGTGGATGCGTGATGCAGATGTCTTGGGGCGCTGCCCCAAACCCCGGAGTTTACAGGCACAATGAAGAAGCGATGGGATTGAGCGGGGTTATGGCATGAGTGACCCTTATGGTGATCGCGGGAACAAGGACCGCTCGATTGCGAATTCCGAGGGGCAAGGCTCGGTCATGCCCAAGGTCAGCGGTAAGAGCCACGCCGCCCCTGGCGGGCCGTTCCTGATCGGGGATATGATGACGGGGGGCTATGGCAAGGGGCCTGATATTCTGCATGCCTGCACCATCGCGGTGGAACGCGGCGAGATTGCCGTGATTGTAGGGCCAAACGGGGCGGGCAAATCCACGGCGATGAAGGCGGTGTTCGGGATGCTGGATGTCCGCTCGGGGGCGGTCCGGCTGGATGGTGAGGACATCACCGGCCTCAGCCCACAGGCACGTGTGGCCAAGGGCATGGGGTTTGTGCCGCAAACGTCCAATATCTTCACCTCCATGACAGTGGAGGAAAATCTGGAGATGGGCGCGTTTATCCGCCGCGATGATTACCGCGATACGATGGCGCAAATCTATGACCTTTTCCCGATCCTCAAGGAAAAGCGCCATCAGGCGGCGGGCGAGTTGTCTGGCGGGCAGCGCCAGCAGGTGGCCGTGGGTCGCGCGCTGATGACCAAGCCGAAGGTGCTGATGCTCGACGAGCCGACGGCAGGGGTATCGCCTATTGTGATGGACGAGTTGTTCGACCGCATCATCGAGGTGGCACGCACCGGCATCCCGATCCTGATGGTAGAGCAGAACGCGCGGCAGGCGCTCGAGATTGCAGACAAGGGGTATGTTCTGGTGCAGGGCGCGAATGCCTTTACCGGCACGGGCAAAGAACTGCTGGCAGATCCTGAAGTACGCAAATCGTTTCTGGGGGGGTGATGCGATGACAAATTTGTCGATTGAGCCAGCAGACCCGACCACACCGCAAGCGCGCACCTTGTTGGAAGCGAGCCATGCAGTGATGGGGGCGCTGTTTCCACAAGAGGCCAATCATTTTTTGTCTGTAGAGAAGCTCAAAGCCCCGCATATCAATTTCTTTGTCGCAAAAGAAGTTGACGATGTATTGGGCTGCGCGGCGCTTGCTGATCACGGCAGCTATGGGGAAGTGAAGTCGATGTTCGTAGCATCGCAGGCGCGCAGGCGCGGTGTTGCAGATCGTCTGTTGTCACATCTTGAAGATACGGCGCGCAGCAAGGCAATGACTACTTTGTGCCTCGAGACAGGCCAACCGGGTCTGGAAGCTGCACACCGGTTATATGAGCGCCACGGGTTCAAGGACTGCGCCGCTTTCGGTGATTACGAGGCGGATGCGCCATACAGCCGCTACATGGAGCTGAAGCTATAATGGATTTTCTCAATGCAATCGTCGCTCTGGCGAACTATGTCCTTATTCCCGGCATCGCATATGGCAGCCAGTTGGCCATCGGTGCGCTGGGGGTGACGCTGGTCTATAGCATCCTGCGGTTCTCCAACTTTGCCCATGGGGACACCATGGCCTTCGGCACGATGATAGTCATTCTGGTGACGTGGTGGTTGCAGGGGTTGGGTGTCAGCCTCGGGCCGTTGCCGACAGCGCTGGTCGCCCTGCCCTTCGGGATTCTCGGCTGTATCGCACTGGTGCTGATCACAGACCGTACCGTGTACCGCTTCTACCGTGAGCAGAAGGCCAAGCCGGTGATCCTTGTCATCGTCTCGATGGGCGTGATGTTCATCATGAACGGGATCACCCGTTTCATTATCGGGCCGGATGATCAAAGCTTTGCCGACGGGCCGCGGTTCATCATTTCAGCACGCGATTTCAAGACCATGACGGGACTGGACGAAGGTCTCGGCATCCGCACCACGCAGGTGATCACGGTTGTCACCGCAATTGTGGTGGTGGCGCTGCTGTTCTGGTTTCTGAACAAGACGCGGGCGGGAAAATCCATGCGCGCCTATTCGGATAACGAGGATCTGGCCCTGCTGTCGGGCATCAACCCCGAGCGGGTGGTGATGATGACCTGGATCATTGTCGCAGCTTTGGCGACAATCGCAGGCACGCTTTATGGTCTAGACAAATCGTTCAAGCCTTTCACATATTTCCAGCTTTTGTTGCCAATCTTTGCCTCCGCCGTCGTGGGCGGCATTGGCAGTCCGCTGGGCGCAATTGCGGGCGGCTTTGTGATCGCTTTCTCGGAAGTCACGATCACATATGCATGGAAGAAAGTGCTGGAATACCTGCTGCCCGAGGCGCTCGAGCCTTCCAGCCTCATCCAGTTGATGTCTACCGATTACAAATTCGCCGTCAGCTTCGTGATCCTGCTGATTGTGCTTTTGTTCAAGCCTACGGGTCTCTTTAAAGGGCAGTCCACAACATGACCTATACGCTCAAGAATACGCTCCTGTTTGCGCTGGTGTTCACACTGATCATCGTGTCGGGATTCTTTCAGGGCTGGAACAACGCGCTGTTCATTCTCAACATGGGGATCATCTCGGCCATCATGGCGCTGGGGGTAAACCTCCAATGGGGCTTTGCGGGTCTGTTTAACGTGGGCGTGATGGGGTTTGTTGCGCTGGGTGGCCTGGCGGCGGTGCTGGTGGGCATGCCTGCGACGCCCGGTGCGTTTTCTGCGGGCGGGCCCGGTGTGCTGCTGGCACTGGTTCTGGGCGCCGGTACGGTTGTCGCGGCGGTCTTTACCTATCGGCGCATGGCGCCCGGGCGCAACCGGAGCCTTGCCATAACTGCCATCCTGATTTTCGGATTCTTTGTATTTCGCGGGTTTCTGGACCCCAACGTCGAGCTGATCGAGGCGGTCAACCCTGCTGCTACGGGTTATCTCGGTGGCCTTAATCCTGGCACGCCAGACACCTACCGAGACAACGGTTTGATCATGCTGATCGCATGGCCTGTGGGCGGGTTGTTCGCCGCGGCTGCGGCGTGGCTGATCGGCAAAGCGGCGCTGGGTCTGCGTTCGGACTATCTGGCGATTGCGACACTGGGGATCGCGGAGATCATTATCGCGGTTCTGAAGAACGAGGACTGGCTGACGCGCGGCGTGAAAAACGTGGTCGGCGTGCCGCGTCCGGTGCCCTATGAGCTGGACCTGCAAAACTCTGCCGCATTCGTTGAACGTGCTGCGAGCCTCGGGTTTGATCCTGTGGAGGGGTCGACGCTTTGGGTGAAACTGCTCTATGCGGTTCTATTCGCAGCAGTGCTGGGGATTATTTTCTGGCTGAGCCAGCGCGCGCTGAACTCCCCTTGGGGCCGGATGCTGCGCGCGATCCGCGACAATGAGGTCGCAGCCGAGGCGATGGGTAAGGACGTGACCGCGCGGCATTTGCAGGTATTCATTCTGGGTTCGGCAGTCTGCGGGATCGCGGGTGCGATGATGACGACTTTGGATGGACAGCTTACCCCCGGCACTTACCAGCCGCTCCGGTTTACTTTTTTGGTCTGGGTGATGGTGATTGTAGGCGGATCTGGCAGCAATCTGGGGGCCATTCTTGGCGGCTTCCTGATCTGGTTCCTCTGGGTTCAGGTCGAGCCGATTGGCTTGTTCCTGATGGACATCATTACCTCTGGCATGGCCGAGGACAGCTGGCTGCGCGCGCATCTGATCGACAGTGCAGCACAGATGCGACTGATGACGATGGGGCTGATCATGATCCTCGTGCTTCGGTTCAGTCCGCGTGGGTTGATCCCGGAGAAATAACGCGGGCCGGATCGTCAAGACGCGCGGACGGGATTGAGTTTAATTGGCACAATGAAGATCGACCGCGCGCTTTATAAGGTACAAAGCGCGCGGTTTTCATTGCCTTATCGACCTTTGAACAGACCGCCCAGAATACCACGCACGATGCGGCGGCCTGTGGTGCCTTTGAGTTCTTTGATAACCAGATTGGTGATAGTGCCACCAATGCCTTCGGTCTCCCGGCTGCGGCTCGAGCGGGTCTGTGTGGTGCCCTTGCCTGCATAGCGGCGGGCGTTTTTGAAATCACGCAGGGAGGGCGTCTCGGCGCTCTCGGTCTTTGCGGCTTTTGCGTCAGCTTCGGCCTTGGCGATGGCGGCTTCTGCTGCGGCCGCCTCTGCGGCGGCGGTTTCTGCACGGCCGCGCAGGATTTCGAACGCGCTGTCACGGTCCAGTAGAGTGTCGTATTTCCCGGCCATCGCAGAGGCTGCCATGAGCGCGTGGCGTTGCGCGTCGGTGATCGGGCCGAGTTGCGAGGATGGCGGGCGGATCAGGGTCCGCTCGACAATCCCCGGCACGCCTTTGGGTTGGAGCATGGATGTCACAGCCTCGCCTACGCCGACCTCGCGGATGGCTTCCTCGGTACTAAAGGCAGGATTATCGCGGTAGGTCTGGGCGGCGAGACGCAGCTCTTTCTGGTCTTTGGCTGTAAAGGCACGCAGGGCGTGTTGCACCCGGTTGCCGAGTTGTCCAAGGATGTCGTCGGGTACATCGGCGGGGTTTTGGGTGATGAAATAGACTCCGACACCTTTGGAGCGGATCAGACGTGCAACTTGTTCGACCTTGTCGACCAGAGCCTTGGGCGCGTCGTCAAACAGAAGGTGCGCTTCGTCAAAGAAGAAGACGAGCTTGGGTTTATCCGCGTCACCCACCTCGGGCAGCTCTTCGAAGAGTTCTGACAGCAGCCAGAGCAGGAAGGTGGCATAGAGTTTGGGCGCGCCCATCAGTTGGTCGGAGGCAAGGATGTTGACCGTGCCGCGACCGTCCGCATCGGTGCGCATCAGGTCCGACAGGGCCAGTGCGGGCTCGCCAAACAGTTTGGTGCCGCCCTGGTTTTCAAGCACCAGCAGGCGGCGCTGGATCGCGCCGATAGAGGCGGTCGAGACATTGCCATAACGCAAGGAGAGATCCGATGCATTCTCTCCGATCCAGACCAGCAGCGCCTGGAGATCCTTGAGGTCGAGCAGCGCCATGCCTTCCTCGTCAGCCACGCGGAAAGCGATGTTGATGATGCCCTCCTGTGCCTCGGTCAGGTCCAGCAATTGGGCCAGCAGCAGCGGACCCATTTCGGATACGGTGGTGCGCACGGGGTGACCCTGTTCGCCGAACAAATCCCAGAAGGTGACGGGAAACGCCTCATACTTGAAATCCGTAAAGCCGATTTTCTCTGCACGCTCGGTAAAGGGTTGGTGGAGCTTGTGGTCAGGGTCCCCTGCTATGGCAAGCCCGCTCAGATCGCCCTTGACGTCGGACAGAAAAACCGGAACGCCGGCATTGGAGAAGCCCTCGGCCATAATTTGCAACGTAACGGTTTTGCCGGTTCCTGTGGCACCCGCCACCAGACCGTGTCTGTTGGCATATTTGAGTGATAAAAACTGCTGTGTGCCATAGTCCGGCCCACCGCCACCGATAAAAAGACCCGTGCTCACAAAACCATTCTCCAGATATCAAAACATCCAGAACATATCGCATAACATCGCACCGCACGCACATACTAACTTAACTTTTGCAGAGCATAGTAGATTTGTCTGTCATTCATACGTCCTTTGGATGCAGACACTTCCTCCCTGTCAGACTGGCCGTGCCTCAGGGCACGGCTTTTTTAGCAAACGGTTGAATCTGCGGGTGAACTTTTTGCGCTTTCCTGTTGACGGTCTGCCTGCGCTTCACTAACGTGTGATGAATAAGTCGGCTCAGTCCGGCAGGGAGTTACAAAAATTTGGAAAAGAGGGCCTGTTGCGCCCTCTTTTTTTATATGAACTTCGTGTCAATCGTAGGAATATGTCAGCGATCAGCAGAAAAACGCTGCAATGCTCTGCGCGCAGTGCGCATCCCCCCTGACATCCCGTCGGCAGGATGGTACAGCAAAGCAACCGCAAACAAACGACGGATTTCAGATGACCCATTTTTCAACAGCCCTTACGCTTTGTGCTGCTCTCGCAGCATTTGCCCCTGCTGCGGTATTCGCGCAGACAGCGACACCCGAAACAGAAACCGCAGCGGAGCCTGAGGCGACCCCTAGCGTTGAAGACCAGCTTAGTCTGGGCGAGGAAGCCGATCCAGCCAGCGAGATTGGCCAGCCGTACACGCGTGAGACGGTCGGCGCTTGGGAAATGCGTTGCATCAAGCAGGAAGAGGGCGAAGAGCCTTGTCAGATGTACCAGCTTCTGGATGATGGCGAGGGATCACCGGTGGCCGAGGTGACATTGTTCCGCCTGCCCGATGGTGGCAAGGCGGTGGCCGGTGCCACGGTGATTGTGCCACTTGAGACCGCCCTGCCCGCACAGTTCACAGTTCAGGTCGATGGCGACAAGGCGCGCCGCTATCCTTACGCGTTCTGCAACCCTATCGGCTGCTATGTGCGGCTGGGTCTGACGGCTGCGGATGTGGCTGCGTTCAAGCGTGGCAAGGAAGCGAAAATGACCATCGTGCCCGCACTTGCGCCGGACCAGAAGGTCGAGCTGACGCTATCACTGGAAGGCTTCACGGCTTCTTATGACAAAGTGTCCGTGATCGCTCAGTAAAGCTTATTTCTGCTGAGTTATGCAAAGCCGCTCCTTTTGGGGGCGGCTTTTACATTTGGTCACGATGCTAGATTTTGCGCAACGCGACGACCGCGTTCATTCCGCCGAAGGCAAAGGCATTGCTGAGCGCCACGTCCACCTGCGTGTCGCGTGCGGTATTTGGCACGACATCCAGATCGCAGTCCGGATCGGGCGCCTCATAGCCGATAGTGGGAGCAATCACGCCGTCGCGCAGGGCCATAATGCAGGCCAGCAATTCGACCGCGCCGGTGCCGCCGATCAGATGGCCGTGCATGGATTTGGTGGAGCTGATCATCAGCCCATCCGAATGGGCGCCAAACACCTGCCGCACGGCAGCGCATTCGGTCTTGTCATTGGCAGTGGTGCCGGTGCCGTGGGCGTTGATATATCCCACCTCGCCCGAATTTATCCGCGCATCGGCCAGCGCACCGGCCATGGCGCGGGCGGCACCATCCTGTGACGGCATCACGATGTCGGAGGCGTCCGAGGTCATGGCACAGCCTGCTACCTCACACAGGATGTCAGCACCACGGGCGCAGGCATGCTCGTACTCCTCGAACACGAAGATGCCAGCGCCCTCGCCCTGTACCATACCGTTTCTGCCAAGTGAAAACGGGCGGCACGCATCCCTGGACATAACGCGCAGGCCTTCCCATGCCTTGACACCGCCGAAACACAGCATGGATTCAGACCCGCCAGTCAGCATCACAGGTGCCATGCCAGACCGGATCATCATGAACGCTTGCGCCATGGCGTGGTTGGAAGAGGCACATGCGGTGGAGACGGTATAAGAAGGGCCTTTCAGGTTATGCTGAATGCTGACATGGGCGGCGGCCGCGTTGTTCATCAGCCTGGGCACTACGAAGGGGTGTACGCGGTTTTTGCCCTCTTCATAGACGGTGCGGTAGTTGTCGTCCGATGTACTGACGCCTCCGCCTGCAGTGCCTAGAATGACGCCCGCGCGGTCGGCCAGCTCCCCGTCAAAAACCAGTCCAGAGTGCGCAACCGCTTCCACGGCAGCAGCAAGGGTAAACTGGGTGAAAGGGTCATAGAGCGATAGTTGCTGGCGGCTGAAACGGCTGTCAGGATCAAAGCCCGTAACCTGTCCGCCGATGCGGATTTGCAGGCGTTCCACATCGCGGATGTCCAGCGGGCCGATGCCACAGCGGCCCTCGCGCATGGCGGCATATGTCTGCGCTACAGTATGGCCGAGTGGATTGACCGTGCCAGCGCCCGTGATGACAACACGCTTCATCAGGCCGATTGTTCCGCGCGCAGCCGCTCGATCCCCGCGATGATGCTGGCAACCGAGGAGATGTCAAAATCCTGCTGTTCGGGATTATTGGCGTTGAACGGCACGGTGATGTCAAAGGCTTCCTCGATCGCGAAGATACTTTCAACCAACCCGAGACTGTCGATCCCGAGGCTTTCCAGCGTGCTTTCGGGGGTCACGTCCTCCGGCTCCAGCACAGCCTGTTCGGCGATGATGGCGATGACCTGATCCTTGACGCTCATATGTGTCTCCTGCGCGGTTATGCTGCGCATTTAGGTATCCTTGGGGTCTTTGAAAACCGCCTTTTTCAATTCCACAACGTCGCGCAGCAGACGCGGCAGGCGGCGCAGCGCTTTATAGGCTTCTACCTGCTTGTCCATCTGCGTTGCAGGGTAGCCGAGCATGGTCCGGCCTGCGGGTACATTCGACATGAGTTTCGTGCCACCGCCCGCGATCACGCCGTCTCCCACGAAGATATTGTCATTCACACCGCATTGGCCCGCAAGCACCACATTGTCTCCAATGGTAGCCGAGCCCGCGATGCCCACCTGCCCGCAAATCAGCGAATTGCGCCCGATCACCACGTTATGCCCCAGATGCACCTGATTATCGAGCTTGGTGCCATTGCCGATTTTCGTATCGCGGATGGTGCCGCAGTCAATCGTGGCCCCCATGCCGATCTCGACATCATCGCCGATGGTGACCGATCCCAGTGAATGGATGCGGGTCCAGTCCTGCGCGGCTGTGTCACCCTGATCGCCCAGGGTTTTACGCACCGACTCCACGCTTGATTTCTCTGCTGTGACGAAGGAAAACCCGTCTCCGCCGATCCGCGCGCCAGGTTGGGCAATGAAGCGTGCCCCAATGGTCACGCGCGCGCCAATGCTGACCGCCTCGCGTAAGTAGGCCTCCGCGCCTATCGTCACATTCCAGCCAATGAAACACTGCGGCCCGATCACACTGCCCGCCCCGATGCGCGCACCTTTGGAGATCACTGCGAGCGGGCCGACGCTGACATTTTCACCCAGAACGGCCTCGGGGTCGACAAAGGCGGTGGGGTGTATGCCCGTCTCAAAGCCTTGCCCCGCGTCCATCATCCGCGTCAACCCGGCCATGGCATAGCGAGGGCGTGGCGCGACGATCGCGGCCTCAAGCCCCAGTGCCTGCCAGTCCGCGCCTTCCCACAGCATGGCGACCCGTGCGCGCCCCTGCCCGAGAGTTTCGGCAAACTTGGGGTTCATCGCGAGCGCCAGATCGTCCGGCCCCGCCATGGCAGGCTCTGCCGCGCGTATGACCATAATATCAGTGGCGCCAAAGGCTTGTGCCCCCAGCGCCGCTGCGATCTGTTCTACAGTATGGGTCATGTTGTGCTCCCCTCAGGTTGCACGCAGACTTATCCTTGAATGTCGCCCAGTTCCACCCCTGCCTTTTGAAGCGCGTCCCAGATACGCGCATCGCGGTCGTAAATGTCGCGGCGGAAGTTCAGGTTGCCTTTGGCGTCGGTAAACGCAGTACGGTAGATGATGTGCACCGGAACAGGCTCCACCAGATTCACCCGCGTCTCGCGCCCGGTGCGCAGCTGCGACTGGAAGAAGCCTTCTGGGTCGGCCTCCTGCTTGGCCAGCAATGCATAGCCGAAGTCGAACGGATCCCGCAGACGGATACACCCGTGGCTGAACGCGCGGACCTCGCGGGAAAAGAGCGATTTGGCCGGAGTGTCATGAAGGTAGATGTTGTATTTGTTCGGAAACATATATTTCACCAGCCCCAGCGCGTTGGAGGGGCTGGGCGGCTGGCGCATCGAATAGGGAAAGCTGCGCGCCGAATATTTGGCAAAATTCGCCGAGCCGCGGTTGACGACGCGACCGCGGCTGTCGGTGATCTCAAGGTGGCGCACGGCGTTGGGATTGTTGCGCAGCGCGGGCAGATATTCGTTTACGATGATCGAACGCGGGACATACCAGCTGGGGTTGATCACCATATGATCCATCTCGTCAGAGAATTCCGGCGTCTCGCGGTCCGCACCATTGGCCCCCACGACTGAACGTGTCTCGAAGGTAATGCGTCCGTCATCGATAATCTTGGCGGTGAAATCGGTGATGTTCACCAGAATGTGCCGCTGGCCCCGCTCGCGGTGCAACCAGCGCTCGCGCTCCATGGCCACCAGAACGGATTTGAGACGGTTGTCGATGCTCTCGTTGAGTTCGCTGATGGTGCCGCTGCCTGCTACACCGTCGGCTTCCAGCCCGTGGGCGGTCTGAAAGTCCAGCACGGCAGCAGCCATGGCGGTATCATAAGTTTTCGCGTTGGATCGTGCCAAATAGCCCATTACCATCAAACGGTTGCGCAAGGCAAGCACGGCCGGCCCTGTGTCTCCGGGCTTGAGCGACGACACATTGACCGTCGGTCCCCAGCCCCCATTGCGCGCCTGTTCCTTCAGCAGCATCTTTTGTTTCAGCAACGCAGCGTACTCGACAGTGCGCGGAGCCAGACCGCGCAGATACGCCGCAGGCTGCGCTGACAGAAATCCCGAGATCAGCTCGGCGCGGTCGGTGTATTCCACCTCGCGCTTAATCGCGTTCAGCACCTGCCCCGGGATCAGTGCGCCACTCTGGATGTCGCGGGCATATTGCAAAAACATCCGCGTCATCTCGACCTCGATCAGCCCCAGATCGCGGGCCGAGCGCGCATCGCGCATCTGCCGCTCCAGTACGGCTGTGTTATAGCGGGCGACTGGCAAACCGTGATCACCCGCGTGGCGCAGTGCCTCGAGCAAAGCGGCACGACGGGCGACGTGGATGTCCTCGGCACCAGTCCAGACGCCCTCGAAATTGCTGGATCGGTAGAATTTTGCGATGTCCTCGTCGCGTGATCCGCTTTCGGCAACTGCCTGTTTGAAGGCAGTGACCTGTGCACCCGCTTGCTGCGGCGGCGATATGAGCACCGCCCCCAGTGCCAGCGCAAAAAGAACGGACTTGGGCGCGGAAAGGATTCGCGTATACGGCAACATCAAATAACCCCTGAACTTTTTTGTATTTTTCTTTGTGAAATTTATGCCAAAGGCGCAAGCGGCAAGTCCACTCACAAAGGCGACAGATCGCGAAAAATCTGAAGTATCGGCAATTTGACAGCACCCAGAATCTATGTGTGTCGCGACATGGACAAACCATGCGCAAGAAATCGCCTAAAATTCCCCCTAAGTGACAACTACTGGATTCATCTCTTGGTTCCAATTTTTGCGTATGCAATAGAGAAGATGCATCTGGGGAGATGATAATAAGGTTCGTGTAACATTGCGGGCACATTGGCAGAATCCACAGGCACGCCTCACTTTGGCAAGAAACGGGACAGACAATATGACAGTGAAAAGCACAACGGGCATGACCCGCCGCGGCCTGATCGGCGCGTTTGCAGCAACCGCAGTCACGGCAGCTCCGACATTTGCAAATGCAGCAGGTTTCCTGCGCGGTGCAGGCGATATACGCCGTATCAAGATGTATTCCGGTCGCACGGGCGAGCGGATCGACATGATCTACTGGATCGAAGGCAACTACATCGGCGACGCCGTGAAGGAAGTGAACCATTTCATGCGGGACTGGCGCACCAACGATGTGATCAAGATTGATCTGCGCACGGTTGATATCATGGCGGCCGCCCACAACCTTCTGGACGTGAACGAGCCCTACATGCTGCTATCCGGATACCGCAGCCCCAAAACCAATGCGATGCTGCGGTCGCGCTCGAGCGGCGTTGCGAAGAACTCATTGCACTTGCGCGGTCAGGCCGCTGACCTCCGGTTGTCCTCGCGCTCGGTCAACCAAATGGCAAAAGCTGCCGCTGTGTGCCGCGGTGGTGGTGTGGGGCGGTATTCCGGTTCCAACTTTGTTCATATGGATTGTGGCACGGTCCGCACATGGGGCGGCTGAGCCACCCCGCATCATGTCTGATTTGAAATGCGCCCTTCGGGGCGTTTTTTCGTTTTTCAGGCCCTGCTGCAAAGACCAAGGCGTGGACCACACCGATTGGGCACGGTCACTCGGCATACGGGGCGCGCTGGAAAAATTGCCGGAGATCCACTCATGACATTTTTGCAAATCACTTCCCTTCTCATCGTGCTTGCGGGCTGTTTCGGGGCGATCAACCATTTGTATCTGCGACTGCCCTCGGCAATCGGCATTCTGGTGGTGTCGCTGTTAGCATCCTTTGTGCTGTTGGCGCTGGATCTGCTGCTGCCTGCCTTGGGTATAGCCGACACGGTGCGCGGTATCGTTACCGGCATCGACTTTTCCGAAGCGTTGTTGGAAGGCATGTTGGGCCTGCTGCTATTTGCGGGTGCGCTCCATATCAAGCTGGGCGATTTGCGGGCGCAGTGGCGAGCCGTGTTCTTGATGGCCACGCTGGGGATCGCGCTTTCCACGGTGATCATCGGGTTCGGTTTCTCATGGCTGACGGGTATGCCATTACTAATGGCGTTGGTGTTTGGTGCGCTGATCTCGCCTACAGATCCAGTTGCGGTACTGGGCGTGCTGCGCGAGGCTGACTTACCAAAAGCGCTTGAAACCAAGATTGCGGGCGAGAGCCTGTTTAACGATGGTGTGGGCTATGTGGTGTTTCTGGTGTTGGTGGGCATCGCCTTTCCGTCAAGTGAGGGTCACGGTGCGGAAGGTAATGCGTTTGCAGATGCGGCGCTGCTGTTTGTGCAGGAGGCTGTGGGCGGCGCTGTGCTGGGGGTCGTTCTCGGCTGGATCACCTTCCGAATTCTGCGCAGGATCGACGACTATCCGCTGGAGGTCCTGCTGACGCTGGGACTGGCCTTCGGTGGCTACGAACTGGCGGTGTGGCTGCATGTCTCCGCGCCGATCATGGCAGTCTGCGCGGGACTGCTGATCGGGGATGTGGGCACGTCTGAGGGGATGTCCGAACGAACGCGCAGTTATGTCGCCGGATTCTGGCAACTGGTGGACGAGATCCTGAATGCAGTGCTGTTCCTGCTGATCGGGTTCGAGGTGTTTGCGATAGCCTTCGATGGGGCGATTTTGTTGACAGCCACCGCAACGATCGCGCTGGCGCTCTTTGCGCGACTGGTGGCGGTCCTAGTGCCTGTCGCCCTTCTCCGCCCTTTCCGCAGCTTCAACGCCGGAGTGGTGCCGATCATGACGTGGGGCGGATTGAAGGGCGGGATTTCTGTGGCGCTTGCCCTGTCGCTGCCGGATGGGGAGTGGAAGCCACTGATCCTGACCTGTACTTATGTGGTCGTGGTTTTCTCTATTATTGTGCAGGGTTTGACGGTGGCGAAGCTGGCCAACCGTGTGGGGCGCGCCCCTGACATGATGTGACAGGATGTAGCCGTGGGATTGGGGGCCAGCCCCCAATCGACGCGGGCGTCGATTCCCCCGGGATATTTATGGCCAAAAGAAATGCGCAGATCAGTCGCGGTGGCGATGGATGAATTCGACCAGTGCGGCGGTTGAGGGGTCTTCGTTGCTTGGGTCTTTGGTGCCGTCGACGACGGGTTGTAGCGATGTCGCAAGTTCTTTGCCTAGCTCGACGCCCCATTGGTCGAAGGAGATAATATCGAGGATGATGCCTTCGACAAAGACCCGGTGTTCATACAGGGCGATGATCTGTCCCAGTGTGAACGGGTCCATCTGTGGGTAGAGTAGCGTGGTGGAGGGGCGATTGCCCGGGAAGACGCGATGGCGTGCCTGACGCTCCAGCTCTGCGCCGGTGAAGCCTTTGGCGGCGGCAATGTGACGGGCCTCGTCCAGACCGCGGCCCAGCATGAGGGCTTTTGACTGTGCGAGGCAGTTGGCGACCAGAAGCTGATGGTGGTGGGCGAGATCAGGCTCGTGACCGTTGGCGGCCAGCAGGAATTCGCAAGGAATCACGCGTGTGCCCTGGTGGATCAACTGGTAAAAGGCGTGCTGGCCGTTAGTACCCGCAGCGCCCCAGACGACGGGTCCGGTGTTGCGCGGGCTGTCGGTGCCGCTGCGTTGCACGGATTTGCCGTTGGATTCCATCTCCAGCTGCTGGAGGTAGCTGGGGAGCAGACCCAAGCGTTCGTCATAAGGGAGCACGGCACGGGTGGCGTAGTCACAGATCTGGTTGTGCCAGATCCCCGTCAGGGCCAGCAGCACCGGCATGTTTTCGTGCAACTCGGCGGCGCGGAAATGCGTATCCATGGCTTGGGCACCGCGCAGGAAAGCGTCGAAGGCTTTGGGCCCTATGGCGACCATCAGCGACAGGCCGATCGGCCCCCAGACAGAATAGCGCCCGCCGACCCAATCCTCGAACCCGAACACGCGCGCAGGGTCGATACCGAAGGCAGAGGTTTTGTCGGCGGCTGTGCTCAGGGCGGCGAACTGCGTTTTTGGATCGCCACCGTGATCCACCATCCATGCGCGCGCGGTGCGCGCATTTGTCATTGTCTCGATAGTGGTGAAGGTTTTCGAAGCCACGATGACCAATGTGGTTTTTGCATCCAGCACGCGCAGCGTGTCGGCGATATCGGCGCCATCGACGTTTGAGACGAAATGGCAGCACGGTCCGTCGTGATAGGGTGACAGGGCGCGGACGGCCATCGCGGTTCCCAGATCAGAGCCACCGATGCCGATGTTGACCACATCCGTATAGGTGCCGCTGCGGATCTCCTCGGCAAAATGGCGCATGGCGGCGAGCGTCTCTTTCACGGCGGGCATGACATCCTCGCCCTGCACCATGACCGGACCGCCGTCCAGATTGCGGAGTGCGGTATGCAGCACGGCGCGGTTTTCGGTCTCGTTGATGGCAACGCCAGTGAACATCTCTTCGCGGCGCGCCTGCACGCCTGAATCGCGGGCGAGCGCCAGCAGGGTCTCGCGGCTGGCCGCGTCGATGTTGGTTTTGGAATAGTCGAAATACATATCGCCCACTTGCACGGAGAAGTCGCTTGCGCGGGCTGTATCTTTGAATAAATCCGCGATGGGGCGGTTCGCATGTGCGGCCTTTTGCGCGCTGAGGGCGGTCCAGTGGGTCATATCGCACTCCAGTGAATGGTGGCCAATGGAAGCACGGTCTGGACGGGCGCCAGTGCTTCGGGCAATTCGGAAGCACGCAGCAGGGCTTCGCGCTTTTCGGTGCCGGTGATCAGAAGATGGGTCGCGCGGGCACTGCGCAAAACAGGAGCACTCAGGGATAATCGGCGGGTCTGCTGTCCTGCAACCGTGACGGGTACCAGCATCTGCGCGTCCTCGGCCAGCGCTTCCTCCAGCCCTTCCGACCCGGGAAAGAGTGAGGCGGTGTGCATGTCCGCCCCCATGCCCAGAAGCATCACGTCCACCGGCAACAGCGGTGACAATTGCGCCGATAGGGTGCCAGCAGCCGTGTCTATATCTGTTGTGTCCGTATGATAAGGGGTGAACATTGCGGCCGCAGCGGGGCCTTGTAGGAGCCGTGCACGCACGAGGGCGGCGTTTGATTGCAGATCACTCTCCGGTACCCAGCGTTCATCGGTCAGCAGGATATTCACGCGGGCCCAGTCAAGCGGCGCGGCGGCCAGTGCGTCAAAGGCGGGACCGGGGGTGGTGCCGCCGGGTATCGCGAGGGTCACTGTCTCACGCGCGTCAAGCGCTGTAGCCAGATCATCGGCCAGCGCCTTGGCCACACTGATCATGAGGGTATCACGGTCGGGGTATTCGATCAGGTTCATTGTGTCAGCTTCCGCCATTCGCGGCCCTCGCGGCGCATCATGTCTTCTGCATCCGTGGGGCCTGTGCTTCCATGGTCATAGGGTTTGGGCACTTCGTTGCGCGCCTCCCAGCCCTGGATAATCGGGTCGGTCCAGGCCCATGCGGCCTCTACCTCGTCACCGCGCATGAACAGGGTTTGGTTGCCGCGGATCACATCCATGATCAGGCGCTCGTAGGCATCGACATGTTCGACATCGTCGGGGTTGAGCGTTTCGGCAAAGGACATGTCCAGTGGCACGTCGATGAGGCGCATGCCCCCCGGCCCCGGCTCCTTGATGGTCACGCCGAGCGTGATGCCCTCATTCGGTTGCAGACGGATCGAGAGCACGTTGCGGTGGCGGCCTGCGTCTTCGCCGAAGATGCTGTGCGGGGTGTCTTTGAACACCACCGTGATCTCGGACGAACGCGCGGCAAGGCGTTTGCCCGTGCGCAGGTAGAACGGCGTGCCTGCCCAACGCCAGTTGCTGATCTCGGTACGCAGGGCGATGAAGCTTTCGGTGCGCGAGCGCGGGTTATCGACTGCGGTGCGGTAGCCGGGATTTTTCGCCTCATTGCACGGCTCGGCCTGATATTGGCCGCGTACGATGTGATAGGGCGCAACCGGATCCAGCGCGCGAATGACTTTCAGCTTTTCATCACGCACCGCGTCGGGATCAAACCGCGCGGGCGGCTCCATCGCGATCAGGCACAACAGCTGCATCAGGTGGTTTTGCACCATATCGCGCATGGCTCCGGACTTGTCGTAATATTCGCCCCTGCCCCCAACACCTACGGTTTCGGCAACGGTGATCTGGATGTGATCGACATACTGGCTGTTCCAAAGCGGCTCGAACAGCATGTTGCCAAAGCGCACGGCCATGAGGTTCTGTACCGTTTCCTTGCCCAGATAATGGTCGATCCGGTAGATCTGGTCTTCGTTGAAGTAGGCCGCCAGCGTTTGGTTGAGCGCGCGCGCTGTCTCCAGATCACGGCCAAAGGGTTTTTCCACCACAATCCTTGCCTTGGCGTCCGCCATGCCCCATTTCTGCAACCGCTCTGCGATATCACCGAACAATGCGGGCGCGACGGAGAAGTAATAGGCCTCGATCCGGTCGACGCCTGCCATCAGAGTTTGCAGTTCTTCCCAGCCGTCCACGCCGAGTGCATCAATCGTAACGTATTCCAGCTGGCCCAGAAACGTGTCCAGATGAGCGTCACCGCAAGCATGCTCGCCACCAAATTCCGCAATCGCCTCGCGGATCATCTGGCGGTAACCGTCTGTGTCCAGTTCGCTTCGCGCTGCACCGATGATACGGGCGTCTTCCGGCATCTGACCTGCGCAAAAACGGCGGAAAAGCCCCGGCAGGATCTTGCGCCGTGCAAGATCACCTGTGCCACCAAAAATCACCAGATCGAAGGGATCAACGGGAATGACTCGTGAAACCATTGGGTGTGCCCTTTGTGCTGTCGCGCCCGGAATGCGACCGATACCGACTGTATCACGCGGCTCCGGTGATACCAGCGCGAGTAGCGGGGAAAGCGCCCCGCACTGAAATGTTAGCGCAAACATACCGAAAACCACGAAGATCACAAGAGTGTGTCTGTGCGATACGGCTCTTTTCTTGCCTTTCCGGTGCCGATACCACATCTGGAACCGGAGTATATTGAATAGGAGAATGCGCCCGATGAAGGATATCGCATTGGCAAATCAGGGGAAATTCAACGATCCCGCCGTGACCGCAAAAGGCGAGCCACGCGCGACTGTGGCGTTGAGCGATCCGCAGACCCTTTGGTTCAACACCGGCACCCTGTGTAATATCGAATGCGCCAACTGCTATATTCTGTCGAGCCCCACCAATGATGCGCTGGTCTATATTACGGCGGACGAGGTGCGCGACTATCTTGACCAATTAGAGACGCGCCAATGGGGCGTGCGCGAGATCGCCTTTACGGGCGGCGAGCCTTTCATGAACCCGCAAATGATCGAGATGACCGAGGCCGCGCTGGAGCGCGGCTATGACGTGCTGATCCTGACCAATGCGATGCTGCCGATGATGCGCAAAAAAATGCGCGAAGGGCTGCTGCGGCTTCAGGCGGCGTATCCGGACAAGCTGGTGCTGCGGATTTCCGTGGACCATTACCGCCACGATCTGCATGACGCCGAGCGGGGCGCCGGCGCGTTGAAAAAGACCATCAAGGGGATGGAATGGCTGCGCGACAACGGCTTTACAATGGCTGTGGCCGGCCGGTCGGTTTTCGAGGATACCGATGCGGACAGCCGCGCGGGCTACGCTGCGTTCTACGCTGAAAACGGGTTCAATATTGACGCACAAGACCCTGCGATAACTGTGCTTTTCCCCGAAATGGACGAAAGCGTTGAAGTGCCCGAAATCACTACTGCATGTTGGAGTATTCTCGACAAATCGCCTGACGCGGTAATGTGTGCATCCTCGCGAATGGTTGTTAAACGGCGCGGCGCCGAGCGCCCTGCTGTGTTGGCCTGCACCTTGCTGCCTTATTCGCCCGAATTCGAACTGGGCGAGACGCTGGAGGAGGCCGAACGCGATGTGGCGCTCAACCATCCCCATTGTGCGAAGTTCTGCGTGTTGGGCGGCGCCAGTTGCTCGGCCTGAGCGCTACAGCTTGATGATATGCCCGTCGCGCGGATTGGCTTTGCCTGAGGCCAGCATGCCATAGACATCCGCCGCCTGCCCGATCCCGGTGTGGACCTGCACATCCAGCCAGGTGCCTGCATCGGCGGCTAGTCTCTTCCACGCTTGCGTGATCTGTTTCTCGATAACGCCCGGCCCCCATTCCTCGCGCCGCTTGGCGATCTGTGCAGGGGCGAAGAAGAATTGCGGCTTCACGCCGTCGAGTTTGATCTGTGGCTGGAACTGGTCCCAGTGGCTGGTCCCTACGGCGGAAGAGTGTTTAAGATCGTCCCCCAAGGTCCTGTGAACACGAGATTTCACCTCGGCATTGCCGGACATATCGACATAGACCGAAGGCACTTTCGGCAGATCCTCTACCTCGTCATAGCTCATCACGCGGTCACAGGCGCCCAGGCCTTCGACGAAGGCGCGGTTGCCGCCCGAGGTCAGGCCGATGATCTTGTAGGTGCGCTCCGCAGGCTCGGCCAGATATTTACACAGGCCCAGGCCGGTCTTGGAGGACGCGCTGCCGATGATAATCTGCTCCGCGCCAAAGCAGTCATTGTCCATTAGCCAGTCAAACAGCAGATAGGAAGTGGCCAACAGCGGTTGCAGCAGCGCGCGCACATGATCATCTCCGCCGCGCACGGGCGTGTAGCGGTTGTAAACTGCTGGCAGCTCCGCACGGTGGTGCGCCGCGTCAACAAATCCGCCCTGCCCGTCGCTTTGCGGCGCGATCACCAACTCCTCCGCCAACGGATAAAATCCATAAAGCCGCGTGCCCACCGCCAGATCCGCGCAATTGCTCTCCACCACTTCCCCGGTGCCCCAGACCGGCACCAGCCCCTGCCCTTCGATCCCTGTCGGAAAGAACTTCCAGTAGCCGATTGCAAAGCCCGATGCGGCATAGGTTACGTTGTTGGCGGTCAGCGCAAAACTGTCGAGCGTCAACCGCGCCTGCCCTGGCTCCAAAGGCGCGGAAGGCACGTCCTCAAGCCTTGTCACGGTGATGGTTTTGGTGTCGGTTAGCAGGCGTCGCATGGTGTATCCTCCTCGGCGTTTTGAGACCACCCTAAGCGGCAAATCCAGACTTCGGGATGTAACGTGGCGTCAAAGGATTTTCGCACCGATTTTTCGCGCTTATTCTCACAGCCGGAGAGGCGATAAAGTCTTCAATTATATCAATGGCCTATCTATCTCCACCGCTCTGCCTAACCGCCAACACCCCCAGCGGGATTGCACCTTATATGGCCTTCGCGTTATAGTGAAACGCAAGATATAGAACTCATCAGCCAAGCTGGGACAGACTTTGACCGACACGCCGGAAACACCTGAAAACGCAGACGAAAACCGCCCCGAGCGGCCCGTATACGACGGGCCTTCGGTCACGATCGAGCACGAGATGCGGACAAGCTATCTCGATTATGCGATGAGCGTTATCGTTTCGCGCGCGATCCCCGATCTGCGTGACGGCCTGAAGCCTGTGCACCGGCGCATTCTCTACGCCATGCACGAGGCGGGTAACACACACGACAAACCTTACCGCAAGTCGGCCCGCGCCGTGGGCGATGTGATGGGTAAGTACCACCCGCATGGCGATAGCGCGATCTATGACGCGCTTGTGCGGATGGCGCAGGACTTTTCCATGTCGCTGCCGCTGCTCGATGGGCAGGGCAACTTCGGCTCGATGGACGGTGATAACGCGGCGGCCATGCGTTATACCGAAGTGCGCATGGATAAGCCCGCCGCTTATCTGCTCACTGACATCGACAAGGAAACCGTTGATTTTCAAGATAACTACGACGGCAAGGACCGCGAGCCTACCGTCCTGCCCGCCCGATTCCCGAATATGCTTGTCAATGGTGCCGGCGGTATTGCCGTGGGTATGGCCACCAACATCCCGCCGCATAACCTAGGCGAAGTGATTGACGCTTGCCTTGCCCTGATCGACAATCCCGATCTGACTTCCGAGGAGTTGATTGACTACGTCCCCGGCCCCGATTTCCCCACCGGTGGCATCATGCTGGGACGCTCCGGTGCGCGCAAAGCGTATCTTGAGGGCCGTGGCTCGGTCATCGTTCGTTCGAAGACCCGTATCGAGGAAATACGCAAGGACCGATGGGCCATCGTTATCGACGAAATCCCCTATCAGGTGAACAAGGCCACCATGATCGAGCGGATCGCCGAGGCAGCACGCGACAAGAAGATTGAAGGCATCGCCCACGTCCAGGACGAATCCGACCGCAATGGCGTGCGCGTGGTGGTCGAGCTGAAACGTGACGCGACTGCCGAAGTGGTGATGAACCAACTCTTCCGCTTTACACCCATGCAGACATATTTCGGCTGCAACATGCTTGCGCTGAACGGTGGCCGCCCCGAGACGCTGACGCTGCGCCGCTTCCTCACCTGCTTCATCGACTTCCGCGAGGAAGTAGTGGCGCGGCGCACCGCGTATCTGTTGCGCAAGGCGCGCGAGCGTAGTCACATTCTGTGCGGTCTGGCCGTTGCCGTTACCAACATCGACGAAATTGTCGCCACCATCCGCTCCTCTGCCGACGCGGCCGAGGCTCGCGAAAAGCTGATGACGCGCCGCTGGCCCGCCGCCGAGATCCTGCAATATATCGCCCTGATCGACGATCCGACACATACCGCCAATGACGACGGCACCTACAACCTGTCCGAAACGCAGGCCCGCGCGATACTTGAGCTGCGCCTGCAGCGCCTGACACAGATTGGCGTGAAGGAAGTCACCGACGAGTTGGAAGAGTTGGCCGCCAAAATCAAGGAATACCTTGAAATTCTGGGCAGCCGCGACCGCATCATGGCCATCATCCGTGATGAGCTGGCCGAGACGCGTGATCTCTTTGCCGTGCCGCGCCGGACCGAGATCGTTGACTGGTCCGGTGACATGGACGACGAAGACCTGATCGAGCGCGAGGATATGGTCGTGACCGTCACCTCAGGCGGCTACATCAAACGCACACCTCTGGCCGATTTCCGTAGCCAGCGGCGTGGCGGTAAAGGCGTGTCGGGCATGGCGACCAAGGAAGAGGACGTTGTTACCACGCTCTTCGTGGCCAATACCCATACGCAACTGCTCTTCTTCACCACCGATGGCATGGTCTACAAACTCAAGACATGGCGCCTGCCGCAAGGGGGCCGGACCTCAAAAGGCAAGGCGATTGTCAACATCCTGCCGATCCCGACAGGTGTCTCCATTGCAGCCATCATGCCTGTGGACCGGGACGAGAAGGAATGGGACGACCTGCAAGTTGTCTTCGCCACCTCAGCCGGTACCGTGCGCCGCAACAAGCTGTCGGATTTCACCAACGTCATGCGCAACGGCAAGATCGCGATGAAGTTCGAGGACGAGCATGAGGGCACCACGCTGATCAATGCGCGTATCGCCAGCCATGACGATGATGTGATGTTGGTCACCAACTCGGGCCGCGCGATCCGCTTCCGTGCAACAGACGTGCGGGTGTTTAACAGCCGCAATTCAGTGGGCGTACGCGGGATCAAACTGCTGGGCGATGACAAGGTCGTGTCCATGTCCATCATCCGCCACTTTGATGCGGCGTCTGAAGAACGCACCGCCTACCTCAAGATGCGCCGCGCGATGGCGGGTCTGGCTGATGAAGTGTCCGAGGATGATGAGGAAGCCGCACCGGCCGATCCTAACTTCTCGAACGAGCGTTACGTCGAGATGTCGGCAGCGGAGAACCTGATCCTGACCATCACTGCAGGCGGCGCGGGCAAGCTTAGTTCCAGTCACGACTATCCTCTGCGGGGTCGCGGCGGGATGGGTGTGACCGCTTGGACCAAAGGCCTGCCCTTGGGCGAGATCGTGGCATCCTTCCCTGTGGAAATGGACGACCAGATTATGCTCGCCACCTCTAAGGGCCAGTCGATCCGGGTGCCGGTCGAGGGGATTTCTTTCCGCTCGCGCAGTGCCGGCGGTGTGAAAGTGTTCAGCACCGGCAAAGGCGAGGAAGTCGTATCGGTCGCCTGGATTGCGGATCAGGGCGATGATGTCGACAGTGACGAGAGCGCGACCGAGGCCGAATAACCCGACCTGTGATAACGCAAAAGAGCCGCTTCAATTTGAGGCGGCTCTTTTGTTTTGGCGATTTGGCTGCCGAGGTATGGACGGTAAATTTTCGCGATAGTCGTTTGGCATACTTGCCGCCCCCCATTCACGGTGAGGGGTGGTCCGTTTTGCAGACTTTGTTGCCGATCCGTCAAAGCGCGCACTCCCGTCCCAACAGCACCCAATTTCAACGCCGATAGCCAGTATTTGAGTTACCCTTGAATATTCCTGTTTTTTCAGTGTATAAGCGGATGAATGTCAAAAAACCCTCTTGAAAGCAGGGAAGGATGCGGGCGCTTAAGCGAAAGACCATTTCCCCCGCAGGTGCCGGAAAAACCCAGTCAAATCGGGCGGCGAATAATTTAACTCATCCGATATCAACAGCCTGATTGACATCCAATCGTGGCTTAAAAGGAGTTCCATGACGCTTCACTCGAAAACGAAACTATCTAAACCTTCCCGCTATTTCGAAACAGCGGCTCAGGTTTTGAACGATGACACCAAGTGCCGGGATGACAAGGAAAAAATCCTCAGATCAATGGCACTTGATGCGGAGCAAATGTTGGAAGCGACGGTCGAAGGTATGCCGTTGGATAGTCCGGCATATGACGCAAAGGACCTGCAGTCCGCATTGATCCAACTGGAACACATCAAAGGCCCTGATGCACCGAGTTCTCATGATGCCAGTTTCAAGCGGATCATGGTGGTAACAACTTTGGACCATGAGATGAACCGCACTGTCACTGATACGGCGTGTAATCTGGCCAAGGCTGCGGGCGGCAAAGTGTTCTTATTGGCGGTGATCCCTTCGGATTTCGAGTTGTCAGGATTGGCCGCAGCGGGACCAATGGTTGCCGCCGTCCCACTTGGTGTGACGGATGAAACGGACTTGATTGAGGGCCGAAACAAGCAGCTTGAAGCGCTGAGGGATGAAATGGCTTCCCGCGTAGACGCTGAGATTGAAGTGCGCAATGGTCAACTCACACAGGTGATTGTCGAATATGCAGATGAATGCGCTGCAGATGTAATCGTGGTTGGTTCTCCGAACCGATCATGGCTTGATTCTTTGTTGAATATGTCAATTTCACGCAAGGTGACGATGTCGGCACCATGCCCCGTTCTGGTCGTCCCTGAGGCGGCAGAGCCCGCCTGAAAACTAAATTCCAGCTTCCCCCCCCCACAAACTATCACAGGAGATAATTTATGACCAAATTGCAAATGTTGGCCGAGGTTACAGCCTCCGGCGCGCGTAAAGAAACAGCGCTTGAAAAGACCACACGAATTGTACGTGTTATAAAGAACGACGAAGCAGAGGCGCGTCACGCAAAGACTGCACGCTTGCGCAAAGCCCGCTTTGATAACAAAGCTGGTAAAGCTGCCGATACAGTCGCGGTGAAGTCGGAAAACCTTCGCAAGAGCTGCTAATCCAAAAGTTTGGAACCTGTTGTCTGCACAGACAATGGAAAGTTACGGCAAAATCTCATTCCCCTACAAATGGCAGTCTCTGGCCATTTGTAGGTAAGAATTCCTGATGATTTCACCCCATAAACATAATACACTTCGCAAATGTATCTGATGCAGTGTGATATCTCGAAAGCTTGCGGGACTGCCTGATCAGTACCGCACGGGAGATATTGCTTCGGCAACGGTTTGGTATTCTCAGTTGATCCGCGTTGCCATGGCCACCGAAAGATACAGAAGTAGACGCCTGAACAAGTTGCGATAGCTCGTTACGACGCCTCCGCACCACGGCTGACCAGCACTCCCGAATCCAGCCCAGCCGTCAGTTTCATCTTGATTGCGACAATCGAAAACAAAGCGCTCTTCCGCAAAAAAACGGATGTGGGCGCTTGTTGGTGCGTCCCTAGGATGACCTCGCCGTCAACTATCGAAGCATCTGATCGAACCTTATCAAATTCGCACGGCGCTATGTTGGCTTCGTATCCAGCAGGTATAATCTCCTATAAACCGTAAATTCCGCTGAATTTCTCTGTGAGATATGCCAGCAACGGGGCTTCCGAAGGCTCCTGCCCCGCAGCGCGCCTGATCACCTCGCGTGGCGTGTACAATCCGCCATGAGTTTGCACATTTACACCCAGCCACTCGGTCGCCGGAGAGGTGTCGCCTTTTGCCAGATCCGTATCCAGATCCGGCAGTGCTGTGCGCATCGCCTCGTTCAGGCAACCGGCATATACATTACCAAGACTGTATGTCGGGAAATAGCCGAACAGGCCTACCGACCAGTGTACGTCTTGCAAGACGCCGTTGGAGGGCTTGTCGACCGGATACCCGAAATCTGCCTCGAAGCGGGCATTCCATGCGGCCTCAAGCTCGCTCACCAACAAATCACCTGACATCAGCGCGCGTTCCAGATCAAAGCGCATGAGAACGTGCAGATTATACTGCAGCTCGTCCGCTTCGGTCCGGATAAATCCATCGCCCACGCGATTGACTGTAGCGTAAAAGGCCTCTTCGTCCTTTACGCCGAAATCGCCGAATGCGTCTTTCATCTGGCCATACAGCCAGCCTGTGAAGGCGCGGCTGCGGCCGATCTGGTTCTCGTAGATGCGGCTCTGGCTTTCGTGGACGCCCATGCTGACGCCATTGCCCAGAGGGGTCAGCAGATATGAGTCGCTGATGTTCTGCTCATAGGCGGCGTGGCCGACCTCGTGGATGGTGGAGTAGAAACAGTTGAAGGGATCATGCGCGTTGGTGCGGGTTGTGATCCGCACATCCAGACCGGAACCGGAGGAGAACGGATGCACCGCCTTGTCCACACGACCGCGGGTCATGTCATAGCCGAAGGCCTTGGCCAGCGTGCGCGTCAGCTTCATCTGCGCGCCTTCGTCAAACGTGCCTGACAGCGGTGCAGGCCCCTTGGCGGCGCGCACAGCGGCACGCAAGTCCGACAGCACAGGGCGCATGGCACCGAACATCGCGTCCAGATCGGCAGCCGTCGTGCCCGGCTCATAATCGTCCAGCATGGCGTCATAGACATCGCCACCGGCCGCCAGCGCCTGCCCCTCTTCGCGCTTGAGCATAATCACCTCGGCCAGCGTCGGCGCGAAGGCGGCAAAATCATTCGCTGCACGTGCCTCGGCCCAGATGCCTTGCGCGGCCGAGGTGAGCTTGGCAATCCGCGTGGCAAGGGCCGCAGGCACCTTGCTGGTGCGCTCAAAGCTGCGGCGGATGTGGCGTATCTGCGCTTGGCCCACCGCATCCAGCGATGTGTCGTCGATCGCCTCAAGCCAGTCGGCCACACGCGGATCAATCCGGCGCGCGTGCAGCATGCTCTCCATCGCGGCCATTTCCTCGGCCCGCTGGGAGGCGGCGCCGCGCGGCATCATGGTTTCCTGATCCCAGCCCAGACGCCCTGCCACCTGCCCCAGCGCCTGGGTGTCACGGGTGAATGCCATCAAGTCATCATAGTGGGTCATGCGCGGGCTCCTCTGAGCGATGTGGTAACGGGGTAAAGCGACAGGTGCCGCGCGCGCAGGATCAGCACCCAGCACAGAACCGCCAGCGCCTGGTGGGAAAGGGCTACGGGCAGGATCGCTTCATACAAAACGGTAGTGATGCCCAGCAGTACTTGCAGCGACAGCACGATGAAAACGGCGTTGAAAGCGCGGCGCGTTGTGGGGTGCGCCGATTTGCGCCCGCGCAGCCAGACGACGAAGGCAAAGGCGAACAGCACATAGCCGGTCATCCGGTGGATAAACTGCACCAAACCGGGGTTCTCGATGAAATTCGTCCAGAAAGGCTCCAGCACGAAGGCCTGCGGCGGGAAAAACTGCCCGGCCATCAGCGGCCAGTCGGTATAGGTGCGCCCCGCATCAATGCCCGCGACCAGCGCGCCGATGAGGATTTGCAGGAATGTGAAATGTAGCAAACCGGTGGACAGGCCATAAAGCTTGCCCTCCTTGGCGCGGCGTGCCTGCATCAAATCCCGTTCCTTGCGCCCGAGGCTCAGCGCGTACCAGGTGATCAGCCCCATGATAATGAACGCCAGCCCCAGATGGGTGGCCAGCCGCGTGCTGGCGACCGTGGTGATGGTGGTGCCGGAGGTCACGCCGGAAGACACCATCCACCAGCCGATCGCGCCCTGAAGCCCGCCGAGCGCGCCGAGCAGCAGCAGGCGGGGTGTCCAGCCTGTGGGGATCTGGCGGCGCAGCAGGAACCAGAAGAACCCGATGGCCCAGACCAGCCCGATTACGCGGCCCAGTTGCCGGTGGCCCCATTCCCACCAGTAGATCTGCTTGAAATCCGCCAGTGTCATCCACGCGTGCTGCAGGCGGAACTGGTCGATCTCCTGATATTTCGCAAATTCTGCTGCCCAGTCCGCCGCATTGAGCGGCGGGATCGAGCCTGTGAGCGGGCGCCATTCGGTAATGCTCAGCCCGCTGTCGGTCAGACGGGTTGCGCCGCCCACAAGGATCATCGCAAACACCAGCGCAAAGAGCGCTATCAGCCAGTTGCGGATGGAGGTCCGCGCGCCCTTGCGGCCTGCGTCGATCACCCCTGTGGTGGCGACGGGCTTTGCCTGCGCCGCGCCCACGTCTTCGAAAAGTTTGCGTTTGGTGGCCATGATTTCGCTCCCTAGTCTCGTTGCGCCAACAGGTAGTGCGTCACGTCCGCAGCGTCTAGCCGCGTTCCTTCCAGCGGACCATCTGCCGCAATGTTCCGTGCAATATTTGCACATCCGCCCGCGTCAGCGGCAGGCGGCTCCACATGTTGCGCAGGTTGGTCTTCATCGAGGCGGCTTTGTGCTCGGGGTAGAAGAAACCTGCCGCTTCCATGCGCTCTTCGTAATGCTTCGCCAGATGCTCGATCTCCGAATGCTGCGCCCAGTCAGTGCCTGCCATCGCGTGCACCACGGGCGCTGCGGTGCTCTGCTGGCGCATCCATTCATATCCCGTCAGCAGCACGCATTGCGCGAGGTTGAGCGAGGCGAAATCCGGGTTTACGGGCACCGAGATGATCGCATTCGACTGCGCGATATCGTCATTCTCTAGCCCCGCACGTTCGGGTCCGAACAGTACGGCCACCCGCTGTCCACCGGCGATCTTTTCTGCCGCCAGCGCCATCGCGGCTTCCGGGGTGTAGACCGGTTTGGTCATATCGCGATCGCGTGCGGTGGTGGCAAAGACAAAGCTGCAATCGCCCACCGCATCCGCTAGATCCGGCGAGAGCCGTGCGGCATCGAGCACGCGCCCTGCCCCCGATGCCATCGCCCCCGCCGCCGGATTGGGCCAGCCGTCGCGCGGGGCAACGATGCGCATGTGCTCCAGCCCGAAATTCAGCATCGCGCGCGCAGCAGCACCTATGTTTTCGCCCATTTGCGGGCGGACAAGGACGAATGCGGGTGCGGTGGGGTGCTCAACAGTCATGCGGCGTCATACCCTGCCCCTCCTCCCTTGCCAATATCGCACCTGCAGATGGAATAGAGTTTCCATCCCCGCCCGCTTTGCGCTAATCACACGCGCAAGAGACCAAAGGATTTATCCCATGCAAGACGCCCAACAGCAGCCGCAACTCTACCTTATCACCCCGCCCGAGCTGGAGCTTGCCAGTTTCGCAGACACGCTGGCGCGGGTGCTGGATGCCCATGCGACCGCCTGTGTGCGTCTTGCCCTGTCGACCAAGGACGAGGACCAGCTGTCGCGTGCCGCCGATACGCTGCGCGCGGTGACTGATGCGCGGGATGTGGCGCTGGTGATCTCCGATCATACGCTGCTGGCCGAGCGTCTGGGTTTGGACGGTGTGCATTTATCCGACGCAGCACGCTCGGTCCGCCATGCGCGCAAAGTGCTGGGCGCGGATGCCATCGTGGGGAGCTTTTGTGCCGGTTCGCGCCATGACGGGATGAGTGCGGGCGAAGCGGGAGCAGATTATGTGGCTTTTGGTCCGGTGCAGCCCACCGCGCTGAATGATGGCGCCATCGCCGAGGCTGAGATGTTCCAGTGGTGGTCGGAAGTGATCGAGGTGCCCTGCGTCGCCGAGGGCCGTCTGGACGCCGCGATGATCGCCAAGCTGGCCCCTATGACCGATTTCTTCGGCATCGGGGAAGAGATTTGGGGTGAGGACGACCCTGTAGCCGCCCTCGCCACTCTTTGGTCTGCCATCGGCTGACCGGCCTGCGGGCGGACGCTCAAAGAAGCGTCCGCTCGATCACCCAATAGGCCCCGATGAGCGCGATCAACAGTGACCCTGTCACAGAAATTGCGCGGAACATCACCGGATATTCGGTGACCATCTCTTCCACACCCGTCAGCCGTGCACGACGCGCCGCAAATACGCCCAGCCAGATCAGCACAAATGCTGTGGCAATGACCGTTAACTGACCCAACTCGACCCCGACGTTAAAGCCGATCAGCGCGGGGACAAACTGGTCCTGCGGCAAGCCGAACTCCGCCAGCACCGATGCAAACCCGAGCCCGTGCAACAATCCGAAACCGAAGACCACAAACGGGCGCCAACGGGTCAGGCCGCGCGCAAAGATATTCTCGACTGCTACATAAACGATTGAGGCAGCGATCAGCGGCTCGACGATGCTGCCCGGCACGCTGACCAACCCCAATGCCCCTGCCGCAAGCGTGACCGTATGCGCCAGCGTGAACGCCGAGACCTGCCAGATTAGCGGCGCCAGATGGGTAGACAGGAAGAACAGCCCCAATACGAACAGGATATGATCCAGCCCCTTGGGCAGGATGTGGTCAAAACCCACAGGGATGTAGCCTGTAAACGCTTGCAAACCGGTCTGGGCATTGCCACCCGCAAGGGCGAACTCCGGGCTGCTCTCGCCGCCCGCGATCAGACCGGTAAAGGGTTCCGCAACCCCCTGTTGGCGCACAACCAGGTCACCACCACCTTCGGGCCAGGAGACGGTGATGCTGGAACCCTCGGGCACTTCAGCGGCCAGCACCCAATCAGTCAGACGCGGCAATTCGGGGTCCAGCACCACAGGAACGGCGATGCTTGTGCTCTCCAGCGCGAGCGGTGTGCCGTCGATGCTCAGGACCGGAAGCGCGTTCCAACCCTCCAGCAAGGCTGGCGCGCGCGCGGCAAGCTCTTGGGGCGGTAGCGCGTGCAGGCTCTCATAGTCCGCGGCCTGCTCCGCTTCGTCCGTATCCTCGACCGCATCCAGATCCACACCGGCCAGAAACGCCTCCAGATTGATGCGCAAGCTCAGCTCGGCGGTGCCTTCGGCGACAGACAGATCGGCGATGGTGGGCACAACTTCGTGCGCGCGTGCGACCGTGCTTGACAACAGCAGCGCAAGCGTCAGCTTACACAATAACAAGGATAGGTTTCTCATGATTTTTACCCGAATAATTTCAATAGCATCTGCCGCAATCGCCTGTGCGCCGATCGCCTCTGCCCATGAATTCTGGATTGATCCACCAAAGTTTCAAGTAGAAAGTGACACCCCCTTCGTTGCGGACCTTCGCAACGGCCAGCTGTTTCAAGGAACGGCGCAATCATTTTTCGAAAGCCGCAACACCCGATTCGAGGTGTCTTTGGGCGGCCAAAGCATCCAGATCACAGGCCGTATGGGGGACCGCCCCGCGATCCAGTTGCCCGCGCCGGGTGAGGACGGGTTGATGGTGATCGTGCATGAGGCGGCACCTTCGACCGTTTCTTATGCCGAATGGGAAAAGTTCATGTCTTTTGTCGAGCACAAGGATTTCGATGGCGTCGAGGCGACGCAGACCGAGCGGGGCTGGGCCAGAGAGAACTTCAAGGAACTCTACACCCGTCATTCCAAATCGCTTGTGGCAATTGGCAGTGGTGAAGGGGCCGACCGCGAATTCGGTCTGGCGACCGAGTTTGTGGCGCTCGATAATCCTTACGCGGCGGATTTCGATGGCACGCTGGATGTCGCGCTGCTCTATAATGGTGCGCCCCGCAGCGATGCCCAGATCGAGATCTATGCCCGCGATGTCGAGGACACCGTCGTCGTTACAACGACGCGCACAGATGCGAACGGCCAAGCAGCAATCCCCGTAGAGGCGGGTATGGAGTACCTTTTAGACGCGGTCGTACTGCGGCCTCTGGCAGGTGCCACCACCGTCGAGGCGGGGCCGATTTGGGAAACCCTCTGGGCCTCGCTGACCTTTGCGGCTCCGTCGCGCTGATACGATACCCGCTTGCGCGGCGGCACACATCGCGGCACAACCGGCGTCATGAATGACACACCAGATATCTTGTGCATCGGCTCGGTCCTGTGGGACGTGATTGGCCGCTGCGACACTCCCATGCGGCAAGGCGGCGACATGCCGGGCCGGATCACCCGCCTGCCCGGCGGTGTGGCCCTCAACATCGCCATGGCGCTGCGGCGCTTTGGTCTCAACCCTGCGCTGCTGAGCGCGGTTGGCCGCGATGCGCAGGGAGACGCCTTGATTGACGCCTGTGAGGCGCGTGGATTGGGGACCAACCTGATCTACCGCTCGGACGACTTGCCAACGGATCAGTATATGGCAGTCGAGGCCGCGAACGGGCTGATCGCCGCCATCGCCGATGCCCATTCTCTGGAAGCGGCGGGCGACAAGATATTGCAACCGCTGTGGGACAATTCCCTGCCCTTTCCCTACAAAGGGGCAGTGGCCCTTGATGGCAACCTGACGCTGGATCTACTGTCGGAGATCGCGCGCAGTCCGCTGCTGGAGCAGGCCGATCTGCGCGTGGCCCCCGCCTCGCCCGGCAAGGCACTGCGGCTCAGCCCGTTTGTGCAGGCGGGACGCGGGACGCTTTATGTAAACCTCGAAGAGGCTGGATTGCTTTGCCAATGCGAATTTGCCACCTCGGCGGAGGCGGCCGCGGCGCTGCTGGCGCGCGGAGCGGCCCGCGCTGTGGTGACCGATGGTGGCAATGCCGCCACCGCAGCAGACCCCGACACCACCGTCACCCAGACCCCGCCGCCCGTCTCTGTCACCCGCGTGACAGGGGCTGGCGATACCTTTATGGCGGCCCACATCGCCGCAGAATTGCGCGGGCTGGCCCCTGCGGAGGCGCTCGGCGCCGCCCTGTCCGCCGCCGCACTTTATGTATCCGGAGAAACCAAGATATGATCCCCCTCGCCTATTCCGCCGAAGTTGCTGCTGCCCGTGACAGCGGTGCCGCAATTGTGGCGCTGGAAAGCACCATCATCACCCACGGTATGCCCTATCCGCAAAACGTAGAGGTCGCGCGGCAGGTCGAGGCCGACATTCGCGCCGCAGGTGCCGTGCCGGCCACCATCGCCGTGATCAAAGGCACGCTGCACATCGGGTTGGAGGATGACCAGTTGGGCGCGCTGGGTCAGGCAAAGGGCGTGGCAAAACTCAGTCGTGCGGATATGGCCGCCTGCATCGCCACGGCTGGTACCGGCGCGACCACAGTTGCTGCGACAATGATTGCCGCGCATCTGGCGGGCATCCATGTCTTTGCCACAGGTGGCATCGGCGGCGTCCACAAAGGGGCCGAGGACAGCTTTGACATCTCCGCAGATCTGCTGGAACTTGCGCAGACGCCGGTGACCGTGGTCGCCGCAGGCGCCAAGGCCATTCTGGACGTGGATAAAACGCTGGAAGTGTTGGAGACCCAAGGCGTGCCGGTGATCGCCTACGGTCAGGATGCTTTTCCTGCCTTCTGGTCGCGCGGATCACGGCTGCGCGCGCCATTGCGCATGGACAGTGCCGAGCACATCGCGGCGGCCCATGCCATGCGGATCGCCATGGGCATCCCCGGCGGACAGCTGGTAGCCAACCCGATCCCCGAGGACGCCGAGATCCCCGCGTCAGAGATGGCGCCGGTCATCGCCACCGCACAGGCCGACGCCTTGCGTGCAGGCATCACCGGCAAGGCCGTCACGCCTTACCTGCTGCAACGCATTTTCGAGCTGACCGGAGGCCGTTCACTTGACGCGAACATCGCGCTCGTCCGCAATAATGCCCGATTGGCCGCTGAAATTGCCCTGCATTTGCGCACTGCCATATAAATTACGACATAACAGCCCATTGCGCCTGTTCGCCCACCGACTTAGCTGTAAACTGAACAACAGACCAACCGGACACTGCCAGATATATGAACACGCCCTTTGAACCTGATATCCCACCTCCGCCCAAGCGGGGGCTTATTGGTCGATTCAGGGGAAATTTTCTGACCGGTTTGGTGGTGATCGCGCCGGTGGGTCTTACGATCTGGCTGATCTGGAGCGTTGTGGGCTGGATCGACGGCTTTGTTTTGCCGCTGGTGCCCGTCCGCTATCACCCTGACCGGTTGATCCAGGATCTGCTGGGTCTGGACCCGACGCTGCAAATAAACGTACGCGGGATCGGTGTGATCATCTTTTTGCTGTTCACCGTGCTGGTCGGGTTCATGGCCAAGGGCATCATTGGCCGCTCGCTCATCCGTTTTGCCGAAAGTCTGGTGGAGCGCACTCCGGTCGTCCGCTCGATCTATTCAGGGATCAAACAGATATCCGAGACGATTTTCGCCCAGTCCGAGACCAGTTTCGAGACCGCCTGCCTGATCGAATATCCACGACGGGGAATTTGGGCCATCGGATTTATCTCCACCACCGCCAAGGGCGAAATTGCGTCGAAAACCGGCGGTGAGGGCGAAATGATGTCGGTCTTCCTGCCGACTACGCCCAACCCGACCTCCGGCTTCTTGCTGTTTGTACCCAAAAGCGACGTGATCGAGCTGGACATGACCGTGGAGGATTCCGCAAAGCTCGTGATCTCGGCGGGGCTTGTGTATCCTAACGCCAAGGCGCTTGAGGCCGGTGCCGAGCCGATTGCGAACCTCAACAAGCGCGGTTAGGCGAACATCTCGCGCAAGTTGATGCTGCTGCGGGTGCCGACATTGTCGATATCGTCGCGCAAAAACGCCTCGGCTGCCGCCTGCCCCGACGTTTTGAGCTGCGAGATGATCGCTGGATTCGGTACGGTTTCGGTGACCGCCG
>Ga0163215_100619_pt1 | contig 49724 bp, 42 predicted proteins | sample SynspAceP_FD_185934 | JGI IMG/M metagenome (GOLD analysis project Ga0163215, IMG submission 185934) | Saline lake microbial communities from Ace Lake in Antarctica - Synechococcus sp. Ace-P (Hybrid Assembly) | ecosystem: Environmental > Aquatic > Non-marine Saline and Alkaline > Saline | place...
CTCGATACGATTGCGGTATCGTCGTCCGTATGTGGCGTGTTGCTACGCGCTTGATCCAGGGTACGCTACGAACAACGGCGGTGCACCGGAGAATGCTGCTCTCGCGACAATTCAAACTTGCCCGGGTTATTAACGTCAAACGCGGTTTCAACTCTTTCGATTTGGTCCGCATTCCCGGTGACCTCTACGTTATTCGATTGAAATCACACGTTGATGGACCTAGCAAACACACGCATCTCCGAAATCGGCATTGAGACTCCACCTGGATGTATGGGCGAGTGCGACTGGCATACAGCTAGGATGCTGCAATCGGGAGCCCTTGAATATCACGGGCGTTACAATGCAGCGAAGATCGGCGACAACAAGGGCTCGGTAAACCTCTACATCTTTGACACGATTGCAAACGTAATTCTCGAATCTGGGTTTCTCGACGGCCCGCCTGCTCGAACTGATTGTGCAAGCACTATTGGCCACTATGCAATCGACCTCGTTGTTGATGGCGAGAAACGCCGATTCCAACACGACGCCGCATTTATGCCCCCGGTATTCTGGGCTGTCGTCCGCCTTGTCGAAATGATGATCAACGATGCAAAGTGGGGCGATCTGCACTATGATGAGGCAATTGAAACCTACCCATCTCGGCTTGACGGTTCGTTCTACCGGGGATCACGATCGTAAGCCAACACTGCGAATAACAATGCCGTGCACGGGAGCGGCGAATTCACGTTTTTTGGTAAGGGAAAATCTCTCGTCGCCGCCCCGTGACGGCTAGCGTTCGCCAGAATACACCGTTCACAATTTTCTCCGAAAACTAACAAGCGAATCGAGCACGACATGAGCAGCAGTATGGAGAAAAAGAAGCAAATGGCCTCTCCCGGAGGAACTCGGAAGGCGTCTTCCACCTTCTACGGTATAATATGCCTGCTCGCCGGTGCAGCACTTCTGGTCTTCGCGTTTTCTCTTGCGTTCGTTCTTGACACAGGTGGAACGCGTGAGATCCCCAGACTGGCTCCGAAGAGTATTCGGGGTCTTTATGGGCTTCCCGGAGCCTCCCAGGTCATTAAAGTAACCTTAATCAATAGGCACGGGGCGACCGCTCATGATTTGGCCGTGGACGCCACATGCGGGTGTGTGATTCCCAGCATCGATACGCAGGACCTAGCCCCTAGAGGGGAAGTGGTGGTTACGCTTCATGTCACTTTCGCAGGAGAGATCGGAAAGCGAGACGTTACGATGTTAACGAGATACGTCGTTGAAGACAACCTTTTCGATGAAATGACTTCGTTAACGTTTTTCAGCCAAAAGGATTAACCGAATGAAAACTCTGATCGTCATGTTGGTACTGGATTTATTTCTGCTACAGGATTCCGACGCAGCGCACCCAGTTGTTGAACGTGCATGTGAATCTCGAAAAAACGCAAGCTTCGACTCGCTTCACTTCCGGGTTTCTGTGGTTCGAGATGCAATAGCGCCGTCTGATCCACTTGCGGAAATCATGAATGAAAGCCGTGTTGATTACGAGTTCTGGATTAGCGAAGATATCGAACGAGTTGACTGTGAAGAAAGCCGCCCGTTAGATCCACGCAATGGGACAACGACGCGGTTTTCGAGAAATGGGAATGTCCGTAGGCTTGTTCCCTCACTCGAAAACGAAATGATCTTAACCGAGTCGGAGGTACCATCGGAAGACAACGCGAGTTTCCTCGGCGCTATCTCCACCGTTTCAATCGATCCGCTTCAGGTCGGGTTTTGGCCTGCTCCTTTCGGCGCTCTCGATCAATTTGATTTTTCCGATCTAAAACGAATGTTTCAAGGAAATGATTTCACGACGGTTAGCGATCGCACACTGGCAGATGGAACGACCGTAGTTCGGGGGGAAATTGATGGCGGATCGCCATTTTGGTGGACAATCGCATTTCCGCTGAACTCTGAGGTTCCGTCTGAAATTGTATTCTACGGACGTGCTGGGCCTCATGTCCGTGAGCGTCTTCGGTGCGACTGGGTTAGTGTCGCCGGATTGCCATTGCCAAAGAGTGCGAACTATACTCGCGAGTCGAAGGGTGGGAGTGTTCTATGGGAAGAGACTTGGACGTTTGATGACCACTCTGTAAATGAGCCGATACCGTCAAAGCTAACAACTTGGGAATCATTGGGGATCTGGGAAGGCGCTGCTGTTGAGTTTGTCTCTAATGGCTCGACCGAAATCAAGCAGTACAGAAACGGCAGCTTCCAAGAGTGGAATCCTGTTCCAGTTTTCGAGGAGCCAGTTGCAAACATTCAGCCACGGTCATCAAGGCGCTGGCTGGTCGTAGGAAACGCTCTCGTTTTAGGGTGTTTACTTTTGTTTTTTGGTTTACGTCAATTGAGGAGACTTTGAAATGCAAATTTCTTGGGTACGTGAAGTTAGTGACGGTCGATTTGCGGCAACGATCGGTTTGGTGCTTCTAATCGCACTTCCGTTTAACCTGACTATTGCACTCGCACAGTCTGGGCGGCCTCCTTGTTCCGACACGTTGCCGACCAATAAGCCTTGCAATGCTGGTCGATCTTGTACACCAGAGCCCAGGGAAGATGGGCAATGCGGCAGCTACATTGTCAATAATGGCGGTGTATCTTATCCGCAATGCACTGCGGCCGAAGAGGGCGACCATTGTGTGCTGGCTACAAATCACAGAATCTGTGGCAATAAGAGGCAGTGCAATGAGACACGCAAGCAGCAACTCGTTGAAGAGTACGAGTGCCTAGCGGGTGGTCCACATATCGGCTACATACTAAAGAACATAGCTGTAGTGGGAGGTACCTGCGTTGGTGGTGGTGGCTAGGAACCCGTTGCGAAGTTAACGGATTGCCAGACAGGCTCTGGGCGCACGCTTCGGACTAACCTACGAGGCGAACCAAACGATGAACCGAAGTCGCACGTTACGGTTCTAGGAAATCCAAACTCAACCGGTGCGACTCGGTTATCGTCGACGTTGAACTTAATCGATCCGTGGTGCGGTGCTCGGTTGTTGCCGTCATGCTTGGCGACGCTTTCTTCTCTGACAACTTTCTACTTTGTAACTCATCACCTTCGGCGATGGCGTGTCTGATGAGGTTCAATCCATCTCTCCGGTGAACATGAATGGTTCTTGTCTGGGCGGTCTTGCATTCCCGACCTGAGGCAGGTTCGGTGATGCCGGTCGCGAGGATCAGAACCGGTTACCCAATGGACTATTTCTTCGAAAGTCCGATTAAAACGATTGTAAGGTTGCGCTTTTGACATTTCGGATCACGGTCTGGGTTCGTGCTTGCTCTTTCGTAAACACGGTTTCCACACGTCTGTGATCCAAGGAACTGACACCATGACGCCTTACAAAAAACGCCTTTGCCACATCACAAAACGGCTTGCCGAAGACGCAACCTCAAGCATCGAACCTTCATCATGACCCTGTATGCAGCGGGGCTGAGGTTCAGCGAAGCCTCGCACCTGAGGATTCAGGACATCGACTCTCAGAGGATGCAGATCACTGTCGCCCACGGCAAGGGAGCCAAGGAGCGACGGGTGCCGCTTTCACCCAGACTCTTGAAAGAGCTCAGGGTCTACTGGATTCAGTATCGGCCGACGTTCTGGCTGTTCCCCGGCAAGAGACCGGACAAGACTTACGCCGACACCTCGATTCGCAAAGCGATCAAGTCCGCAGCGTTGGAAGCCGGCATCAAGAAGAATGTCTACCCTCACGTGATGCGACATTCTTACGCGACAGGTCTACTCGAAGCGGGAGTCGACGTGCTGACGATCAGCCAGTTGCTCGGTCACAAGAGTTTTATAACGACAATGATCTATCTGCACTGTCGCCAAGAGCACTTCATCAACACACCGAGTCCGCTGGACTGGTTACCGGTCAGGCAACTGCCGATCTACGAACCATCGCCGGAGAACGGAGCGCCGCAGAACCCACAAAGCTAAGCCTCGTCGAAATCCTTCGTCTTGGTGCTGGCAAGATCGCCAACGCCCGGATGTCCGCGACCGTGCAAAGCGTGCTGGCCAAACTGTCAGTGTGCCGCACTCACGTGATGGGCGGGCGGAAGTACCAGTGCGACGACTGCGGCGAGATCAGTACCCGCTACAACTCTTGCGGTGATCGACACTGCCCCGCTTGCAGCGGTTCGAAGCGAGTGAATTTCAACGAGAAAGCTTCCAAGCTATTGCTTCAGGGCGTGACGTATTACCAAGTCGTCTGCACGCTGCCGAGTGAACTGTCCGAACTCGCCTTGGCTAATCAAAATGAACTGGCAGACTTGCTGGTCAGTTCGGCATGGAAATGTGTGTCGCGAAACATCAAGGAAGAACAGGGCTATGACCCGTCGGCGATCTCCGTCCTGCACACTTGGAATCAGAAGTTGCAAGCTCATTGGCATGTCCACCTGTTGGTTCCCGGTGAAGGACCTGCGGTCGACGGATCAATTTGGAAAAAAGCAACGGCACCGCCGGGCAGCAAGAACTCCGATGGCTACCACCTGATCGACACGGAGCGATTGAAAGCCAGTTTTCGCAAGCAAGCGATCAGCAAGTTGAAGCGACTTCGATCGTCGGGGAAACTCAAGTTGGGCGGCAAGTTCGAGTCTCTCGGCGATGACGATAACTGGCGTGCGTTCATCAAGGATCTGGAGTCGAAGACGTGGGTGGCGTATATCCAACCGCCACCGACGCCGACTAGCGGTGCGCATGCAGTGGTGAACTACTTGACACGTTACCTGACCGGCGGCCCGATCAGTGACTACCGCATCGTCGCGGCTGACGTGAAGGCAGTCACGTTCATGGCTCGCGATGGCAAAGTCATCGGCGGCGAAAGTCAGCAGGTTCCGATCACGCTTGGGATCGAGGAATTTACCAAACGCTGGTGCCTGCACATTCAACCGGAGCAGCTGACCAAAACTCGCTACTTCGGCGGATGGAGCAACAATCGGTGTGGTGCCTACATGTCGCGCTGCGAAGAGTTGTTGTCCAAGCAACGCGGGATCGATGGGGGTGAACTTCTCAACGAGCCCGAAGAGAAAGACTCCATTATCTTGCCCGAACCATCCGCTGCCGAGAAGCCAGCGATCACGTGCGTTCACTGCGAGAGCACTTCTCTAACGCTATTGAGTGAAACTCCCAAACCAAGTTGGCGAGCAATTCTGTGGCGTGAGAGTCCAACGTGCCCATCTTGGTACGCCGGCCTTCAGGCGGCGGATCATCACCGGTTCTGGGGCGATCAATTTGGTGAGGGATATTCCGCCTGGTGCCGAGAAACGGGGGTAGAAGGTGCAAAGGAACTTTCGCCGGATCGACCGTCTGCCCAGCAGCTCTTTCTGCCTGGTCTCACACCGCATCTCGGTTACGAGATACAATCGTTCTAGTCGCTGGCGTTGAGTTCCAAGCCAGTGCTCGGCACCACGGCTCGACAAACTTCAACGCACGATCTATCCGCAGGACAGGCGTTTTAGCTCAACTGAGAAGTTGAGTTTTTTCTCGCCTGTCATGCGGATAGATCGCAATTCGTTATCCGACTGACCGTCTGGTGTCGCATTCACCGCGAACGCTGCACCAAACTTCTCTGTCTTTGGTGCATTTCGCCAGAAGCGTACGACGCCATGAATCTCTCAAATTGGAGGCAACGAAATGAATCCGTTTCTCGACACCCTCTTTAGGAACCTCACCAACCCAGACATCCTCAAAGAGCACGCAGTTGGGACAATCGCAAAGATTTTGGCATTCCTTGTTCTTTTGGCTCTCGGCCAACTCGTGGTACGTCCACTTTGGTTGCGATTCAAGCCAGCAGATGCGACTGAAAATCTTGCGGATCTTCCAGTTCCTCAGGCAGCCAAGATCATAAAGTGCCTAGTTCTGTTTTGGATCGTCATCTTTGTCATCATCGCTGTGGCTTCTGCACTGGGTGCTTGACGATCTACCTGCGGTAGCTTTTTGAGGCATCGAATTCGACCTCGTTTGCTGCCTGCCGCGCAAGCGGATAACCAAACCGTGCACCGGATCAATGGCGTCACTCTCTTTTCCCGACCCCAACTTCAAACGAACGCCATTGACCGGTGACGGTAAACGTTCGTAGACGCTGGTGACCGAACTGAACCGCAAGCTGCATCGTCAAGCGTCCGAGATTTCCGGCGTCTGATTCCAGCGCCCGCAAGTCCCGGCGCCCGCATCCAATGCTGCTGATTTCCAACGCCTGAAATCGCTTGCTTCTGGACCGGAGACTCGATACGATTGCGGTATCGTCGTCCGTATGTCGCGTGTCGCTACGCGCGTGATCCAGGGTACGCTACGAACAACGGCGGTGCACCGGAGAATGCTGCTCTCGCGACAATTCAAACTTGCCAGGGTCATTAACGTCAAACGCGGTTTAAACTCTTTCGATTTGGTCCGCATTCCCGGTGACCTCTACGTTCTTCCGCAGAAGGAATGAGACAAATGAACCTAACGCGTCGAACTGCAATGCTTGCGGTTGCTGGGACTATCTCGCTTGACGCTACGGTTCTCGCCGAAGACGCCGTGCGCAAGGATGACGGTGCGAAGTATGCACCACTATTCCCGTTGTATTCTTGTGCGACCAGTCAATACGAAGACTTGTCGCCGTTAATGAAAACATTTTCCGACTCTTTCGGGGGTAGATCAATCAACGCTCTAGCACGCAACCCAAGATGTTGCGTGTGGTTTGAGATTGTTGGCGCTGCCAATCCGGGATCGGACGGTTGGTATGTGTGGCATGAGGCGGGTGGAACAATCATCACAGCCACAAACCTGGGTCAAATGAAAAAGGCCGTCGACGCATTGAATCGAATAGCAAAAGCGGAGAATGAAAAACGATTGCTTCGAACTGGAATCACTACCAGTTTCCCCGTTAGTCGCGTACCGTAACCGAAAACAGGAAGAACAGTCCGATGCACGGGAGCGGCGAAGTAACGCTTTTTGATAGTTTAAACTCTCTCGTCGCCGCCCCGTGACCGGTGACGTTCTGCGATTGAATGCACATGACCAATGGAAGCTCACCTAAACGGTTTACGTTCATCGTCGCTATCTCCGTTGGCATCGTCACGTTAGTGACCGCGCTCCTGGGTTTGGCGTACAACGCAATGTCTCTCTTTGCTGCGTTCTCGGGCGCGTTCGACCAAATGCCGGACAAGGCGAGTATGCCGTACTTTGAAACTGCGTTCTATGTGATGAGTGGCATTTGCATTGCCTGCTATCTCGCGATGGTCTACTGCGCTATTGGTCTGTTCCGTCATTCGCGGCAAACAGGACGGCTCTTATCATTGATCTTACTATTTGAGGTCGGCTTCTTTTTTGCGGTGGGATCAATGTGGCGAGAACCGACGGTTGGTTCGAGCGTCGCGGCTGCGACCGGAGTGGCAAATGGTGGTATGATGGCACAGTTCGTTATCCTGTTTCCGATTTGGGCTCCGCTCGCACTATGGGTGTCGGGATTGCTTCGTTCGCCTGCTCATGATTTCCCGAGCTCGCGAACGGACGCCGAGACGCAATGCGCAAACTGACTAGGCAAAGAACGCAGAACCATCGAATGCACCGAAGTACTCGAAAACGTCTTTCGATGATGGTTAGTCGTCCGCTCGTACTCGGTGATTCGTAACGTTCGTCGTGTCCAAGACTCGTCCAACGCCTGACGTGCGGTGACAATCTCATTCGTGCTTTTCGCGAGCAACTTCTTTTTTGCCGTTCACGGCACCTACTTGATGAGTCGGCGGAAGATTGGCCCAATTGATTTCACGCAACTTCGGTTGCCTGCGATTCGCACTTGGTGTCAGAGTTTGATGTTTACGCCGAAGACTAGGCTGATCAAGACAGTCCAACGCCTGTCAATTTCAATGCTGACAACCAACGCCTGGAATGATTGCTGTCCGATACAATGCCCGTAACCAACGCCCGGATGCCGACTGAAAATGACACCGCTCGATTTGCCCAACGCAGTTCGAAATCGAGTACATTGGTAACCGGCGTTCAAGGTACCAACCGTCGCCGGCCGTAGACCGACGAACAATTCGATGCACGCAAGTCGCGGAGTCGGGCCAAACGGGTTTCATTACAAATCGCCGCGACTGCGTGATCGCAAACGTTAAGTGGATATGTTGTGACTGACCATGAAGCGAATACTACTCCTTTTTGTGCTCGGCACGGTCTTTTGCGCAGTTGGATTCGTTGCTTGCTTTGTTTACCACGATGTGACCGTCGTCGTGCCGAACGCATACGCTGCAGAATGGTCGTCTCACTTCGTGATGGAGCATCTAAAGTCTAACAACAATCAATGGCCAACCGGCTGGAACGAACTCAAGGACGATTACGACAAGGCCGTGAAGTCTGGGCACCGTCCAGCTACGACTTGGCCCGAATTACAGGAACGGATCGCAATTGACTGGCACGCGGACCCAGAGATAATCGCGGAAAATGATGGCACCATTGATCCTCCGTTTCGTGTGATTTGGTTGACAGACGGATCCAACCACCATTGGCAAGGATTTGAACCGAATCGCCGGATCTTTGATTATCTAACCACACCGACTGAAATCGACAACGCTGATTAACGTCTTTGCGTGTGAAAGAACAACACCATGTATCTTGGCGATGACGCAACTACTGGTGGCTGCCTCGCGCGTCGGGCGAATTGCCACGTAACCATCGGATGCAACGAAGATCCGGTGGTGCTAAAATCCGCCATCACAATGTCAACCGCCGGATCTCGCTGATCCGCAACGTTCGTCGTGTCAAAGGACTCGGCCTGCCCCTGCTGATCATTCTCGTGATCGCAATGCTCATTGGTCCAACTGATTTCACACAGCGTCTATTGCCTGCGATTCGCACTTGGTGTCATGGTTTGATGTTTGCGCGGAAGACTCGGCTGTTCATGACAAGCCGATCCCTGTCGATTTCAACGCTGGCAACTAACCCCTGATATGGTTGCTTCCCACGACAATGCCCAAGACCATCGCCTGAATGCCAGCTGCGAATGGCAACACTCGATTTGCCTTTGGTAATTCCAATCGACTACAATTGAGACCGGCGTTCGAAGTTCCAACCGTCGCCCATCGTACCCGACGAACAATACGATGCACGTAAGTCGCGGAGTCGGGCCAAACCGGTATCATCACCAACCACCGCGACTACGTGATCGTTAACGTTATCCTACTGAAATCAAGCATGAGCACAGACCCAAATCGAGCACCATCGGACATCGCAGCCTCCGTCATCGCAACCCTACGGCGAAGAAAAGGGGTCAAGACTCTTTGTGGCGAGGTTGGGGGGGTGGTTAAGCTCTGGGAACGTCCCGCCCCAAACGCGCCGACGAGAAGAATGCGATCTACCATGCCTTGAACCGTGGCAATGGACGATCGGTCATTTTCCACAAGGAAGACGACTACGAAGCGTTTGAGAATATACTTACCGAAGAGCTTAATCGCTATCCATGCCGAATTCTTTCTTATCAGTTGATGCCGAGTCATTGGCACTTCGTGCTCCAACGGACCGAAGATGGAGGAATGAGCAATTTCTTGCGTTGGGTCACCCTGACGCATCCGATGCGGTATCATGACCATTACCACACAGCGGGCGAGGGACATGTTTACCAAGGCCGATTCAAGAGTTTCCCAGTCGCAGGATGATGGCCATTTCCACGTTCTCTTCCGTTACGTCGAACGCAATGCACAGCGAGCCGAGTTGGTCGAGCGTGCGGAGGATTGGCGGTGGGGGGCTCTGTACCGTTGGGTTCAGCCGAGCGAACCTTTGCCACGGCTATTGTCGCGGTGGCCGTTGGCGCGTTCGGCCAACTGGATTCGCCGTGTCAACGAGGCGCTCGACGACAAGCAACTCGATACGCTTCGCTGGTCGATCCGGCGTGGCATTCCGTTCGGTCAAGCGAATTGGGTGGAGTCGATCGCCCGTCGACTGGACCTCGAATCGACGCTACGAGCACGCGGACGCCCGAAAAAGAAGCCCATTTCAACTGACCAACGAAACAAAGAGTCCTGACCGCTTTTCTTCGCCTAGTCGGCATACTCGCGGACCCGCCGTTTTGTTTTGTGATGGGGCTGTGTATCGCTTAGACTCAATAACAACGCCCGATTTTCTTCGCGCGATGGTTACGATTGACAGTGACGAACCGATTTCGCGAAATGACATGATCGCGAAGGGATACTTACTGCCGCCCTGACCAAGACAGGGGACGAACCATGTGATTCAACGGAGGCCGTGTGGTTACGATTGCTTGCGTGTTTTTCGAACAGCCCCATTGATGCCTAACGCTATTCCATCTTTTTCGCTGGCACGAGATTCTCACCCACAACTGCATCGGACTTAATCGCGTATGAGCTTCCACGAAGAAGCCCCCCAAATTGATCCTCCTTGGACCCAACGTGAAGAGATTAATGCTGCGTTGTTGCGTCGCTGGCTCAAGGCGGGATGGGAGGCGAACGACAATTCATTGGTCGATGAACACTTCCATCCGCGATGCATTGTAAGTGGGCTAGCACCCGATGTTATCGAGGGTTTAGAAGAGATGCGTGCCGTTCATCGGGCGATGTGCGCTAGGCTGTCTCACCGTACCGCCACAATCAACGATTTGGTTTTGCGGGGAAATCAGTTTGCGGCGTCGATGGGGTTTGAGGGCCGGCAAAACGACTCTGGTATTGACGTAGCGCTTGAGGCATCATGCTTTGGGGTCATGAAAGACGGCTTAATCTATCGAGCCCACAATGTCATTGATTACACGGGCCTCTATTCCAAGTTGGGACTACTGGACTCGGCGAAGCTTGCTGAACATTTCGGGTGAACAATGTGCGGTAGCCAGGGAGAACCAATGGGAATTCGACTTGGCATGGATGCGTCGGTTGGGTCACTTTCTCTTTGAGCATTTTCGTTCATCGCCGTTCAGAATTGCGAACGATGAGCCAAAGCTCAAGTCCTCCGTTCAAGAAGCCCGGGTTGTTCGTGCCGGCCAGGAGGCGTTGTGAGAGGTGAACAGTGGCGAGTGAATTGCGTTACGGTGTACAGCACTTTTGTCTGTTTCTGGGCGACGGTTAAGCGACAATTAGTTTTCCCCGATCGCGACAACTAGAGTTCCCCACCCGGCTACCGAGTGGCACAATACGCAAACACCGCCATTTCAAGGGAGTTTGCGATGAAAAAGGATGGAGTCGTCAAGGAACGATGCCGTTTGATTCACTGCGGCAATTCTCTCACTTTCCCGGCAAGGATGACCGGCATGGATCGTAAAACGGCACGGAAGTACCGCGACAAGAAGCACGCTGCCAAGGCCACTGTCGGCCCTCGCAGCTACCGAACCCGAATCGATCCCTTCGAGGACGTTTGGGTCGAATGTCAGGGACAGCTCGAAGCGCAGCGGGGCCTCAAATCGTACGCCCTCTTCGAGTGGCTTCAGGAGAAGTATCCAGGTCGATTTCCTGACTCAACTCGTCGTACTTTTGAGCGATGAGTCAACCGCTGGCGGCGCAAGAATGGGCCATCCAAAAACGTCATCATCGAGCAAATTCACCATCCGGGGCAGCTCGCCGCAAGCGACTTTACGCTCTGCAATTCGCTCGGCGTCACCATCAACCACTCCAGGTTCGATCACACGCTGTTTCACTGCGTGCTGACTTGCAGCAACTATGAATCGGTCTTGCTCTATCACAGCGAGTCCTTTGAAGCACTCGCCAACGGCATCCAGCACGCGTTCTTTCAGTTCGGTGGCGTGCCTCAAATCCATCGTACCGATTCGCTGTCGGCGGCCGTGCGAAACCACTCGTCCAAACTTCCCCGCCTCGCTAGGTCGCTACTTAGGTAGCAACAGTTGGGAATCAACCCGGAACCGTGAATGAGCGACCAGGAAATAGAATCTGGTCAGTTCCTTAGCGAGGTTCGAGTCGCCAGATGCCGGCTTGGATGAGACGTTTGGTTTCGGCCGGATCGATCGAGAGTTCGGTGCCGCGTCGGGGGTCGAAGACGACGACGTTTTGGCGATGGATCTCTCGGATGCGGATGACGCCGGGGGACTGCCAGCCTTGGAAGAAATAGAAGCCGCCTTTTTCGAGCTTCGGTTCGAGTCGGGCTTTTCCGGCGGCGTCCTTTCGTACTCGCAGTTTCGCTCCGTAGACGTATTTCCCGGCGAAATCGCCAAGCAGGTTGGGATCGGGGGCATCCGAAGTCGGACTCGGCGATGCGTCGCTATCTTTCGTGTCGGTGTTGCTTTCTTCGGCAGCACTTTCTTTGGTAACGCTGTCTTCGTTTGCGTTGTCTTCGTTCTCGCTGCGTTCTTCGGCGGCCGGTGTTGGTCCGCTCGACGTGTCACTCATGGCGGCGTGATCGAGTGCGGAGATGAGGTCGCGAAACGTTTTGTTGACCGGGCCGGTGAGCTGCTGCATCTTGGCTTGGGCGTTCTTGACCTCGTTGAGTTTTTGCAGGGAGAGGTTCATTTTGCCGGACCGGGCGGCGGAGAGAATCGATCCGACGGACCCGTTCCAGCGTCCCGCGATCCCGTTGAAATTCATTTCCATTTGCCGGACCCGTGCCAACGCGGACGACAATCGGCCCTGGTGGAATTCCTTTTGGGCCTCGGCCATCTCGGATTGAAACGAGTTGATGCCTTTGAGACCTTCGATCACGTTCCCGCCGGGCAGACCACGGACGGCGCCGCCGGTCAGGTTGGCGGTGCGTTGGATCGAGGTGGTGACGTTGGAGAACAGAATCGTATCGACGCGGAGCATGACGTGGGCTAATTGGACTGTGGGGAAAGCTGGACGAGTGAGCGCGTCAGCGCCGGTTGGTAAGTTTTTTATTTTCCTGAAAACCGTGGCTAGCGGGCTTGTATTGCCACGTAACCGACAGCGAATGAATAAGGCACGCTGAATGGCAGTGGACGAGGCTACGAATCCCTTTGATTCCCGGACTGAGATGGACCCGTAGCCTCGTCCACTACGCCAGTGATTGTTTTGCCGTCGCTAATCTCGCGGAAACGATTGAGTCGTTTTCGACAGGTTAGTGTGACAATCATAACCCGAAACGTTAGTGAGAGACGCAGCCGGGTACCTCGCTGACGCATTTTGAAGTGGCGGTTTTGCGTAGCTCGACTCTCTGAGTCGAGTGTTGTTGTCTCTTTCATGCCCGACTCGGAGAGTCAGGCTACGTATTGGTTGTTGTTTCTTTCATGCCCGACTCGGAGAGTCAGGCTACGTACTGGTTGTTGTCTCTTTCATGCCCGACTCGGAGAGTCAGGCTACGTACTGGTTGTTGTCTCTTTCATGCCCGACTCGGAGAGTCAGGCTACGTATTGGTTGTTGTCGCTTTCATGCCCGACTCGGAGAGTCAGGCTACGTATTGGTTGTTGTTTCTTTCATGCCCGACTCGGAGAGTCAGGCTACGTATTGGTTGTTGTCTCTTTCATGCCCGACTCGGAGAGTCAGGCTACGTATTGATTGTTGTCGCTTTCATGCCCGACTCGGAGAGTCAGGCTACGTACTGGTTGATCTGCGATCACGCACTGCACGGGGGTTTGGGCGAAATAGGGGCAATTTGCGGCGAGGCTGGACTGAGTTGTTTTCAATTCTTATCAAAACAGCCGCACTTGCCTTGAATCCAACGTAGCGGATAGATTACGGGGATGAGAAAGGCTCGGCCCGTCGAATGATCGATGTCTCGACGTTTTCGTTTATCAAAGGATTGAATTCTGATCACGTGAAATACACTCTCGCCCTCCTCGTCGCACTGTTCGCCAATTGGATGCTCTGGTCAGGGCATTTCAACAATCCGTTCCTGATCGGGTTGGGCGCGGCATCGTGCTTATTTTCCCTGTGGCTCTCTTCTCGCATGGGAATTGTCGATGAAGAGGGGGCGCCTGCCCACCTCGGGTTGCGTCCGTTTTTGTTCTATGCCCCGTGGTTGGCGAAGGAGATCGTGCGATCTAATTTTGCTGTTGCCAAAATCATCGTTTCACGCGCGATGCCACTGCGGCGAAATCTGATCATGGTCCAGGCGAACCAGAAGAGCGAAATCGGCCGCGTGATCTTCGCCAACTCGATCACGTTAACGCCTGGCACGGTGGCCGTGCGACTCGAAGGCAAAGGAGTTCTCGTTCACGGGTTGTCGATGAGCGAGTCGGCCGAAGACATGGCGGGAGACATGGGCGAGCGGGTGTGTCGGCTAGAGCGTTGCGACTCGGCCTGGGGCAATGAATGCGACGAGGAAGCGAGTTCTTCGGATTCACAATCCGAAGCCGCGACGGGCGTCTCGCAACCGAGGAACTCTTCATGACCGAAGATCTTCTCCCCGGAGCGTTCACCACGGGTGTGCTGATGGTGACTGCTTTTGCGGTGTTGCTAACGATGACGTTGGCGCTCGTGCGTGCGACGCTGGGTCCGACGGTGTTCGACCGGGTGCTGGCGCTGAACATGTTCGGTACGAAGACGGTGTTGTTGATTTCCGTGGTCAGTTTCGTGACCGGGCGGAGCGATTTTCTCGATCTGGCGCTGCTCTATAGTTTGATGAATTTCATCGGCATGGTGGCGCTGTTGCGGTTCACTCAGTACAACGACTTCGGCACCCCGATTGCGGAGCCGATTGCGGAGCCGATTGCCGAGCCAAATCCAGCGCCGAGAGACTTGCCGGGGGATGTCCAAAGATCATGATTGTCTTGGAAATCGTTAGTTATTTCTTTTTGATCGCCGGATCGATTTTTTCGGTGATCGGCGGAATCGGCTTGGTTCGACTGCCGGAGTTCTATTCACGAATGCACGGCGGTGGCATCACCGACACGTTGGGCGCGGGACTGGTGATCCTGGGTCTGATTCTGTTGGCCGGTCCGACGCTCGTGGCGTTCAAATTGTTTGTGATTTTGTTCTTTCTCACGATCACGAGTCCGAGTTCTTGTCACGCGTTGGCGAAGTCGGCATTGGCGAACGGTTTAAGGCCGCAACTCGATGTTGATAGTGAAGTGGATTTACCGGTGATCGGCGGAGGCAGAGTCAAATGAATTTAATTGTTTTTGCATTGCTCGCGCTGCTTGCCATCACGGCTGTCGCGATCGCGAAACTGCGTGAACTGTGGGCGGTGATCATGTTCACCGGGATCTACAGCTTCCTCAGCGCGAGTTGGATGATGATTCTCGACGCGCCGGATGTGGCGTTCACCGAGGCGGCCGTCGGCGCGGGCATTTCGACGGTGTTGATGCTCAGCACGATGGCGTTGACCGGGAAGGCGGAAGACATTCCCCGCAAATCATCCAAGGTGCCGTTGTTTGTCGTCATCGTGACGGGGGCGACGTTGATCTATGGGACGCTCGACATGCCGCATTTCGGTTCGCCCGATGCACCAGCGCAAACCTATCCCGATCCGTCATTTGTGGAGCGGTCCGAGCATGACATGCACGGGTTGCCCAATGTGGTGACGGCGTTGTTAGCGAGTTACCGCAGCTACGATACGCTCGGGGAAACGACGGTGGTTTTGACTGCGGGAATTGGCGTGCTGTTGATTTTGCGGCGGGATGAACGGGACGGGGATGAGCCGGATCATTTGGCGGGAGAGAACTCCGCATGACCGCGTTTCCGATCATTCGGATCATCACGAAAATGTTGATCCCCTACATTCTGTTGTTCGCGTTTTATGTGCAATTGCACGGCGATTATGGTCCCGGCGGCGGGTTCCAAGCGGGCGTGATCTTTGCGTCGGCGTTGATTCTGTATGGGTTGGTGTTCGGCCTGGATGCGATCAAGAAAGTGGCCCCACCGGTCGTGATCGAAAAGTGCATGGCGTTGGGCGTTTTGATTTATGCGGGTACCGGTGTGCTCACGATGGCGTTGGGCGGTAAGTTTCTCGATTACAACGTGCTCGAACATGACGTGTTGCCTCAGTGGCATGTGCCGAGCGGTCAACACTTGGGGATTTTCCTCGTCGAGATCGGCGTCGGGCTCACTGTGACGACGGTGATGACGATGATCTTTTACGCGTTTGCGGGAAGGAAGCGAATCCAATGACGATGCAATCGGTCGCCGGACTCTACAACTACTGGATCGTGATCTTTTTGATGATGACCGGGTTCTATATCGTTTTGGCAAGAAAGAACCTGATCAAATCAGTGATCGGTCTGAATATTTTCCAAACGTCGGTTTTCTTGCTTTACATCACGATCGGCAAAGTCGATGGCGGGACGGCGCCGATTATCCCGCCGGAGGTCGTCGCCGCGAAAGCTCATGCCGCCCACTCGCACGCTGGGGATTCGCACGCACTCGATTCACACGCGCTCGGCACTGCCGCGTTGGATTCACACGCTACCGATCATGTTGTCGGCGGTGGTAGTGAACTCGGGAAAGAACTCAGCAGTGAACTCAGCAATGAACTCGTCGATGCAAGCGCTCAAATTATTTATTCCAATCCGCTGCCGAGTGTGTTGATGTTAACGGCGATTGTGGTTGGGATTGCGACGACGGCGCTGGCACTCGCGTTGGTGATCCGTATTCGCGAAGACTACGGCACGGTGGATGAAGAACGCATTTTAGAATTGGATCGGGGCGAATGAGGAATATTTTGGTAGGTAAGAATCGATGATTGATGCGATTTTTCCTCATCTCCCGGTTCTCTTGATCGTCTTACCGATGCTTGCGGCGCCCTGTTGCGTGCTGGTCGGTAACGGCCGAGCGGCGTACGTGTTGGCGTTGGTTGTTTCGTTGCTGACGTTTGCGTGCAGCATCGCGTTATTGGAAGAGACGTTGGTCCACGGCGTGATCCGTTATGAGATGGGGAATTGGAGCCCACCGTACGGAATCGAATATCGCGTGGATGTTTTTTCGGGGTTTGTGATGGCGTTCGTTTCAGGTATTGGGGCGATCGTTTTGATTTACGCACCGCTGAGTGTTCGCGATGAGATTCCGGCATCGAAGCACTATTTGTTCTACGCGACGTATTTGTTGTGCATGACGGGTTTGCTCGGCATGTGCGTGACAGGTGACCTGTTCAACGTTTTCGTTTTCCTTGAGATTTCGGCGTTATCGTCGTATGCGTTGATCAGTCTCGGGCGAACGCGTCGGGCCCCGTTGGCGGCGTTTCAGTATTTGATCATGGGCAGTATCGGTGCGACGTTCATGCTGATCGGCATCGGGTTGCTTTATCAGATAACCGGCACGTTGAACATGGCGGATATCGCGTCGCGGTTGCCGATCGATCAAGGTCCACGAACGGTATTGGTTGCGTTTGCATTTTTGACGACCGGTCTGTGCATCAAAATGGCAGTGTTCCCGCTGCATACCTGGCTGCCCAATGCGTACACGTATGCTCCCTCGGTGGTGACGTGTTTCATTGCGGCGACGGCGACGAAGGTATCGGTGTATGCGTTCGTGCGGTTGATTTTCGGCATCATCACGCCGGGGTTTGCGTTCGACGTACTTCCGTTGGACTCGGAGTTAATGTTGCTTTCGTTGGTGGGCATTTTTGTCGCTTCGATCGCGGCGATTTACCAAGACAACGTGAAACGAATGTTGGCTTATTCGAGTGTCGCGCAGATCGGTTATATGTTGTTAGGGATTTCGATGGCGACGCCGACGGGATTGTCGGGCGGGATCGTTCACATGTTCAACCACGCGTTAATCAAAGGCGGGTTATTCATGGTCGCGGGTTGTTTTGCGTTGCGGTTGGGCAGCGTGCGGTTATCGGATTGGAAGGGAGCGGGGCGGACGATGCCGTGGACGTCGCTAGCGTGGGTGATCGGCGGTCTCGGTTTGATCGGGGTTCCGTTGACGGCGGGGTTCATTAGTAAATGGTTGTTATTGACGGGGGCATTTGAATCGGGCCGGTGGCCGGTGGCGGTGTTGATGTTGCTTAGTTCGTTGCTCGCGGTGGTTTACGTTTGGCGGGTGGTGGAGACGTTGTATTTTGCCGAACCGAGTGAAGCGGCAGCGTCGGCGACGGAGGCTCCGCTGAGAATGCTGATCCCGACGTATGTTCTGATCGGATTGACGCTTTTGTTTGGAGTTTGGACGCCGTATTCGGCGGGGATTGCTCGTCAAGCGGCGATCGCGTTGCTCGGAGGGACTCCCTAGATGTCTCCCGATAACATGATTTGGATCTCGCTAGCGTTGCCTCTCGTTGCGGTGGGTTTCATCGCTTGGTTCCGTAACTCACCTGATCTTCGTGATGGCGCCTCGGGCGTCGTTTCGGGGCTGTTGTTCATTGTGATCGCGTCGTTGTCGATCGGTGTGTTCTCGGGCGAGCGACCGGAATGGCATCTCGGCGAATGGTTGCCCGGTTTCGAAATCGCGATGCGTGTCGAACCGCTCGGGATGCTGTTTGCTCTGGTCGCATCGGGGCTTTGGATTTTGACGACGGCGTATGCGGTCGGTTACATGCGTGGGCATCACGAGCAGCACCAGTCGCGGTTTTTTGCCTGTTTCGCGGTAGCGATTTTTGCGGCTTTGGCGGCGGCGTTTTCGGCGAACCTGTTCACGCTGTTCGTTGCGTATGAGTTGATGACGATCTCGACGTATCCCCTGGTGACGCATCACGGCACGGACGAGGCGCGGCGCGGCGGACGGGTTTATCTCGGGATTTTATTGTCGACGTCGATCGCGTTTTTCATGTTGGCGATCGTGTGGACGTGGTCGCTCGCCGGGACGCTGGATTTTCGTTTAGGCGGGATCTTGACTGAGGCGGTTGCTGAAAACCGGATTTCGCAAACCGGGTTGGCGGTGTTGATCGGATTGTTCACGTTCGGGATTGGTAAAGCGGCGTTGATGCCGTTTCACCGTTGGTTGCCGGCGGCGATGGTGGCTCCGACGCCGGTCAGTGCGTTGTTGCACGCGGTGGCGGTGGTGAAGGTGGGCGTGTTCTCGGTGATGAAGGTTTGCGTTTATATCTTTGGGTTGGAACTGCTGCGCGAAACGGGCGTGAGTTTGTACCTGGCGTATGTGGCGGGGTTCACGGTGGTGGTGGCGTCGTTGATTGCGATGACGAAAGACAATTTGAAGGCGCGACTCGCGTATTCGACCATCGGGCAGCTCGCCTACATCACGCTCGGTGCGATGCTGGCGACGCCGAGCAGTGTGATCGGTGGCGGGATGCACATCGCGATGCACGCGGTGGGAAAGATCACGCTGTTTTTCTGCGCAGGCGCGATTTACGTTGCCACTCATAAAAAGAACATCAGTGAGATGGAAGGTCTCGGACGGAAGATGCCCTTCACGTTTGCAGCGTTTCTGATTGCCTCGATCAGTATCATCGGTTTGCCTCCCGGTGGGGGCGCGTGGAGCAAATGGTTCTTGGCCGTCGGGACGGTCGAGACGCAGCAATACGTGTTGCTGGCAGCGTTGATGGTCAGTTCGCTGTTGAACATCGCCTACCTCGTTCCCATTCCGATCCGTGCGTTCATGAAACCGAAGTTGAAGGACGTGTCGGAGTCGCAGGAGGATTCGGGGTTGAGCGAAACGACTTCGGCGAGCGGTGGTTGGTACGCGAACATGAAGGAAGCGCCGATGTTGTGCGTGGTTCCGTTGTGTGTGACCGCGATCGGCAGTATTGCGTTGTTCTTTGCTGCGGAATGGATTTATCAAGCACTGCTGCCGATCACGGAAATCCCTGGTTAAGCAGGGCATGAAAGAAAACGAACCTATGACTGACCACCCACCGCCACTTGATCCGAGTTGGTTTGAGCGGCCCAAGAACGTTCGCCTGATCATTACTGCACTCGTTGTCGTTTGCGTTGGATTGGCGCTGGCGGATTTTTTCTACACCAATCCTCATCCCCATTTTGGGATTGAAACGAGTTTTGCTTTTCAGGCTTGGTTCGGGTTTGTGGTGTTTGTCGTGATTGTCTTTTTGGGTCGGTTGTTGCGGATGATCGTTTCACGCTCGGAGGATTATTATCATGACGGCGATCGCTAGTTTGCCTCCGGGTTGGGTGATGATGTTCGGCGCATTGCTGTTGCCTTTGTTTGCGCGGCGGGTGCAGCCATGGGTGGTGTTGGGACTGTCGATGGTCAGTCTCGTGATGTTCGTGCTGACGCCGGCGGGCGACTACGGCATTTTCGAACTCTTTGGTGCGGAGTTGAATGTCGTTCGCATCGACCCGTTGTCGCGTCCGTTTGGGATTGTGTTCCATCTCGCTGCAATCGTGTCGGCGATCTATGCGTTGCATGTGCGTGACACACGGCAACATGTGTCGGGCGTTCTGTACGCGGGGGCGGCCATCGGTGCGGCGTGCGCGGGAGATCTATTGACGCTGTTCGTGTTCTGGGAATTGACGGCGATTTCGAGTGTGTTTTTGATTTGGGCGAGCGATTCGGAGAAATCGTACCGGGCGGGGATGAGGTATCTGATCATCCAAGTCACTTCGGGCGTGTTGTTGCTGTCCGGAGCGATTGTGCAGTACGTCGAGACCGGTTCGCTGGCGTTTGAAACGTTTGTCGGCGGCGGGGAGAGTGCAGGATTGACGACGGCGGGCAAGTTGATTTTGACGGCGTTCGGGATTAAGTGCGCGTTCCCATTGTTGCACAATTGGTTGCAAGATTCGTATCCGAAAGCGACGGTGACGGGGACGGTGTTCTTGAGCGCGTTCACGACGAAGCTAGCGGTGTATTCGCTGTGCCGTGGGTTCGCGGGTTTTGAACCGTTGATTTGGGTCGGTTGCACGATGACGTTGTTTCCGATCGTGTTCGCGGTGATCGAAAATGATCTGCGACGGGTGCTCGCGTATAGCCTCAATAACCAACTCGGGTTCATGGTCGTCGGGATCGGGATCGGGACGGACCTGGCGATCAACGGGACGGTGGCGCACGCGTTTTGTCACATCATTTACAAATCGTTGTTGTTCATGTCGATGGGCGCGGTGTTGTATCGGGTGGGGACGACGAAGGCGACCGAGCTCGGTGGTTTGCACAAATCGATGCCTTGGACGACGGCGTTTTGCCTGATCGGCGCGGGGGCGATTTCGGGGTTCCCGCTATTGAGTGGATTTGTCAGCAAATCGATGATCATTTCAGCGGCTGCGGAACAGCATTTGTTGATCGTGTGGATTGTTTTGTTGATCGCGTCGGCGGGTGTGATGGAGCATTCGGGGATCAAAATTCCGTTTTTCGCGTTCTTTGCCCATGACAGTGGCAAGCGACCGAAAGAGGCACCGTTGAACATGCTCGTGGCGATGGGGATCGCGGCGACGGGGTGCATTGCGTTGGGGATCTATTATCCGATGTTGTACGCGTTGCTGCCCAAGCCGACGGATTACCGCCCTTACACGATCACCCACGTGGTGACGCAGTTGCAGTTGTTGATGTTCGCGTGTTTGGCGTTCGTGGTGTTGATCCGCGTCGGTTGGTACCCAGCGGAGAAACGGGCGACGGTTTTGGACACGGATTGGTTTTACCGGATTGCGATGCCGAAGTTAGTTTCGCGTGTGCGTGGGGGAATCGTGGCCGTTGACCAGGGCGTGCGTCGGGTGTTCTTGCGAGGTCTCGGGGGTTTCCTTGGGAAGGTTCGCGAGGGGTTCAATGAGACCGGTTTGCTCGGGCGGACGTGGTCGACCAACACGATGACGTTTTGGGCGTCGGTGCTGCTGGCCTCGTCGTTGTTGGTTTACTATTTGTGAGCGTGGGCGATTTTCGCGAAACATCTTCGCGAACCTTTTCGGCGGGATTGGACGCCTACTAGCGGGCGGCTTGCGAGGTTAAAATCGTGGGTATGACCCTGACCAGCCACGCGATTGTGTTGTTGGCGAAGATGTTTAGCGGATTTTCGGTTCGCTGGATTGATTGCCAACCGGACACCTGTCAACGCATTTACTTTGCCAATCACACCAGCCACCTTGATGCGGTGGTGTTGTGGTCGGCGTTGCCGCGCGAGATTCGCGCGTTGACTCGCCCGGTCGCGGCGAAGGATTATTGGAGTGGCGGGTGGCTGAAACCCCACATTGCCACGAGTTTCAACGCATTGTTGATCGATCGGAAAGAGATCAAGGTTCACAAAAGCCCGATCGACAGTATGATTCGCCAAATGGGTGACGTGTATTCGCTGATCGTGTTCCCGGAAGGCAGTCGGAGTGCGGGGGAGGAGATGAGCGATTTCAAGAGCGGTTTGTATTACCTCGGTAAGAAACGACCTGACCTCGAACTCGTGCCCGTTTACATGGAGAATCTCAATCGGATTTTGCCTCGGGGCGAGGTGCTGCCCGTGCCGCTGCTTTCGTGTATCACGATCGGCGCCCCGATATTTTTAGAAGCGGGTGAACCGAAAGTGGATTTCCTGCGACGAGCCCGGCAGTCGGTACTCCAACTCAAAGACATTTAACACGTGAACGGATCGAATCGATGAGCCAATCCAACGACATAAACCCGAACCGTGCGCCGTGGACGTCGGCGGGGGGCACTCCCCGTTCGGACACGTCCGGTGCTGCGAGACCTTATGCGCCCCGAGACTCGATCGACGGGAACGGCCCACCACTCAAACGCGGATTAGGTTGCTGGGTTTGGGGATGCCTCGGGTCGATCGTTTTCATGTTGTTGTTGGTGGTGGGCCTCGGGTTTGCGACCTATTACTACGTCACGAATCAGGTCGCGAAATACACCGACACGCAACCGGCGGAAATGCCCATTGTGGAGATGGAGGCGGAGGAACTCGATGCACTCGAAAAGAGAATCGAGTCGTTCACCAATCAGGTGCGTGGGAAATCCGAAGCGGGTTCCGATGTGCTCACGCCGCTCGCCAGTGAGGAGACGCCATCGGAGGAATCGTCGCGCGAGCCCAACACGGATGCCGTGCCTGATCTAGGAGCCAAAGCGGCGCCAACGGTTCGGGAACTGGTCCTGACGGCTGACGAAATCAACGCGTTGATCGCCTCGAAGCCCGATTTACGTGGACGGATTTTTGTGGAGATCAACGAGGGGAACGTGTCTGGGAAAGTGAGTTTTCCAACGGACATTGTCCCAGGCGGTGCGGGGCGATTTTTCAATGCCGATGCGGAATTTGATGTTTCCATGCAGGACGGTATCCTGGTCGTGCGTTTGCTCGATGCGAGTGTGAAGGGAGAACGGGTGCCCCAAGAAATCCTCGATGCGTTTGCCAGGGAGAATCTTGCCAAGGATGTTTACAACGATCCGGACAATGCGGAGATGCTGAGGAAGTTCGACAGTATCGAAGTGGTCGATGATTCAATCGTGTTGCGACTCAAAGAGCCGAAACCAGAAACGGAGACGGAACAGGTTCCCGAGCAAAGCCCCGAGACCGATGAATCGGATCCCGGGACCGCGACGGAGCAACCTGTGTCGGATTCGGTGTGATTCTTTCTAGCGGTGATCGCTTCGCTCGACTGCCCGCGAAGGAACTATCCCGAAATAACTTCCCGATTTCTGTCGTCGCGACGCTCGCCAAGAGGCTGGCCCACCGTCTGGCGACGGTAACTACGTCCGGAAATTGATTCGGGACAGTTCCTTAGGAGCGTCGTGGCACGCTGACCCAGTACAACACGCCGCCGGAGACGAGAGTGACGACCGTTGCGATTGCATTGTCAGGACGGTGCCAGGCCGCCAACGCGATGATCAGACAGGTGGCGACGACATAGAACCATGCCGCAACGATCCCGGATCGGCTGATCGGGTTGCCCCGGCGACGACGGATCAGTAACACCGCAACGGTCGCGGCGGAGCAGAGCGATAACGTGAGACTGAGGTATTCCAGCAGGTCTTGTAAACTCGCGATACTGACTACTATCGCGATCGCGATGCCTTGCAAGAGCACGGTTCGCGTCGGCGGTGAAAGATCATCGTCAAACCATTTGGGGAACACGCCATCGCCAGCCATTTTAGCGTACACACGCGGCCCCGCCATGACGGTCGAGGAAACGCTCGAGGCGAGTCCGAGGCAGATTGCGATTCGTACGATGGTCGATAACGTGTTTCCACCGATCGCGTCGGCAGCGACTTCGGCAACGTTCTGTTTCCCCGCGATCAATTCCGGCGGCGGACCGAAAACGAAGACCGCATTGATCACGAGATACAACAGCGTCACGCCGATCGCGGCTTTGATCATCGCTCCGGCAATGTCCGGCCATCCCTGTTTCGCCTCGCGGCCGACGTACACCGCCGCGTTGAACCCGCAATAGCTCAGCGAGATCCACATCACACTGGTCGCGAGCGTGAACACGTCGACTCGCTCGATCACCGGCAACTCCGTCGTCATCACGTGCCAGCGCGGCAACGTCGTCAGCGACCAGGCGATGAACAAACCGATCAACAATAATTTCAAAACGACGAGCGTGTTGTGACTTGTCGCGCCGCGTTCGGTGTGAAACGCGTGGGCGAACGTGCATCCGGCGACCAACAGGATTGCAACGGTTCCCGGCGGCAACCAGGAGTGGGCACCGTTCTCACCCAGCGCGTAGGTTTCGAACGCGAGTGCCGCCAGCGCGCCGGCGCCGGTGAACCCGGCTAAGAACGACACCCATCCGGCGATGAACCCGGCGGCCGGATGAACGAAGCGAGATAAGAACAAATACTCGCCGCCGTTGTCGGTCAACAACCGAGCGAGTTGGCCGTAGCTGATCGCACCGGCGATCGCGATCACGCCGCCGATCGCCCACGCGAGCATGACGATTCGAGGGTCTCCCAAGTCGGCGATCGCGAACCCACTCGTGGTGAACACGCCCGCGCCGATCATGCTGGCGATGACCAGTGTGGCGAGCGAGCCTTGTCCGAGCGTGGCGCCCGTTGGTTTGGACATCGAAAATTCCGACTGGGGGAGGTTGTCGTTCACAGGGAGGGGTTCCTCAGGGGGCTCGTCCTGAAACACGATCGATCTTAAAGTAAGGCGTCTTTTGATGAAGCCCCCGTTTTGTTATCAAAAAACTTATCAACAGACGCTTCTTCTGCAACTGCCCACGACACCCGGCTTGTTTTTATGTCCAACACGATCGTGATCTTTGGTGCCAGCGGTGATTTGACCAGCCGCAAACTGATCCCCGCTCTGTACCAACTCCATGCCAAAGGGCGTTTGCCCACCCAGACCCGCATTGTGGGTGTTTCTCGCAGCCTGTTTGAACACGAACAGTGGCGTTGCAGTCTACGTGAAACAACCGAGAAGTTCGCCGGGAAAACATTCTGTTCGGAAATGTGGGACTCCTTCGCACCCAACATTTTCTACCAACCCGGCGACATCCAAGACGCCGATTCGTTTCAGAAACTCGCGAGTTTCTTGAGCGAAATCGAAGAGGGCCAACCGACCGGCCGCGTGTATTATCTGTCGACGATGCCACAGCTTTATAGCGTCGCGATCGAGCAACTCGGTGCCGCCGGTCTCGCCTGCGAAGAGAATGGCACCCGCCGCGTGATCATCGAAAAACCCTTCGGCACCGATTTGAAAACGGCCAAGGCGCTCAACCAATCGATCCACCATGTGTTCGATGAAGAACAAATCTACCGGATCGATCATTACCTCGGCAAAGAGACCGTGCAGAATATTTTTGCGTTGCGTTTCGCCAACAGCATTTTTGAACCGATGTGGAATCGAAATTTCGTTGACCATATTCAAATCACGGTGGCCGAAGAAGTCGTGATCGGACGGCGGGCCGGGTATTACGACACCAGTGGTATCCTGCGGGACATGTTCCAAAACCATCTTTTGCAATTGATGATGATCACCGCAATGGAACCGCCCGCACGCTACGACGCGACGATGGTTCGTGATGAGAAGGTCAAGGTCCTGCACGCGGTTCGAACGATGACCGGCGGCGATTTCGCGACCCAAACCGTTCGCGGTCAGTACGAAGGTTATTTAAAAGAAGAAGGCGTTCCCGCAGGCAGCGAAACAGCGACCTACGCAGCGATCAAACTGTACTGCGACAATTGGCGATGGCGGGGCGTGCCGTTTTACTTGCGTAGCGGCAAGGGGATGTCGTGCCGCACGACCCAAATCGTGATCCAGTTCAAAGAGGTGCCGCACATGATGTTCGGTGACAAAATACGCACGCCGATGGGCAACCGGTTGGTGATGCAGGTCCAACCAGCCGAAGGCATCCAATTGCACTTTGAAACCAAAGTCCCGGACGCGGGAATGAAAACGCGAACGAGTCACCTGGATTTCAATTTCCAAGATTCCATCGGCGGCGATGCTTGGCCCGATGCGTACCAACGGTTGTTGCTCGATGCCGTCCAAGGCGATGCGAGTTTGTTCGCCCGCGGTGACGAAGTCGAATTGGCGTGGGGGATCATCGATCCGATTATCGAAGCCTGGAAAAGCCCCGCCGCCCCGCCGTTGCTCACCTACGAAACCGGATTGTGGGGGCCGCCGGAAGCCCGCCAGTGGATGTTCGATCAAAAACGCGAATGGTTCGACGTCTGCCCCGTGATTCATTGAGCCCCGTGTTTTATTGAGCCCGGTGTTTTATTGAGCCCCGTGTTTCCTATCCCGACGCGTAAGCTTGAAAGCTGCGTCTCTCGCAACGCAACGCATCTCCCTACCGAGTGATTCGGTGGCACCACGCCACAACGTCCCCCGAGACGCTGAAAATCGCGAGTCTCCGAGCGACTCGCCTACGTGAGGTTCTGCCGAACTTTTTCCGCCGATGTGCTTACCACCGGCGATCCAGTGATACCGCTCTGCTGCCGGAGGGTTCACACGATCGCGTCGGCGGTCTGTTCGGCGGCCCGAATCAAACGCGTTTGGATCCACTGCGTCACGTCGGGATCGATCCGCCAGAGTTCTTTTCGAATCGACTCCGGGGCGAACACGCGGACCCGTTTGACGTGGTTATCGAATTGGCGATTGGCGAGTACCGAGGCCACCGGGGACACATCGCCCAGCGTCATCACACCACCGCTGCGGGTGACGACATCAATGTTGATGTCGACTTCCAATTTCGCCGGCGGGGCGTCGATCAAAATGTGCGACGGATCGATGTCTCGCTGCAACGCGGCGCCGATCGATTCGGCCAGACGATGCGAGCAGGCGACCATCCACCAATACGGACGCCGGGCCAAAAGGGCGTGTACCTCGCCGCCAGATTCGACGTTGAACTCGGCCACGCGTTTGAATAGTTGCCGAGTCGGCCCGAACAAATCAGACGGGCTGGACTGGGCCAACGTCGCATCGCGGAACGCGTCGACCCACGCCGGTTCCGAAAGATCCGACCATGCGGCGAGGTCAACTGGAGCGTGTTCTTGATTGGATGACGAGGGGGTGTTGGTTTCATGGGTCAGTGCAAACAGGGCTCGTTGCAACATCGCGGTCGCGGCCCGCACGGTGTGGTGCCAGTAGACTTCGCTGAACATCACATAACGCCCGAACACCATCATCTCCGCTGCCGTTCGTCCTTTCTCGCCGATCGCGAGTTTCGGTTCATGAGGATGCACGCACAGGGCCGCGACGATCCGCTCGGGATCGAAATTACGTCCATACGGGACGCCGGCGTGCAGACTGTCGCGTTGCAGATAATCGAGTTTGTCGATATCGATCGGTCCACTCAAACAACTGGCAAAGAACGACACCTCGTCGCGAGACAATTGACACCCCTCGCGCTCGTCGAAGGACTTCGGTCGCAGAATCGCCATCACGTCGTCGGCAACGCACTGCCAATCGTCGGCGAGGCAACGTGCGATTTCCGAATCACGCAAGATCGCTTCGACGCGATTCTCGTGCTTCGTCATGCCCGGGTTCGAACCGCTCACGCTCAGCGCGTCACCCATGTCTTCGATCGGGTGGCAAAACGGCCAATGCCCGGCATCGTGCACCAGCGCCGCGACGACGAACGCCTCCTGGGCGACACTGCTGAAAGTATCGGTTTGCGATGTGCCGGTTTGCGACGTCAAATGATCGAGCAACCCGAGCGAGTTCGCGTACACGCCGAGGGAATGTTCCAAACGGCTGTGCGTCGCCCCGGGATACACCAACGAGACCAGCCCGAGTTGGCTGATGGTTGCCAGTCGCCGCATCGACGGTGTGTCGATGATGCGGCGGATTCGCTCCGTCATCGGCACGTCCATCGAGGGCGGGATGCGAATTCGTGAAACGCCTCGTCGCTGTGCGTTGATTTCCGGCAACGTCATTGCGACGGCACCCCTTGCGTTTGCATTGCGAAGCGGTCTTCGGGTGCCTCGCCCGCCAACGTCACCCCGGCAATCAGAGCCAAGATAATTACAGCCGCGAAATAGAACCCCGCGTGTATTAAGCCGGCCGGAAACTCCAATTCAAAACAGGCCACCGAGGCGAGCGCCCCGAGTCCCAACATCACACAAAACGTGATCCCCGCGATCGTCCACGACATCTCGTTGGCCGCATCGAGTTCAAACAAATAGGCCGGGACGAACGCGTAAATAATCCACGTGGCCACGAACAGGGCGGAGCAAATCAGCACCCGATTGCGAAGCTCGATACCCGTGTACGGGGCCAGTTCCCGTTCATGAACGAACCCGTAACCGATCCGCGTCAATAACGGTGCGAGCAAGATCACCCCGAGAATTTGTGCCCATCGCGGTGCTTCCTCATACGTCAATCGAAACCCGAGCGTTAGCAGGAACACGCCGAGCACACAACCGACTGCGATGCCGAGCATTTTCCGCGTCAGTTCGGGATCCTTGGCCTTGATCGGTTTGAGAACGCTCTGGCCTTTGGAATCCTTCGGCGCCCCGTCCGTGGGCGCATGGATGACGACCTGTTCGGTGAGTTCAGGAACTTTGATCGATTTTTTGCACGCCGGGCACGGCCCCGTTTTGCCGGCGAATTTATCGCTGACCTGGAAACGTTTGTAACAATGCGGGCAGGTGACTTGAATCGGCATCGCGACTCGCAGGGCAAAAGTTGAGAGAGAAAAGGGCAATCCGAGACGTCAGAGATTCTAACCTGCCGCCTGGCCTCCGTTGACCCCACCACGAGGAAGTCTCTTGCGGGGCTTGCGTGTTCCCTGGGCGGCGCCCGATGATAGACTAAATAAATCCGCGTTTCCTGTTCGAACGAGTCAAACATCAGGGTGCCCCATCCATCGCCCCCGAATTCCGGTGATTCCTCACCCCAAAATTCGGGTCAAAACCGCAACCCGGCGAACGAACCGGACCGCACTGAAGACCAGGGCGTCGTCGGGCAGGCCGCAGCGCGGCGGTTGTCGATGCAGGCGACCATGCCGCCCGCCGATGTCCCCGGCGTCCGCGTCGAACGGTTCCTCGGCGCCGGCGCGTTCGGCCAGGTTTGGATCGGTCGCGACCTGAACACCGGTCGCGGCGTGGCGGTGAAGTTCTATTTGCACCGCGGCGGCGTGAACTGGTCGCTGCTGTCGCGGGAGGTCAAGAACCTCGTGCAATTGTCCGCCAACCGGCACGTCGTCCAAGTGCTCGAGGTCGGTTGGGACGCCGACCCGCCGTATTACGTGATGGAACTCGTCGAAGGCGGCTCGCTCGAAGACATGCTGCTTCGCCGGGGACGGTTGCCGCTCGGCGAAGCGGTGGACCTTTTTTACAAAATCTGCATCGGTCTCAATCATTGTCACGGCAAAGGCGTCCTGCACTGCGACGTTAAACCGGCCAACATTTTATTAGCGACCGACAACGAACCGAAGCTCGCCGATTTCGGTCAAAGCCGGATGTCGCACGACCAAACACCCGCAATGGGCACGCTGTTCTACATGGCTCCCGAGCAAGCCGATTTGAACTCGACGCCGGATGCGCGTTGGGACGTCTACGCCGCCGGTGCGATGTTGTACCGAATGCTCACGGGCAACGCACCGCACCGCGATCAATCGCTCCTGTCGCAACTCGATACCGCTGGTTCCCTCCCCGGACGATTGTCCCGGTATCGCGAGGCGATCGCGTCGGCGCCCTCGGCGATCGACTCGATGTCACGACGTGGCATCGATCGTCCGCTGCGAAGAATCCTGGAGCAATGTTTGCAGATTGATCCGAAAAAACGGTACGCCAACATGCAGCAGGTGCTCGATGATCTGAAACGACGCGACGATCGCCAACGCCGCCGCCCGTTGACGTTGCTCGGCATCGTCGGCCCGATCCTGTTGCTGATCACCACCTGCGTCTATGGGATTCATAGCATCAACAAAGCGACCGATGCAGCAACGAGTGCCCTGCGAACCGAAGCCCGGGGCAGCAACCAACTCGCCGCCCGGTTCGCCGCCCAGACCCTTGAAACCGAGATCGAACGCTACTTTGATCTTACCGAAGAGGAATCGTCTCGCAACGAACTCGGGAAACTCCTGCGAGAAACCCTCTCGGACCCCGACATGGAATCGTCCCTCGCTCAAATCGCAGCTTCGCAAACACCGCGTCAAGCACTCAGTCAAACCGCCGCCCGCGATGTCGTTTTGGATTCATCGGCGCGAAAAAAACTCAACGCCTATCTCGACCGACGACTCGAACTTTACACCTCCGATGAAGGCCTCGCCACGCACCACCAACGGCTCGCCTCGCTGTTCGTCGTCGATGCGTCAGGAACGATTTTCTCGATTGCGTACGGCAACCACGTTTCCCGAGCGCAAGACAGCGTGGGGCGTAATTTTGCGTACCGAACGTACTTCAGCGGCCGCCGAGACGACTTGCCTAACACGACCTCCATCGCGGACGTTCGCCCGTTGAACGAGACCCATCTCTCGTCCGCATTCCAAAGTACCGCGACGGGATTGTGGAAAGTCGCGATTAGCACCCCCATTCGTTTTCAACCAACCTCTGCACCGGAGAACGAACAGGAATCGACGCCCATCGATACCCAACCAGTCGATGCCGTGTTCGTCGCCACGATCAACGTCGGTGATTTCGAATTGCTGCGTGAAAATAAATCCTCACCCATCCGGCGCACCGGTAGTCAAGTCGCTGTCCTCGTCGAGGCCCGACAAGGCCCGCTACGAGGCACCGTGTTGCAGCACCCGTTGATGGACCGACAACGCGATCGAGGTGATACGTTGTCGGATCAACGATTCCAAGTCGCATCGGAACTCGTCGACGAACTGCTGCAAGGAGGTGACGTCGATTACCGCGACCCGATGGCACGCGCGTCCGACGGCGATCAGTACGCCGGCCAGTGGATCGCCGCGATGCAGCCCGTCACGCTCCCCGACACGCCGAGTTCAGCGACCGACCGGTCGACGGATCTCTTGGTACTCGTGCAGTACCGATTGGCCGACGTACTCGATCCGGTCGGACAACTGCGTCGTTCGTTGATCCGGCAAGGTCTCGCAGCGATCGCCTCCATTCTCGCGGTCACCTTTGTCCTCTGGTGGGTCGTCCGCCGCATCGGCGAGGACGACGAACCGACCGACCCCGGCAACAGCGACGACAGCGAAAAGACTCCCGACGCGATCGAAACCATGACGGTCGCCTGAGCATCCCTGAACCCGAATGACACTCGTGATCCGTCTCGCATCAAATGTGACGGGGATCGTTTCCTGGGTGATCTTGCCAAGAATGACGATTTTTCATCAAATCATGGGACACTGCAGACATGCCTGGAAAAACCTCGATCCTGGGGTCGGCGCACGCGTCCGTCGGATGAACCCGCTTTTGAGCAGCCCTGTCCGGTCCTGCGTTGGAAAAATACGATATCCGCTGCCCGCAGAAGGGAGGTTTTGTTGGTCGGTTCTTCGTGGACCTTCATTCCGCCGGCGACGTGTTTTCGTCGAGTGGTAGTACGTCGACGCTGACTCGTAGGATTGGTTTTCCTCCGCCCATCACGATCCCGCGCATCGGGCTGATGTCGTCGTAGTCGCGACCGAGACACATTGGGATGTGGTCGGTGCCGGCTCGGACGGCGTTAGTGGGGTCGAAATCGACCCATCCGATCTCCGCGCCGGCGTACACGCTGATCCAGGCGTGCGATTCGTCAGCACCGATGAGGCGGGGTTTGCCGGATGACGGTGACGTTCGTAAGTAACCGCTGACGTAGCGGGCGGGTAATCCGAGGCTGCGCAAACAGGCGATCTGCACGTGCGCGAAATCTTGGCAGACGCCGGCTTTCATTTGGAACGCGGCGTCGGTCGACGTGTTGACGTCCGTCGCCTGCGTGTCGTAACGAAAATCATGGTGGATGTGTTTGGTTAACGCGTCGACGGCATCGACCACGCTGACGTGCGGCTGCATGACGGCGCGGCCGTAATCTCCGAATTGACTGTTCAACTCGATCCGGCGAGAGGCAAACGTGTACTCACGCATTTTCCAATCTTGCGGGCTAACGCCACGACGAACCGTCTCGATTAAATCCATCCACGCCGGTGCTCGCATCAGGATCTCGGCGTCGGCAATCGACACCGTCACGCGGCTCGTCACTCGCACTCGCAACGACCGGTGCAACGACTCGATCGCGAACGAATCGACAATGTTCCCGAAGTAGTCCGGATGGCGATGAATCGATGCGGGCGGGGGATCGATTTCCACTTCGCATGAATGACAAATCAAATGCGAGTGGTCTCGCGGTCGCATCCGCAACTGGTTCTGACAAAGTGCCACCGGTTCGCTGTAACGATACGCGGTCTCATGAACGATTCGGTATTCAGCGGTCTGAGTCATGAGGGCAACTTCGCAATCGGATCGGTCGTGGAAATCGGTTTGGCTGCTGCGCCGGTCAACGATTGGGACGCTGACGTGTGGATCAGATAGCGTGCCTCGACGGCGTTGGCGAGGTTCGGCATTCCCACGCAAACCTTCTCCATCAATTCGGCGAGCGCCGTGCGTTTGCCCTCCGGCGAACAATGCGTCAATTTGCTCACGTCGGCAACGAGTAGCCGCCGCATCAAATCCGCCGCGAGCCGTTCGTCTTCCCCGAGTCCGACCTGCGACGCCGATGTCGGCAGTTCCAATAAAACCTGCTCGATGTCTTGCAATTGAAAACGCAACGAGCGTGGGTTGGATTCGTCCGTGACGAGCAGGTCGATCGTCGGTGCGGGTTGGATCAACGATAGGTAACGTGATCGGTACGTCATCAAACTATCCGTCGCGTCCAGAATCGCTTCGCACAGATTGCTCTCACGATCAATCGGAACGGTCATCGTCGCGGACAACAGTTCGGCGGTTTGGTGGGCCCGTTCGATTCGCCGCCCGATTAACACGAACCGCCAACCGTGTGTCCGCGTCAAACTCTCGGCCGCCAATCCGCTGAACGCGAGCAGCAACGTGATGCAGTGATTGAGTCGTTCGATCGCGGCGATGACGTTGGCACCTCGCGGACGGCTTTGCACGACGACCTCGTTATGCAGACTGCGTAAAATCCGATAGGCATCCAGCGAGATGCGATCCCGTACCGCCGACGCGTTACGCAGGGCACCGACGGCGGCGGATTGCAATCCACGCGACGTGCTGCAATCAAACACGCTCGCAGGCAGCATCGTATCGAGATTCGGCATCGCGCCGTTGAGCCCTTCGATCGCGTAGTCCGGTTCCAATTGTCCCATCGCCGCGAGTGCTTTGACCAAGCGTGGCATCTCGGGCAATTCCTCCAAATCGTCTTCGCCGGCGAGTCGCATCAGCGTCGTTCGCAACAACCTCGCGATCGACTCGCAGCGTTCGGCGTAGCGGCCGAGCCAGAACAGGTGCTCGGCCACCCGGCTGGGTAATTCCGAACCACTGCGGCGGAGTTGAATGATCTCGGATTCCGATGTTAAAAGCGTGGCGTCATGGTCAACGGATTCGTTGCTCACGATCCAGCAATCCTGAGTCATCTGACCGCTCGCCGGCGATCGTCCGAGCAGGTCTGGCAGGGGACTGACGCGAGCCAACCCGCCCGGCAGGACTTCGATCCCGTCGGCGGTTTGCAATTGGAACGATCGCAATGTCAGGTACCACGGTTTCAGTTTTCCGTCGACCCAAACCGGCGTCAGGCTGTGCGACAATCGCTCCTGGCCGACGAACCGGTGCGGTTGTGCTTTGATGCGGCGGACCAATTCGGACTTCTGTTCTGTGGTCATCGATTCGGGGATCGCAGGTTTGTCATCGTTGACCGCGTAGGCACTGCGGATGATCAGTTTGTCGAGATTTTCCAACACGAACCGGCACGGTCCCTCGTCGCCGCACCAATAGGTCGCGACACTCGGCAAGATCAATTCCTCGCCGAGCAGTTTTCTCGCCGCTGCGGCAAGGAAAGGCATCAGCGCGGGCATTTCCACCAGCGCCGTCCCGATCGAATTGACGACCGAAACATGCCCGCCGCGGATCGTCTGGAGCAATCCCGTGCAACCTTCCATCGACGCCGGGTCGAGTTCGAGCGGATCACACTTACGGTCTGAAACGTGTCGCCACAAAATTTCGATCGGCAGCAAACCACCGAGTGTTTTCAGATTCAATCGCTCGCCACGGACCGCCAAATCGCGTCCTTGGACGAGCGTGTAGCCGAGATACCGGGCCAGATACGCGTCCTCGAATTCTCGATAACTGCCCGGCCCCGGCGTCAGTAACGCGACCCGTGGGTTATCGCGAGCACGCGGCGCGAGCGAGCGAAAGTGACCTCGCAACGATTCAAAGAACGGAGCCAAGCGACGAACGTTGGCTCGGCGGTGCAGGTGCGGCAGCGCCCGGCTGAGCACGATCCGGTTCTCCAACAAGTACCCCAATCCGCTGGGCGCTCGCGTGCGATCGCCCGTCACCCACCACTGGCCACTATTACCGCGAACGAGATCGAACGCGGTCACGTGCAAACGTTTCGATCCGCCCGGTGCCCGCATGGCGACCGCGTCGTCGGCGTTGCTCGAATCGGTTCGGCCGAGTTGATGATAGGCACGATAGAAACGCGGGTTGCCCCACACGATTTCCGGCGGCACGATGCGTTCATGCAAGAGATGCTGCGGCCCGAGCAAATCGTCGAGCACGGCTTCGAGCACCCGCACGCGCTGCGCGAGTCCGTCGGCCAATCCCGTCCAATCTTTCTCCTCAAAGGCGACCGGGACGGTGCCCAATTGCCACGGGCGTGACGGATCGGTTGAGGCGAGTTTCGGTCCGGTCGCGGCGAAGCTCGATGACCTCGGCGTGCCCGTGGAAATCGGGCCGCCTCCGAGAGTGTCGCCGGAATCCAACCACTCGCTGCCGGTCGATGGTTTTTGATTCGCATCGACTTGGAACGTCAATCCGTTTTCTCGAACGAGCTGTTCGATCTGAGCCGAACGTTCGTTCAGACCACTGACACCGATCCGGTTGAGCGTGCTCTCGATCGTCGCCCAGTGAGGGCGCACGAGTCCGTCGGCTCCACGACATTCATCGAAAGAATCCGCCGGTTTTTCATAACCGGCTAGTGACAGTGGGGGTGGGGGTGCAGTGGTGATCGACAAAAGAATCCAGACTCCAGAAGTGATACCGAAAGGAAAACGCCAACACGAGTTGGATAACTCTCCTTTTCATCCCATCGACCACCCGCCGCGAGCATGCCGATTCGTGAAAGAGTATCTTAGAACCGACGCAAATCCATGGTAACCGGGTAAGGCTCGGATCCGGTCACCGACGGCAACGGTGGAACGAGAATCTCGCCACCGGTCATCGTGAAGGACTCGAACCGCGCCGTGCGCCGTGACTCGGCTTCTTTCGCGTTGATCGGGAAGTTAGCACTGCAAATCCCACCCGGATGGACGGCGTGGTAAGTACACCCGCCGACACTCCGATTGGCTTTCAAATCGACCAAATCGAATTGCAACGGCGTGTGGATCGGGATCGTCGGATGCAGGCAACGCGGCGGTTGCCAGGCTCGGTACTTCACCCCCGCCACCGCTTGGCCGGTCACGCCGGTCCGGTGCAACGGCACGCGGTGCCCGAAACAGGTCACGGCGTAACGGTGTGGGTCCATCCCCTCAATTAAAATTTGCATCCGTTCGAGCGACGAATCGACGAACCTCGCCGTACCGGACGCACCCGCTTCTTCCCCCATCACGTACCACGGTTCGATCGCACTGCGCAGTTCCATCCGCACGCCGTCGACGATGAGTTCGCCCATCAACGGGAACCGGAACTCGTGATGTGGTGCGAACCATTCCGCTCGCACCGGCGATCCGGCCCGGCGCAATTCACCGGTCAAGTTTTGCAAATCCTGCCAAACGAAATACGGCAACAGATAACGGTCGTAGAGCATCGGTCCCCACTGCACGAGCGGGTCGGTGTACGGTTTCTCCCAAAACGACGCCACGATGCTGCGGATCAAAAGCTGCTGCGACAAACTCATCTGAGCGTGCGGCGGCATCTCAAAACCACGCAGCTCGACCAACCCGAGCCGACCGGTCGAGCTATCAGGCGAGTACATCTTATCAATGCAAATTTCCGCCCGGTGCGTGTTGCCGGTCGTGTCGACGAGCAAGTCACGGAACAAACGGTCGACCAACCACGGCGGCACTTCTCTGCCGACGGCTGGCAATTGAGCCAACGCGATTTCCATCTCGTAAACCGAATCCTTGCGGGCCTCGTCCATCCGCGGCGCCTGACTCGTCGGGCCGATGAATTTGCCGCTGAACAAATACGACAACGAGGGATGGTTGTGCCAAAAACGGATCAAACTGCCCAACAAATCCGGCCGCCGCAAGAACGGGCTGTCCGCCGGTTTCGCTCCGCCCATCACGACGTGGTTGCCGCCGCCGGTGCCGGTGTGATGTCCGTCGAGATCGAATTTCTCTGTCCCGAGACGTGACAACCGAGCCTCTTCGTACAACGTCTCAGTCAACTTGACGAGCGAGCGCCATGTCGCCGAAGGCTGCGTGTTGACTTCGATCACACCTGGGTCCGGTGTCACCTTGAAGTAATCGATGCGCTCGTCCGCTGGCGGCAAGTACCCTTCCACGACGACAGGCAGTTCCGTGCTCGCACAGGTTTGTTCGACCGCGGAAATGAGGTCGAGGTAATCTTCCAGACGCTGCGCCGGGGGCATGAACACGTGCAATCGACCGAACCGGGCTTCGACGCACAACGCGGTGTGGACGAAATCGTCGTTGGTCGGCAGATCATCTTCGTCGACGTCGTCAACCGTTTGCTCGTTCACCCGCGCCGCTGCTACCGCGTCGGGGCCACCGGCCTGCCCGCCACCGCCGCCGGTCGTCCCGCCTTGCCGCGCCGCGACGTACGTGTCCATTCCCTTGGGAGTACCACCGCCTGCACCGGGGCCGCGATACGGTGCGGGCAACGGACTGTGAGTCATCGTCGGGTCGAACGGCGTTGTGTAAAACGGCGCCGATTGGAACGAATCCGAAGGCAAGGCGTCGAGCGGCAATCGCAATCCGATCGGTGACTCGCCAGGGATCAAGTAAATCTTTTCGCTACGTACCGGCCACTTGCCGCCCATCCAACCCGGTTTCGTTTGCCACCACGCCCGCCGCAGCGGCAACACGTACCCGACGGGTGTGCCGAGTCCGTTGCCGAACGTCCGCATCAACATCGCTCGCTCGTTGGGGTCTTTCAATCGTGGATCGCTCGGAATGATGTCGACCGGTAGGCGGTCTTCTTTCCAGAGGTAATGGAAGATGTCCTCGTGAACCGGGAACGCCATTTTCGCATTGACGCCGAGTTCCCGCGACAATGTGCGGATGAAACGCTCTGCGTCCTCATGGGTGTGTTTATAATCGTGTCCTTCATCGGCCAGCCACTTCTCATCGTTCCAGATCGGTTCGCCGTCACGACGCCACAAACAGGTCAACGCCCAACGCGGCAATTGCTCGCCGGGATACCATTTGCCTTGACCGTAGTGCAGCAGACTGCCGCCGCCGATTTGATCGCTGCCGGCGAGTTTTTCACGAAAACGTTTCAGCAACACGTTGCTGAGCACGCGTTTGTCCTCGCCCACCGCGTCGGTGTTCCACTGGGGATCGTCCATGTCATCGATTGAAACGAACGTCGGTTCCCCGCCCATCGTCAATCGCACGTCATTGGCGTCGAGTTGCTCGTCGATCACATCACCGGCGGCGAGAATTCCTTTCCACGTTGTTTCGGCATACGGCTTCGTGACCCGCGGATCCTCGTGCACCCGCGTGACTTTCATTTCATGTTCGAACGTGACTTCGCAGGTCTCGTGACCACCGGTGATCGGCGCGGCGCCGGAAAACGAAGGCGTGCAGGCGAGTGGAATGTGCCCTTCGCCGGCGAGCAGACCGCTGGTCGGGTCGAGCCCGACCCAACCGGCACCGGGCAGATAAACTTCCGTCCAGGCGTGCAGGTCACAGAAATCCTCGGTCGGTCCGGACGGTCCATCGAGCGATTCCTGATCGGTGGCGAGCTGAATCAAATACCCCGATACAAACCGCGACGCCAAACCCATGTGACGGAACGTGTCGACGAGCAACCAAGCCGAATCGCGACACGAACCGTTGAGCAACGTTAACGTTTGCTCGGGAGTCTGCACGCCCGGTTCGAGCCGGATGTTGTAACCAATCTTCTGTTGTGCTTCACGATTGATGTCGACGACGAAATCGATCGTCCGATCGTTGGATTGAGGTAACGACTCGATCCATTTTTTGAGCGCTGGCGTTAACTCACCGGGCTGGAGATACGACGCTAATTGATGACGCGTGTCCTCGTCGTACTCGAACGGGAATTTGCCGGAGGCGTCGTCGACGAAAAACTCGAAAGGGTTGATGACCGTCATGTCGGCAATCAAATCCACCGTCACACTGAAGTGGTCGGTTGGTTTTTCGAAAATCAAACGAGCGACCGGGTTGGCGAACGGGTCCTGCTGCCAATTATTGAAGTGCTCGTTGGGCGAAACCGTGAGCTGGTAGGCAGGGATCGGAGTGCGACCGTGGTAGGCCGGACGCAGTCGCACCATTTGCGGACCGAGCATGATCTGTCGATCGTAGTGGTAAGACGTTTTGTGATGCAGCGCGACGCGAATCGTCATAAAGAAACCGAGTGGGAGGGAAGGTGATCGACAAATGAGCCGTTTTAACGCTAGTTCGACTGTTGATTGAGTTAGCCGATGGGCGTTAGCCCCGGTTTTCACACCAGCAACCGGGGCTAACGCCCATCGGCTAGTTTTGGCCAGTGCAAAAACAACTAAATCAACAGCCCGCTAGCGACGGTTAACAGCGAGACTGAAACTGATCGACATGTGCTCAATGGCCCGCTTGGAAATAATCTTCGCCGAGTAAAACTCCGATGTCGTTGAGTTCTTGTTGCAGGATATCGACGAATTCGTGCATCCCGCCGGCGAGCACCTCTTTGACTTGCGTGTTGGCCAAGCGGTGTTTGAGCTTGTCGACCCGTTGGCTCGACTCACTGGATTGACGTTTGCGAGAGACTTGATCGATTTCACCGAGTGACCATCCGGCTGAGGCGACGCAGTGATGGACGCTGCGTGGGAACGTGCGGTGGAACAAAAAGAAACCGACCACGTTGTCCAGATCAATGTCATGATGGTCCCGCCGGTAGGCTTCGAATCCGCTGATCGCGAGCAGCAACGCGGACCACTGCAAATCATCGATCGCGGTGCCGACGTGATCGACGCTCAACAACAGGTTGAAATACTTGACGTCGAGAATACGCGAGGTCTTGTCCGCCCGTTCGAGCATCCGGCCGACGTTGGCAAAGTGCCATGTCGTGTCCTGCGCCATCGTGCTGGCGAACACGCCGCTCCACAGCAACGCGTGCTGCCGGATGTCGTCAAAGAATTGGCTGGTCCGGTCGAGTCCCTCGTTTTTCGACGCGTCGTTCAGAAAGAGATAGAACTCGTTGATTTGCTCGAACGCCTCGGAGGACAATTTTTCGCGGACGCCTCGTGCGTTTTCGCGTGCCGCACGCACGCAAGTCAACATCGAGTTGGGGTACTCGTCATCGAAGGCGAGGAACTGGACCACGTTTTCCTGGTTGGGCAACCCGTACTTCTTTTTGAACCAATCGTCGTCACCCGTCACACGGACCAGCGGGTCCCACGGGTCGACGAGGTTTTCAGGTTGGTCGAGGATCAAGTGCAACGTGACTTCGAGGAACCGGGCCGTGTTTTCGGCTCGCTCGATCTGGCGACTCATCCAGTAAACCGATTCGGCAACTCGAGATAGCATGTTTGAAAGTTTGAAGTTAGAAAGTTTGAAGACTGATGAAGATGTGGCTTACGTACGTTCGCTTTTCTAGGCTGACATCCAACGCCCGTGTCAGGCTAGAAGCCTAACGTACCAATGTAGGCCAGATGGAGGAGATTTCTGATATACAAGGTCCATCCGGTGTCACGTTATTTGTGAAACATGGTTTTCTTAAGGGGATGGCAGATCGGCGCCGAAGCGGCTTGATCCGGCCTACGTCGCTCCGTGTCAGGCTAGAAAGCCTAACGTACGTCAGCCTTTCCAGGCTGACATCCAACGTCCGTGTCAGGCTAGAAAGCCTAACGTACGTCAGCCTTTCCAGGCTGACATCCAACGCCCGTGTCAGGCTAGAAAGCCTAACGTACGGCAGCCTTTCCAGGCTGACATCCAACGCCCGTGTCAGGCTAGAAAGCCTAACGTACGTCAGCCTTTCCAGGCTGACATCCAACGTCCGTGTCAGGCTAGAAAGCCTAACGTACGTCAGCCTTTCCAGGCTGACATCCAACGCCCGTGTCAGGCTAGAAAGCCTAACGTACGGCAGCCTGAACTACGGGCGTGCGATCGCCTGGCCTGGACTCGCCACGACCCAAGTGTCTTTGCTGCCGCCGCCTTGGGAGGAGTTGACCACGAGCGACCCTTTTCGCAGCGCCACGCGTGTCAATCCCCCGGGCAACACCCAAACGTCGTTGGGACTCTCGCACAAAATGTACGGACGCAAGTCCACGTGCCGGCCCTCGAGCGTGTCGCCGACCATCGTGGGGACTCGCGAAAGTTGGAGCGTCGGTTGCGCGACGTAGTTACGCGGGTTCTCGATGATCTTTTCAGCAAACTCGGCCCGCTCCTTTTCGCTCGCATGCGGCCCGATCAAAATCCCGTAACCACCGGATTCGCCGGCGGCCTTGACGACGAGTTCGTCTAAGTGGGCCAGCACGTACTCGCGATCTTCGGCCCGCTCGCACAGATACGTCGGTACGTTGTTGAGGATCGGTTCCTCGTTCAAGTAGAACCGAATCATTTCGGGTACGAAAAGATAAACCACCTTGTCATCGGCAACGCCGGTCCCCGGTGCATTGGCCAGTGCAACGTTGCCGGCCCGGTAGGCCCGCATCAATCCCGGCACGCCGAGCACGGATTCCTTGTTGAACACCTCCGGGTCGAGGAACGTGTCGTCGACTCGCCGGTAGATCACATCAACGGCCTGCAAACCGTCGGTCGTTCGCATGAAAACACGGTCATCGGTGACCAACAAGTCACGTCCCTCGACGAGTTCGACGCCCATCTGATGAGCGAGGAAAGAATGCTCGTAATACGCGCTGTTGTAAACGCCCGGCGTCAACACCACGACCGTCGGATTGAGCATCCCGTTGGGACCCATCCGACGCAGCATTTGGTATAAGCGTGAGGGGTAATCGTTGACCGGTCGGACGGAGGAATCCGCGAACGCACGCGGGAAGTTCTTCTTCATCACCGCGCGGTTTTGCAATACATACGAGACGCCCGACGGGCACCGCAGGTTGTCCTCGAGAACGAACACGCCGCCCTGTTCGTCACGCACCAAATCCGTGCCCGTGATGTGACACCACACGCCCGCCGGCGGTTTCAATCCCATGCACTGGGGCAAGTATTGCGGGCACGAGTCGACGATCCGAGCCGGGATAATGCCCTCGTTGATGATCCGACGCTCACTATAAACGTCATCGAGAAACGCGTTGAGCGCTCGGATCCGTTGCTTCAATCCGGACTCAATGTCCGTCCACACCGCCGCCGAGAGGATTCGCGGCACGATGTCAAAGGGCATGATTTTTTCAGTGCCCTCGTTGTCGCTGTAGACCGTGAACGTGATGCCCATTTGGTACAACGACCGTTCGATCGCCCGTTGCCGACGGACGAGTTCCCCGACGGGTAATCGGTTGATCAAATCGACCAGGGCGACGGAGTCGGGACGGGCGACGCCGTCGGCAGTGACGACCTCGTCGTAAAAACCCTCGGTCTGATAACCCCTCAGGCTCGGGAGCGGTCCCGATGAATTAGCGTCAGATGATTGAGATTGCGACTGGGATTGCATCGACGGATCCATCTTTCACGGCGGTCAGTCCGCCCTCTGACGACGTGGAAGTAAAACGGGGGGTGAATTCGCCGCATTGTAACGCAAACCGAGCGAAACGATACGAGCTCAAAGCGAATGTAACACAATGTGGCCCGGATTCCCGCAAACCCGCTGAACAGGCATCATTCCGTCATCAAACCCGCCGCCGCATCGCATAACGCCTGGGCCTGTTCCTGCGTTTCGGCTTCCGCGATCATCCGTACGATCGGTTCGGTGTTGCTGCCCCGGACCAACAACCAGCAGTCCGACCACTGCAAACGCAGCCCGTCGCCGGTGGCCGCCTCGGCGTCGTGAAAATGCGATTGCAAACGCTCAAAAATCACCGGCAAACGTTCCGCCGAAATCTCCGCTTTGTCTTTCACGATCGCCAGTTTCGGCAGTTCGTCCGCCAACTCGCTGAGCGGTTTGCCCGTCCGTGCCATCAAATCGAGCACCTGAGCCATCCCGACAAAACTGTCGCGGACATAACCGACGGCAGGATCGATCGGGCCCCCGTTGCCTTCGCCTCCATAAGCCGCACCGCTGGCAATCATCATGTCGGCCACGTTGGCTTCCCCGACAGAACTGCGGAGCGTCTTCACCCCGTGCCTCGCCGCCACGATGGTGCTCATCGAACTCGTCGCCCCGTTGATTACGATCGGACCCTCGGTGCGGCCGACCATCATCGCCCGGGTCACACACAGCGCGAGCGTTGCCTCTTCCCCGATATAGCGTCCGTTCTCGTCGATCAGTGCCAAACGGTCCGCATCCGGATCCTGACAAAAACCGAGTCCACAATCCGCCTTGGCCACCCGCGACGCGATCCCCATCAAGTTATCCGCCGTCGGCTCGGGCACGTGTGCAAACTGCCCGGTCGGCTCGACGCCCACCGCATCGACTCGGCACCCGAGCGATTCGAGCAAACGCGTGCCGAGCAACCCGCCGGCCCCGTGGTTGCTGTCCAGTAAAACCGAGAACGCCTTGGATCGGACTAGCTCGACATCGATCGTATCGAGCACTTTTTCGAGATGCTCTTGGTGCGGGTCCGATTCGACATGGACCGATCCAATCGCATCGAACGGGCACCAAGCCGACACACCCGCGAAATAACCGTCACGGATTTTGGCACCGCGTTGGGCATCGAGCACGCGTCCATCGTCGCCGAACAATTTGATCCCGTTGTAGGGCGGCGGGTTGTGGCTGGCCGAAATCTGCACACCGCCGGCCGCCGATCGCTCACGGACCAACACGCCAATCGTCGGTGTCGACGCCACGTCGGCATCGATCACGTCACGACCACAGGCATTGATCGCCGAGGCGATCGCCGCTTTCAACATCGGCCCACTCGTCCGCCCGTCACGCCCGATCACGATCGGCCCCGGACCGATCGAAGCGGCATAACTGGCGATGAAACGGCAGGCGAGTTCCGGTGTCAACGTCTCGCCTACAATGCCACGTAACCCGCTGACACTAATGATCAATTTACTCATGAAGAACGTCTTGGAAACGAATGAAGAGGATAAGAAAACGGCCAAGCGGATACAGACGGCTAGCGCCGCGTCAGTCTCGCACGAGTCCAATCAGCCATCAAGCGGTTACCGCTCCTCGTCAGGAATTTGCAACGCAGACGCATTCGCCTGAAAAGACTTTCGGCAAAAACAAAGGTCGGTCGAACCGTCTCCGGGAGCGACGCAAAACCGGTGAACTCCCGCCCAGATCAAAGTAGGCGGAGCCTCGCCACCCGAAAAAGTGCTCTGTCCCTCTATTCTTTTCCCTCTATTCTTTCTTTATTCTCCTGTCCCTCTTTTCTCCCTCTGGAATCTTGCATGACATGCTCCCTCCAACGTGGGGTATACTGAGCATTCAAGGTTCCCGACGAAAACTAGGCAAACACTCATGAAACGACATTCACACCCTCGGCCTGCCCGTGCAACCCGATCTCTGAAAATCGAGCGTTGTGAAAGTCGTCAACTCTTGGCAGCCGATGGATTGGCGTTGACGAACGACTTCGTCGACACCGATCAAAGCTCAGCTCCGATCCTCCTCGACGTCCTCGCCAACGACTCGTTTGATTCCGACTACGCGGGCGATCGCCGGATCACGGCACTGAGTACGGGGAGTTTAGGCGGACGAATCGAGATTACAGCCGACGGACAACGTATTGAGTACGCGGCACCAGCCGGTCGCAGCGGTCTCGAAGTGTTCCAATACACCGTTGACGATCGTTTGTCAGCCACGGTGAGCGTCAACATCGTTTCCCCGTTGGCCGACGTGGACGTCTTCGTTGATCAGTTCCAAGACGAATACCAGTTCGACTTGATCTCCCAAGCGAGCTTTCCTGATGATTACCTGGGCGGCAAACGAATCACGCTCGTCAGTGAAACCGCACGTGGATCCGAGATTGAGATTTCGGCCGATGGACAGTCCGTAGTCTATCGCACGGATAACAATTTGGCGGGTAAGGATTCATTCACGTACATCGTTGACGATCTTTTCACGGCAGCGGTAACGATCAACGTCAGCAACCCATTGGCCAGCGACGTTTTTGAGCGTCTTCAAAATAGCGGATCGACCGAATTGCCCGTCTTGGCAAATGATTTTCAATTACGAAGTCCTCACTCCTATGAAGGCGTTGTTTCGGAAACGCAATGGGCGACGATCCGCGATGCTGCCCAAATCACGCATGTGCTCGATCACGCTGGCGATGAAGTGACGATTTCTGCGGATGGTCGTTCGCTCTTGTTCACGCCCGCCGACGACCAGTTCGGCGGCCGCTATTTCCGCTACGTCGTGGATGGTCGGTGGGAACAATCGGTGCGAGTTCTTGTTCAACGGCCTGTCGTGAACGATTTCGTCGTCGCGGATGTCGATGGCGGCACGCATACCTTCGATGTCTTGCTGAATGATGATTACTGGTCTGCGTTGACCCGTGAACGAATCCGTCTTGTCCAGCGAGTGACTGGGGTTACTCAAGGAGATCAAGGCGGCACGGTCGAAATCGCTCCCAATGGCAAGTCAGTTCTTTACACCCCGGCGACCGGGTTTGTCGGTACAGAGCGATTCGAGTACGTGGCCGATGAAAACTATCCCGCGACGGTGAGCGTCAACGTCACCCAGCCCGTGCGTGATGATCGCTTCACCGTTACCATGAATTCAACTCACTCACTGGACGTTTTGCAAAACGACTTTGCGTCGGACGAGGGACACCATCATGCGATCACCTCGGTGACCGAGTCCGTGCTGGGGGCAACGGTCGAAGTCGATCGCAATGGACGAGTTTCCTACACACCGCCCGATGACTTGGAGATTGATGGATATCACTCCGATTCATTCCGCTACACCGTCAATGACCTTTACTCAGCCACCGTCGCTGTCAGCGTTCGGTCTCCGGTTGCGAGCGATCATTATCAATTCGATGCGAACGTTCCAAGGGAATTACGAGTCCTAGAGAACGATCATTTCGGTTCCTCCTACCTGGGTGCGGCCATCATCACGAGCGTATCCTTGCCATCCGATGGAGGGATCGCAACGATCGGCGTGGGCGGGCAAACGATTCGGTATCAGCCGGGTCGTTTGGGAGAATCGTTTACCTATACGGTCGACGCTCGCTTCACGCAAACGGTGACCACCAGCACGATCCCAAGATTGCGACCTGATTCTGTCACCGCTGACCAAAATGGTGTGGCCGTGCTCGTTGATGTGCTGGCCAATGATTTCCCGTCTTACCCCAACACGACTTTCGGCCCCTATCAAGGTCGACGGGCACTGAGTGCGGACAGTTTCTCGGAGCACGGTGGCGTCGTCACGGTGACAGCCGACGGCAGAATCAGCTACGTCCCACCGACTGACTTCGTTGGCCGAGACACGGTCAATTATCGTGTCGACGACTTTCATACTCAAACGATCACGTTGAATGTGATTCGCCGCGCCTCCGATGATCGCGTGAGTGTCTCGCCGGGGAGTCAAGAAAACCGATTGAACGTGCTCGCCAACGACATTCATGGTGCCGACTACAGCGGTGCGGGCCTGATCACAGAGGTCACGTCGTCATCCGCAGGTGCTCAGGTCAAGATTTCAGAGGACCGCCGCTCGATCGTATACACGCCCGCCACCGGTTTCACAGGCGAAGACTCGTTTGTCTACTCCATCGACGGTCGATCGCAAGCGACTGTCATCGTTTCGGTGTCCGATACGGGCCAACCGCCGTTGGAGCGATTTGACTCGACACTCGAGTTCCGCGATTTCATTCTCGAACAGGCGATCCAACAATATCAGTATCAGTTTGGGACTCAGGACTACCACTCCTATCCTTTCCAGACGGAGTACCGCTATTTCGAGAGGGCAGCCAGTTTCCCTGGAACCGCCGATTCGCCACAGTTCTCTGAAACGAATGTCCAAGTCGCTGGAGTTGATGAACATGACATCGTGGAAACAGACGGGTTTTTCATTTACACGCTGCGTGGCAGTGAACTCACGATCGTCAACGCGTTGCCCGCCGATGACCTGCGAATCGTTTCACGCACGGAGATCACGGGCAACCCCGTCGGCATGTATCTGAGCGGAGATCGGGTGACCGTGATTTCCGAAAACACGCGAGATTTCGATTACCCGACTTGGGACTACCCACGCGACAGTTTTGCCGATTCGAGCGACCGTTCTCAATCCTTCTACCCCGGACCACCCCAGCCATCGAGCACGTTGGTCACCGTGCTCGATGTGACGGACCGAACCTCGCCCGAGATGGTCTCGGAAACCAAGTTTGACGGGCGATTTAAGGATTCACGGCGGATCGACAATCAAGTGTTCCTTGTCCTCCAATCAGATACCGTGCTGCCTGAATTGATTTCGACATGTAACGAAGAAGACGTTTGCTTGTTCGAGAGCGAAGCGGAATATCGCCAACGGATCCATCAGGACTTTGCCTCCATCATGGAAACCACCCTGCCCGGTTACGAGAGCTTTGATGGTGATGGCGCACTCGTGCGGGGCGGGCCCTTGTTGATGCCCGAAGATATCCTTCGTGCCACCGACGACGTGACGACGATCACGATCGTGGCCTCCATCGACATGACCTCGAGTGAACCGGGGTTGTCGGCGGTCTCGGGCGTGATGGCGGACGCGAGCACGAAGATTTTCGCCAGTGCAACGAGTCTTTACGTCTTCAATGACTCCGTCGAACCGATCGAGAACGAACGCTGGACCGGCATTCTCAAGTTCGATTGGAATGGCGAAACCGGTGCCATCGACTTTGCCGCAACCGGCCAAGTCCCCGGACGACTGTTGAATCAGTTTTCAGCGGACGAGCTTGACGGGCAGTTGCGATTGACCACTGAGATCTCGAACTCGTTTACCGGCAATCACTCCGGCAATCCCGAATCGGCTGTCTTTGTACTCGAGGATGATGGCGGTGTGTTGGAGTTTGTCGGCAGCATGCAAAACTTGGCCGTCGGTCAGAACATCAAGAGTGTGCGTTACTTTGGAGACCGTGTTTTTGTCACGACATTCGACTCGGTTGACCCGCTGACGGCCATCGACCTGAGTGATCCCTCCCGCCCTCGTGCGCTCGGGCATGTGCCCATCCCAGGTTTCAGCAGTTACATGCAGTTCGTTTCGCCCGATCGGTTGCTGACAATCGGCACGAACACGGCCACCGGATTCGGCGGTCGCGCGATGGTGTCGTTATTCGATGTCAGTGATTTAACGTCGCCTCAATTGATCGATCAACACAACCTGCCGAAGTTCTCGACCAGCCAAGCGAACAACGATCATCACGCGTTCGGCTGGTTCGCCAATCATGAATTGCTTTCCGTGCCCACGGATCGATACTTCTCCCAGCGGTACGACGCAGATGGAGATGGATACAAGGAAGCGTCTCGTTCTGTCCGCGAGGATGAACTGTCGATCCTACACGTGGGTGTGGATGAAAACGGGGTGGAAGGCATCCAAGCTCGCGGGCGAGTCGTTCACGATGCCGAGGTTCAGCGCAGCGTTGCAATCAACGATCATATCTACAGCGTCGGTTTGGACGGAGTTCGTGCCGTCCAGGTCAACGATGCGAACACTGTGGTGGATGAGGCGTTGTTTGATTGGGAGCTTCCCATCGACGATCAACCTTGGCTTCCGATCGACTATGCCGAGATTGGCACATCCGCCCGTGACCTGCTCGCCCAACGAGGTATCCACCGTGGTGAACTGCTGTTGGTAACGCAGGAACGTCATGAAGGTGAAGTGGAGGTGGTACTTCGATCCGGTGACGAACACTTCCGAATCCGAGGCACCAGCGCCGCAGATCTGGCATTGATTGACGAAACATTTCGTTTCTCGGACAATCTTCAATTCAATGCTGACGATCCGTTCGATGTCAATAAGGATGGTTCTGTCACGACTTTGGACGCGTTGATTGTGATCAACGACATGAACAATCACCGCGTCGGTGCATTGGCAGTGGATCAGGTGTTGCGGCAGGTGGCATCGAGATTCCAACGTTACACCGATACGAATGCCGATGGGCATGTCACCGCGGTCGATGCACTGCGGGTGATCAACGAGCTAGTGCGTCGGGATCAGGCGAGCGAACCGATCCTATTTCGTTTCGATGAAGTCGACCGTGAAGACGAAACGGATCGTGACGACGATCGATCCGAGCAAGAGAGCCTTCTGTTCTAACCCCCGGAACACGAACGCCGAAACACGTGGTAATCGCGGAGCGATGTCATTCACGACCGACCACACTCACCAATGCCATCGCTCCGCGATTACGCTGATAAAAGACGCTCTGACGTTCACGCCCTCGATCACGAAGATTGCGATCACGGCTAAGAAGAAGAGGGCACGCGTTCGAACTGGCGAAACGATTTAGTCATGGACTTTCGCGGGCCAATCTGAAATACATGCGTTGGTTTTATAAGCTGTACCCAATTTCCCAGACGAGGTCTGGGAAATTCAACGGCCTGCAAATTCACCAAACGGAGTTTCGGAAATCGCGGTCGCCGACGATGACTTGCCTCACGGAAAGGGGAGACGTGAATCGGTTCCCTTTGCTCTGATCTCACCGTATTCAATTGCTCGCCGGCGAAGACGTTTTCGCTCGCCAGATGCAATGGTATTGGAACGACCCCGCCGAGCACTGGACAGATTGCCGAACAAAATCATGGCCACGAAGTACAAACTCGCTCTGCTAGATGAAGTCGTCTTGATCGCCGAAATCGAAAAGACACAGCGAGCGATTCAAGAGCGGGCAAGTTCCCGCGACGACGCCAAGATAAGACAAAAAGATGGGTTCATCCGACGGAAGCGTGCGCCGAAGGTTTTCCAGGCATGACTCCCGTGTCCAACGAGATTGGTGCCTGAGTAGGGATGCTGGTAGACAATGCAAGCCGGAAGAAACGCAGTCGAGCTCTGCAGAGGTGCCACTCGACAAGGGAGATCTCGGTCGCCAGCGTCTTCCTGCAAAAGCGGTGCGCCCATGGTGCCGACGGTCCTCGGCGGATTTCGGTTCACCGAGGACGATCTTTCATCGAATCATTGGACACTGGAGACATGGAGTGCCGGGATAAAAACCGGTTTGGAATCGAGAATGAAAGTTTCTTACGAAAAAGGTTTAGCCAACTACTTCGGCCTCCGGCGGAGGTGCGACTGCGGTAACAACGTCGTGCTGAGCGTCCGTGCAGGGGGAAACGTAG
>Ga0163215_100622_pt1 | contig 49589 bp, 50 predicted proteins | sample SynspAceP_FD_185934 | JGI IMG/M metagenome (GOLD analysis project Ga0163215, IMG submission 185934) | Saline lake microbial communities from Ace Lake in Antarctica - Synechococcus sp. Ace-P (Hybrid Assembly) | ecosystem: Environmental > Aquatic > Non-marine Saline and Alkaline > Saline | place...
ACCGATCTGAAACGCCAGCTCCGCTGCCTGCTCTTCCTTCAAAACACGGTAGGTCTGCGGGGCGGCATCCAGAAATTTATCCAGCGTCGACATGTCGCCGGGACAATGGATCAGCGCGCCGCCTTCGGCATAGATCACCTCGTCATGCTCGAAATAAACAGCAACCAGTTCGATCCGCTGTTTGGGCTGGCGCCGGTGAATGCCGCGCAAACCGACAAGGTTGTGCGCAGTCATAATGGCAAAGGGGTCCCCCAGCATGTCCAGTGCCGCATCACTTTCGATCATGACACCCTGATCGGGCAGCAAGGTTAATTCGTCGCGGTTGTCCAGCGCGTCAACGGGCACAACAACGGGCCAGAATGTCTCGGATGTGTCAGGTGCATCCAGCCAGACATGGGCACGGCGCACTTCCGTCACGGCCTGCATGCCGTGATCGAAGGTCAACACCTTGTCACCCGCAGCCAGCGCATCAATCGCGCGCCAGCCCAGATTACTGGCCACCCGCGTGCCCACCATCAACCCATGGCTGAGCGTGGCGATCCCGCCGTCATAGGCGCCGGTCATCTCGACCGTGCGGTGGCTTGGTTGCTGCGTTTTCAAACCTGTTCCAAACATCGTTTTCAGCCCTGCCTTCCCCCGATATCGGAGGACGTCATCCAGATCACCCCGGTCTTCCTGATTCTAAGCCTCATCTAGCGTGGGAATCAGGGCGAATTTGAGGCATTGTTACCAATAAGAGTGATAATGGCCTGCGATTTACTAAGATTTGGTTGATGTCGCAAACAATCACAGGCTTTCAAGCAAAAAAGCCGTCGCGGCCAAAAGCGGCAGTACACACCGGCATCCTTCATTCACCGAATTGATAGCCGAACCGCGCAATATCCACCGCGCACATCTGTGACACCCGCGCGCGGCTGTCATCGCTATAGGCCGCACGGTAATCCAGCGCTCGCATACTACGGTTCACATGCGGAATATCCAGCGCAAAGCCCAGATGGGCTTCCAAGGGTGTGATATCCTTTGCCAGATGCTCCAGCCGGATGAACAGATTTGCCCGTTCAGCCCCCCGCGCATCCGTCAAGTAGGACGCGGCGGGCGACGCGCGAAAGCTTTGCGCGATCAAGGGGGCTGCAACAAATGCTTCAAATTCCAGCCGTTTGGCCAGCGTCACAGAAGGATGATCAAAACTTTGCATCCGCAACCAGTGATAATAGCTGACCATCCGGTCCCACGGATTGCGCACCATGGTGAAGATGAACAGATCATCCATCTCCTCCGCATGCACCAGCCCGTCCAGATCGGCCAGTGTCGCGTGTTTCCACAGACGTCCCGCCGCGTGCACGCCCTCCAGCCGTTTGCGCCGCTGGAGGGCCTTGGGCGTGTCCCCCAGCATGATGTCTTCTTTCATTGCCCGCGCTTCCAACGCCCGCGCCATCGACGTGCCGCCAGTTTTGGGCGCATGGATGAACAGAAAACGGCGCCCGCGTGACAAGATCATAGGGCGTCCTCGGGGACCTTGACGGCGCGCACCGGCATCGCCTCATCCGTGCGCAGGGTGATCACGATGCCCGCGCAGATGATCACAGCCATGCCCGCCAATCCCACGGGTGTGACCGCCTGCCCCCACAGCACCCATGCCCAAAAGCTGGCGAAGACCAGCAAGGAGTATTCGAACACCGCAACAAATCCCGCCTCGCCCACCAGATAGCCGCGAAAGATCAGCCCGATCCCGATCATGGAGCCGACAGCTTGCACCGTGATCCAGAACCACATCGCCCCTGTTAACGGCACCCAGCCGCGCAGGACAAAGCCGTCAAAGCCGGCTGGCCCGCCCGCAGGCAGGATCATTAAGCCGATGAAACCGAACAGCGTCAGCATCCCGAAGAACCCCGCCGACAGCGCAATCGTGCCTTCGCGCGCGCACCACAACCGCGTGACCACAGCCCCCACCGCATAGAGCATGCCCGCGACAATCGGCAGAAACGAGACCGGGTTCAGCGCGCTTGGATCAGGCTGGATCACCATCAGCGCGCCGATGAACCCCGCCACCACCGCACCGATCCGCACCGCGCCCACCCGCGCGCCTTGAAACACCACTGATATCAGCAGCACAAACAGCGGCGCGGTGAACAGTCCTGCAACAACCACACCAATCGGCAAAACCGACAGGCAGCCGAAGTAGATCAACATGGCCGTCGCCGGAAACAGGCTGCGCCCCAGCACCGCGCGCCAGCTGACAGGCCGGATCACGCCAAAGCCAACGCCCGCCACAAGCGCCAGCAGCACAACGGCCATCGCACCACGCACCATGTGGAATTGCCACAGCGATCCGGTTTCCGAGATATAGGGCACGAAATTATCCGTGATCCCCAGCACAAACATGCCCCCCAGAATGGAGACCGCCGCAAGCCCCGGCCGAAGTGCTGTATCGCTCATCGCATGTCTCCTGTCATCTTCGGCATTGCATCTTCCCTGCCCCTGCATATCGTGCTTTGACGGATGCACAATATTGTTGTCGGGGGAGTGCTGCACATGGGCTGGATGAAAGACGAGACGGGGCTGGAGAAATGCGCCGCCAACTATGTGCCGCTGACCCCGCTGTCGCATCTGGTGCGGGCGGCCGATGTTTTTGCGGATTATCCGGCTGTGATTTATGGCGACCACCGTGTGACCTATGCGCAATACCATGCGCGCTGCACGCGGCTGGCCTCGGCGCTGGCGGGTATGGGCGTGGCGTCTGGTGATGTGGTGGCCACGCTGCTGCCCAACATCCCCGCACAGGCAGAAGCGCATTTTGGTGTGCCGGCCTGCGGTGCCGTGCTCAACACCATCAATACGCGGCTGGATGTGGATACGGTCAGCTATATCTTCAGCCATGGCGGTGCTGTTGTGGTGCTGGCCGATACGCAGTTCATTCATCTGGCCGAAGCCGCGATTGCACGGCTAGACGGCACCCGCCCGACCCTCATCGAGGTGCCGGATGCACCCGCCGGTTATCCCGCCACGGGCCGCCATCCGGTCTATGAAGACGTGATCGCCGGTGGAGACGCCACATTCAAATGGCACATGCCGCAGGACGAATGGGAGAGCCTTGCACTCAATTACACCTCCGGCACCACGGGGCGGCCCAAGGGTGTGGTCTACCACCACCGTGGCGCCTATCTGATGACGATGGGCACCGTGATCAGCTGGCGCATGGTGCTGCATCCGGTGTTCATGCAAATCGTGCCGCTGTTTCACTGCAACGGCTGGAACCACACCTGGATGATGCCTGTGATCGGCGGCACGCTGGTCTGCGCGCGCGACATCACTGCCGCCGCCATCTTTAACGCCATTGCGGACGAAGGTGTGACCCATTTCGGTGGCGCGCCTATCGTGCTCAACATGATGGTCAACGCCAGTGATGAGGACCGCCGCGACTTCTCGCATCTGGTCGAGGTCTTCACCGCCGGCGCCCCCCCCGCCCCCGCAACGCTGGGCAAGATTGAAGCGCTGGGGTTCAACGTCACCCATGTCTACGGGCTGACAGAGACCTACGGCCACGTCACCGAATGCATCTGGCGCGAGGCGGATTGGGGCGTACTGGACAAAAAGGCGCTTGCCGCTGTCAAGGCACGTCAGGGCGTCGCAATGCCGATGATGGAGCATATTGTGGTGATGGATCAAACGATGGCTCAGGTGCCGCGCAACGCGGCTACACAGGGCGAGATCATGATCCGCGGCAATTCGGTGATGAAAGGCTATCTGAAAAACCCCAAGGCGACCAAGGAGGCATTTGCAGGCGGCTATTTCCACTCCGGCGATCTGGCGATCCAGCACACAGACGGCTACATCCAGATCGAGGACCGCGCCAAGGACATCATTATTTCGGGCGGCGAGAATATCTCGTCAGTGGAGATCGAAGGCACTCTGATGGGCCATGATGCCGTGATGCTGGCCGCCGTGGTCGCCAAACCGGACGAAAAATGGGGCGAGGTGCCCTGCGCATTTGTGGAGCTGAAGCCGGGGGTGGAGGTAGACGAGGCCACGCTGATCGCCTTTGCGCGCGAAACACTTGCTGGGTTCAAGGCACCGAAAATGGTGGTATTTCAGGAGCTGCCCAAGACATCTACCGGCAAGATCCAGAAGTTCGAACTGCGCAAACTGGCCGCTACCCTCTAGGCCGGGCGCACGGAATTTTCCAAAAATTCCGGCCGAATTTTTTGGAAAAATTCGCTTCCGCCGCGGCAGTAGACGCTAAAATATCTTCTCGAAGCGCCAGATATTCACAGGTTTTGGCCCTTCCGAAGTCTCGACCTCCATGACAACCGCGCCTGTGTCGACCCATCCGCATTTGGTATAAAACGCCGCTGCACGGTCATTGCCCACACTACAGGCCAGCCATGCACGCGGCGGCGGCAGTACAGCTTCGGCGCGGCCCATCATCGCCTGCGCCACACCACTGCCGTGGTGGTCGGTTGCGACATAAAACTGGTACAACTCGTCCCCGTCGATCATGAAAAATCCGGCTATCCTGCCTGCCACCACGGCCACACAAGTCTGTGCCAGATGCGTCTGCATGCGCGCTACGAACTCGGCAGGCCTGCGCAGCCGCACCAGATCTGGATGTACAACATGCGCATGTGCACTGTGCCACCCCACATACCACATCTGCGCCAGTGCACTTATATCGTCCTGCACGGCTGTCCTGATCTGCATAACGCCCTCCGCCCATTGCCCTGCCCCATTCAAATGCTAATGTGTTCTTATAACAACCCCGAGCAGACCAACGCATGACAGCACTGACAAAATATGACCGCCTCGAGGCCACCGGCCTGTGGCGCCCTACCCCTGACGGGCAGCGGCGCGAGGTGATTGTATCTGTCGGCAATGCCACGCTGGTGATCACCGATATAAACGATCAGGCCATTGCCCATTGGTCGCTGGCTGCTGTTGCGCGCCTCAACCCCGGCGAGATCCCTGCCGTGTTTCACCCTGATGGCGACGAGAGCGAAACGCTGGAACTTCCTACCCACGAGGCGGAAATGGTGGAGGCGATCGAGAGTTTGCGCACAGGGATCGCCCGCAGCCGCCCGCGGCCAGGGCGGCTGCGCTGGCTGGGGGTCGGCGTATCGGTTGCGGCAGTTGCGGCGGTGCTGGTATTCTGGCTGCCGGGTGCGATGCGCGACAACACCCTGCGTGTGGTGCCACAAGTCAAGCGCGAGGCGCTTGGTGTCGCTTTGATCGAACGGATGCAGCGTGTCACCGGCCCGCTGTGCGCAGATCCGGCAGGCCTGCGCGCACTCTTGCGTTTTGGCGCAAGACTGGACACGCCCAAGCTGGCTGTTGTTCCCTCTCTGGGCCGTCCGGCGCTGCATTTACCCGGCGGTGTGATCCTGCTCGACCGCACTGTGTTCGAGGACTGGGAAGAACCCGATGTGGCAGCGGGGTACATCCTTGCAGAGCTTGCCCTTCAGATCGAGCGTGACTCGCTAACAGATATGCTCGAAATTGCAGGTCCTTGGGAGAATTTCCGCTTGCTGACGACGGGCGAAATTTCAGCAGCGGCACTGGATGCCTACGCCGTACACCTGATGACGACTGCGCGCACAGAGCCGGACAGCCGTAATCTGCTGGCCCTGTTCGAGGCGGCAGATGTGCGCGCCACCCCTTACGCCCGCGCCCGCGACATGACCGGCGAAAGCGTTCTACCCCTGATCGAGGGCGACCCGATGCAGGGCCGCGAAACCCAGCCCTTGATTGCAGATGCCACATGGCTGCGCCTGCAAGGACTGTGCGGCGGATGATTCTGGACACTGTGGCGACTTTAATTCTATCGCCACTACTGCTGTTTCAGGGGCTTAGCCTGCGCAAACGCGCGTTGCGCCTGCCCGAAGCCGATGGCCCGCGCACAGGCACCAGCGGCAGCACCGGCCCGCTGGTGCGCATTCTGATCGTGGGCGACAGTTCGGCTGCGGGCGTTGGCACACGGACACAAGACACAGCCCTGGCAGGGCAGCTCGCGCTGGCGCTTGGGGCGCATTACTGTGTGCAGTGGCATCTGATTGCGCAAACCGGGGCTACCACAGCGACAACGCTGACGCGGCTGCTTAGCACGCAGCTGCCCGCCGCAGATATCGCATTGGTGATCTTGGGGGTGAACGATGTGACCCGTGGCGCACCAATGCAAACTTGGCTGACCTGTCATACCACATTACGGACCCTGTTGCGCACCAGCACAGGCGCACGGCGGCTCTATATCGCGGAAATTCCGCCTTTAGGGGCCTTTCCATTGTTGCCGCATCCACTGCGCTGGCTGCTGGGACGGCGGGCACTCCGGTTTGACACCGCCCTGCGCAAGACCCTCAAGGCAGAACCGGACAGTGTTTATGTACCACTTCCCGAAACAATGGCCGTGGGCGATATGGCCGAGGACGGCTATCATCCCGGTCCGGTAATCTATGCAGCATGGGCCAGAAAAATAGCCCGCCAGATTCTCTCTGACGGGCCAATCGGGCAGACAGTGTCTGCGCATGTCACAAAGCGTTAGCGCGCGACGGCGTTGTAGCCTGCATTGCGCAAACGGCTGATGGCACGCTTTACGTCGTTCTGGCCGCCAAAGGGGCCCGCGATCACCAGACGGCTGGTCTGGCCGTTGCTGTTGTAGACGCCTACCCGCACAGGAAGACCCATGCGCTGCACCTTCTGCGCAAGGTTTTGCGCGGCATCGGCGCTGCTAAAACGACCAACTTGCACGTACCCATTGCCAGCAACCGCAGCGGCAGCCGGCTTGGGCGACGTCGTCAGCGGCGCCGAACGACTGGAATATGTCGGCGTGCGCTGCACGGTAGCAACCCGCGCCTGACGCGGCTCAGGTGCGATCAGGCCTGTCACATTCCGCACAATCCGCTTGAGCGTCTGGCCGTTGCGCTGCACGATTGTGACCTGACCAAGATCGCGCTGCTGCGCCGCATAATCGGTGTAGGGATAGACCAGCGGCACAGAGGCTGTCACATCGGCCCCGTTCGACTGGTTGATCAGGCGGCGTGGCACGGTAGAGGTCCAGATCATCATCATGGCATTGTGACCGGCCAGCGACTGCTCGGCGCGGTGGGGATTCAGACGGTCATCGTCCCAAACTTTTTTATACCCGCGCGGCACTGTCACATTATTGGTGTTCACGCGGTTCACTGCCACATGCTGCGGCACAATACGCCGGTCCGGCGATACGTTGATGTTGGGCGCAGCGGTGGCAACACGGCGTTGCTGGCCGTAAGATGTCACAGTACGCGGCATTGCGTCACCCGAGATGCGCGCCCCAACAATAGAGCCGCCTTGCGGGCCACAGCGGACAGCGAAATCACCACGCGGCAAATACTGCTGAGCAATAGCAGAAGCACCGGGGCACGCAGTTCCGCCGGATGAGGGCTGCGCATAAGATCTCTGGAGATTCTGCACAACAGACGGCGCGTATTGCACGGTTTTCTCGACGATTGGCGCGGGACGCTGGGCGACCTGCCGCACAACTCTGGGCTTCGGCTTGGGCGCTGGTGCTGCCGCAGCAACGCGGCGCGGCTTTGGGACTGCAACAGGCGCAGGGTTGGTAATCTGCGTGACCTGCGCAGTCCGCACAGGTTCCGGCGCCGGCGAAACTTGCCCCGCAAAAGTAGGCTTGAAGCCGCAGACACCGCTGCGCTTGCGTGTCACGCGCGGCACCCACGAGACGTTTCCGTCAATGCCCGCACGGATGAACACGCATCCGCCGCTGTCGACGTATTGTTTACCCAAGTAAGAGCTCGGTGGAAACTCGGACGGAGTGCTGCCCAAAGCGTTTTGAGCCGAAAGTGCACCGGCGCTGACAAACCCCAAAATAAATGCAATCGCAACAAGTTTAGTAAGTTTCATTCATGCCCCCACAGAATATTGTGGTAGAATGTCAAAGCCTGATAGGCGAGTCCACAAGATTGCATCAACAATCGCCACAGTTTCGCCACATTGTTCTGTTAGCTAACACAAACTCAGACTCTGGCGCTGCTGCAAAACATCAAATTACTCCCCCGAAAGCACGCAAGCGTTCGAATCGTTTGACGGTGCACTTACTTGGTGCCGAACATCCGGTCACCTGCGTCACCCAGACCCGGAATGATATAGCCCTGCGCATTCAGCTTTTCGTCCACGGCGGCGGTCACAATCGGCACATCGGGATGCGCCTCTTGCATGCGTTTGATGCCTTCGGGGGCGGCCAGCAGGCACAAGAAACGGAGGTTGGTCGCCCCCGCCCCTTTCAACAGATCAATCGCCGCGACCGAAGAATTGCCAGTGGCCAGCATCGGGTCCACCGCAATCACCAGCCGGTCGTCCAGCCCTTCGGGGACTTTGAAATAATACTGCACCGGTTGCAGCGTTTTCTCGTCACGGTAAAGGCCAACAAAACCGACCCGCGCAGAGGGGATCAACTCCAACACACCGTCCATCAGCCCGTTGCCCGCGCGCAGAATACTGATCAACGCCAGCTTCTTGCCGTCGAGCGTGGGCGCATCCATCGCCTGCATCGGCGTCTCGATCTGCTTGGTGGTCATCGCCAGATTGCGCGTGACCTCATAGGCCAGCAGCTGGCTGATCTCGCGCAGCAGCTGGCGGAACAGGGCCGTGGGCGTGTCGCGGTCGCGCATGATGGTCAGTTTATGCTGGACCAGCGGGTGGTCCACAACGGTCAGATGCGGGGTGCTCATGTCAGGCTCCTTTGATGCTTGGGGGCACATCTAGCCCGAGATGGGCCGCAACAAAAGCCGCGACATCGACAAACCCGAGATGGCCGAGGCTGCCCGCCCCCTTGCCCGCCACCAGCACTGGCACCCGCTCGCGCGTGTGGTCCGTCCCGCTCCACGTCGGATCATTGCCGTGATCGGCCGTGAAGACCATGATGTCGCCGGTCTTCAGCTGCGCGATCAGCGGGCCTATTTCCACATCAAACCATTCCAGCGCGCGGGCATAGCCCGACACATCGCGGCGGTGCCCATAGAGGCTATCGAACTCGACAAAATTAGCGAAGGTCAGGCTGCCATCGGGCGCATCGCACACCAGATCGCCCAGATGCCCCATCAACTGCGCATCAGTGCCTTTGCGGACCTCGTCAAAGCCTTGCATGGAGAAGATATCGCCAATCTTGCCCACTGCAAATGTCGCATGGCCTGCGTCTTGCGCCCAATTGCTGAGCACGGGTGCCGGCGGCATGATGGCATAGTCGCGGCGGTGCGGCGTACGGGTGAAACCGGTCTGCGCATCGCCAGTGAACGGGCGCGCAATCACGCGGCCTACACGCATTTTGTGCAGCACAGGGGCCAGATCGGTGCAGAGTTTCAACAGCCGCTCCAGCCCGAAGGTGCCCTCATGTGCTGCAATCTGGAACACACTATCGGCTGAGGTATAGCAGATCGGGCGGCCCGTGCGCATATGCTCCGCGCCATGCGCCTCGATGATCGCGGTGCCGGGCGCGTGACAATTGCCGAGGATGCCGTCACTGCCCGCCAGCGCACAGACCTGTGCGATCAGGTCGGCGTCGAATGAACTCTCAACGCGGGTGAAATAATGCCACTCCCATGGCACCGGCAGGCCCGCCAGTTCCCAATGGCCCGAGGGCGTATCCTTGCCGCGCGACACTTCGGTGGCGACCCCCCAAGTGCCGGTGAGCGGCACATCAAAGGCGGCAATCTCCATGCCGCTGGCCGCTTTTAGCGCTCCCCCCAGCCCAAGGGACGCAAGATTGGGCAGATGCAGCGGCCCGCTGCGCCCCTCCTCCGCGCGGCCCTGCGCACAGACCTGCGCGATATGGCCCAGCGTATTGGCGCCCGTATCGGGCAGATCGCCGTTAAAGAAAGTATCCGCATCCGGTGCGCCCCCAATGCCCACGGAATCCATCACCACAAGAAAGGCACGCGCCATCAGATTATATGCTCCACAATCAGATCGGGGATTTGTGACGGACTGCCCAGCGTGATGGCGGCGCGCACGGCCGCCACGGCACAGTCCGCCTGTGCAGGGCGCGAAGCATGCACCACGGCCAGCGGCTGGCCTTTTTCCACCCGCGCACCCAGACGCACCACACCGGACAGACCGACAGCCGGATCAACCACATCGCTCTCGATCGTCCGCCCGCCGCCGAGGGCGACCACGGCCAGCCCCAGCGCCTCGCCGTCGATGGCCTGCACGGTGCCTGCCTCTTGTGCCGTGACCTCGCGCATCACGGTCGCCTCCGGCAGGAACCGCCGCCAATGTTCAACAAAATGGACCGGCCCGCCCAGTGCGGCAATCATCGCGCCAAAACGCTGTGCCGCGCGGCCATCCACAATGGCGGCTGTGATCTTTTGCGCGCCATCATCTGCATCCTTCGCCAGCCCCGCGCCCGCCAACAGCACACCGCCCAGCGCTGCGGACAGCTCCACAATCGGGCCTTGGGCCTCGCCATTCAGCACCCGCATCACTTCGGCCACTTCCAGCGCATTGCCAAGACTGGGCACCAAGGGTTGGTTCATGTCGCTGATGATCGCCCGCGTCGGGCATCCGGCAGCATTGGCCGTACCCACCAGCGCGCGCGCCAGATCCCGCGCGGCACCAATATCCTTCATAAACGCGCCAGAGCCTACCTTGACGTCCAGCACCAGCCCGTCCAGCCCCGCCGCCAGCTTCTTGCTAAGGATCGAGGCGGTGATCAAGTCCAGACTGTCCACAGTCGAGGTCACATCGCGCACGGCATAAAGGCGTTTGTCCGCAGGGGCGATATCGCCCGTGGCGCCGACGATGGCACAGCCCACCTGCCCCACCACATGGCGCAGCCGTGCTTCGTCCAGCATCACGCCGACACCGGGGATGGCTTCGAGTTTGTCGAGCGTGCCGCCCGTATGACCCAAACCGCGCCCCGAAATCATCGGCACATAGGCCCCGCAAGCGGCCAGTGCAGGGGCCAGAACAAGGCTCACGCAGTCGCCCACACCGCCGGTCGAATGTTTATCCAGCACGGGTTTGTCCAGATCCCAGACCAGCACATGACCCGAGGCGCACATGGCGCGTGTCAGCGCCACGCGCCCCGCCTCGTCCAGACCGTTGCGGCAGACGCCCATGGCAAAGGCACCGGCTTGGGCCGCACTCAGCGTCTGGTCGGCCAGCGCACCGGCGATCCATGTCAACTCGTCGACGCTGAGGCGTTGATCATGGCGCAGCTTGGCGAGAATGCTCCGCGCTTGCATTCAGCGGCCCAGAAACGAGGGGTCGAAGGCCCCCGGCAACAGCTCGGCGATGGTCATCACCTGCTCTGCTCCGTCAACGGTCGCCATGGTCACGCGCACATCGCCCGCGCCGAATTCTGCCAGCTTTTGCCGGCATCCGCCGCAAGGCGTCACGGGCAGCGGCGATCCGGCGACCACATAAGCCTGCGTAAAAGATGTCTCGCCCGCTGCCACCATCGCGGCGATTGCGCCTGCTTCGGCGCAGGTGCCTTCGGGGTAGGCGACATTCTCGACATTGCAGCCAAGGTATATTGTGCCCGATGCCCCGCGCAGCGCCGCCCCCACTTTGAACCCCGAATAAGGCGCATGGGCGTTCGCCCGCACTGCAATCGCCGCCTGTCGCAAATCTTTCATTCCACTCTCCTGCTGGTCTGGAATCCCGCCTTGGCCTTCCACCCTAGCCGTGCGCAAGCCAATAGGCGAAGGGTTTTCACAGACCCTCCTTCCCCGCTTGCAGATTAATTAATTCGAGACTGTTTTTGCCGCCAAAATTCCGGGCACAGGCGCCACCTCGCTTGCCTCTCAAAATCTATGCTGGCACTCAATTCATAATAGTTTAATACTAAACTAAATCCAGAATGAGGCTTCCCCAATGACCGAAAACCCCACCACCCGTCAGGCCGCCCTTGACTATCACGCCTTTCCAAAGCCCGGCAAACTGGAGATCCGCGCGACAAAGCCGCTGGCGAACGGCCGCGATCTGGCGCGTGCGTATAGCCCCGGTGTGGCCGAGGCCTGTCTGGAAATCCAGAAGGATCCTTCTACTGCCGCACTTTATACCTCACGCGCCAATCTGGTGGCTGTAGTGACAAACGGCACGGCGGTACTGGGCTTGGGCAATATCGGCGCGCTGGCCTCGAAGCCGGTGATGGAGGGTAAAGCTGTTCTGTTCAAGAAATTCGCCAACATCGACTGCTTTGATATAGAGCTGGACTGTTCCGATCCCGAAAAGCTGGCTGAGATCGTCTGCGCGCTGGAGCCGTCATTCGGTGCGATCAACCTTGAGGACATCAAGGCCCCCGATTGCTTTACCGTCGAGCGGATCTGCAACGAGCGGATGAACATCCCCGTGTTCCACGACGACCAGCACGGCACGGCGATTGTGGTGGGCGCTGCGGCGACCAATGCGCTGTTTGTGGCGGGCAAGAAATTCGAGGACATCAAGATCGTGTCCACAGGGGGCGGTGCTGCGGGCATTGCCTGCCTGAACATGCTGCTGAAACTGGGGGTCAAGCGCGAGAACGTCTGGCTGTGCGACATTCACGGGCTGGTCTACGAGGGCCGCGAGATCGACATGAACCCGATCAAGTCGGAATATGCGCAACAGACAGAATTGCGCACGCTGGATGATGTGATGGACGGCGCCGATCTGTTCCTCGGCCTGTCCGGCCCCAATGTGCTGACACCCGCGATGGTCGACAAAATGGCCCAGCGCCCGATTATCTTTGCACTGGCCAACCCCAACCCCGAGATCATGCCGGATGCTGCCCGCGCTGTGCGCCCTGATGCCATCATCGCCACGGGCCGGTCGGACTTTCCCAATCAGGTGAATAACGTTCTGTGTTTCCCGTTTATCTTTCGCGGTGCGCTGGATGTGGGGGCAACCACCATCAACGACGAGATGAAGATCGCCTGCATCGAAGGCATCGCAGCGCTTGCGCGCGCCACCACCAGCGCCGAGGCCGCCGCCGCCTATCAGGGCGAGCAGATGACGTTTGGCGCCGATTACCTGATCCCCAAACCCTTTGATCCGCGCCTTGTCGGCATCGTCTCTTCCGCCGTGGCCCGCGCCGCGATGGAGACGGGCGTGGCCACGCGCCCCATCAAAAACATGGAGGCCTATAAGGCCGCGCTGGACGGGTCTGTGTTCAAATCCGCGCTGCTGATGCGCCCTGTGTTTCAGGCCGCGCGCAGCACCTCGCGCCGGATTGTCTTTGCCGAGGGCGAGGACGAGCGGGTGCTGCGCTGCGCCCAAGCCATGCTGGAGGAAACCTCCGAGCGGCCCATCCTGATCGGCCGTCCAGAGGTGATCCAGCGGCGGATGGAGAAGGCGGGCCTGACCCTCAAAATCGGATCCGACGTCGATGTGGTGAACCCCGAGAACGATCCGCGCTACCGCGATTACTGGGAGACCTATCACCACCTGCTGGCCCGCAAAGGGGTCTCGCCCGATATTGCCCGCGCGATCATGCGCACCAATACCACCGCCATCGGTGCGGTTATGGTCCACCGCGGCGAGGCCGACAGCCTGATCTGCGGCACCTTCGGTGAGACCCGCTGGCATCTGAGCTATATTGATCAGGTGCTGGGCCGTGACGGCTTGCGCGCCCATGGCTCGCTGTCGCTGATGATCCTCGAGGACGGGCCGCTGTTCATTGCCGACACGCAGGTGCACCAGCACCCGACGCCGGAGCAGCTGGCGGAAATCGCCATCGGGGCCGCGCGCCATGTGCGCCGCTTTGGTCTGACGCCGAATGTGGCCATGTGCAGCCAAAGCCAGTTCGGCAATCAGGGCGAAGGATCGGGCAGCCGTCTGCGCCGCGCCATCCGCATTCTGGACGCGGGCAACCATGACTTCTGTTACGAGGGCGAGATGAACATCGACACGGCGCTTGACCCAGAGTTGCGCGCGCGCCTGTTCCCTGACAACCGCATGAGCGGGCCTGCAAATGTGTTGGTTTTCGCCCATGCGGACGCAGCCTCCGGCGTACGCAACATTCTCAAGATGAAGGGCGGCGGGCTGGAAGTGGGTCCGATCCTGATGGGCATGGGCAACCGCGCGCATGTGGTATCGCCGTCTATCACTGCACGCGGCTTGCTGAACATGGCAGCGATTGCGGGCACGCCGGTGGCGCATTACGGCTAGCGGGTCCATCAGGGGGGATGGTTTTCGACGTGAATGGCATGGTCCCGGAGGTGCCCCGGACGCGGTCCAGCTCATCAAAACGTGCAAAGCATGATCACCGGAATGTCGCGCGTCTGCATCTGCACTTTCAGACGGCGGCACCCGTTGATGCCCCTCAGGTTTGGTATCATCCGGTCCGCAATACCCTTATCGGCAATGCCGGTCGCATGACTGTCAATCGACCCGACGTTCTGGGCGATGAAATATAGGTGCGTGCAGGCCTGACTATTGCGCGGGTCTTTCGGATTGGTCTTTTGGAACGCCATGGACCCTATGACGCGCGGCTGTACCGGATCACCGCGCACATCTCAAATGTCGTCGCAGTCGATGCGGATATCGCCCTGCACACGGCTGGTCGGGATTGTGTCGTTCATTCGGTTCAGGCAGCGCAAAACGGCAGTATTGTCACGGCCCTAGAGGCGGGTAAAAGCTGTCACGGCACGGTCGGAAATATCCACATCCACGCGCGTGACAGCAACACCATCGCCCGTGTCGGCCTGCACTTTGCACGCAGTGATCTTGGCGGCTTTCGTCATTTTCGGGTCGGGTGCATCATCGATCATCCAGTTTCCTTGCCAGCAGTGCTCAAAGCGGCGGCGCAGCAGAATTGCCGCCCTGCTCATAATCAGCACGAACACCAGCAGCACGATAATCGCGCCCGATCCCACGTGACCACGGCAGAAACGGACGCGCACACAGGCCCCCAGTACCGCATTGCGAAGACCGAACACGTCAAGGGCACGGCCGCAAGGTGGGCGATATTCGCCCAGACCAGACCGGTCCAGCGGTTGCGCAGGGCAAATTCCTTCTGACAGATGGAGACGGCCACACCAGTGGGCAGCGCACAAACCAGCACCATGATCAGCCTGTAAAACAGGTCCGGGATGGCCCCCAAGCCCCGCCGCATCAGAGCATTGGCCACAAGCGTCCATCCCGATGACAAAGGACCCGTTGGAATCCGGCGCGCGATGACATTACCGTCCAGCTCAACGTTTCGCACTTTCACACGGCCTTTCAGGCACCCGTCCATCCGGCCACCGGCGATCACGCAGAAGAGGGCTGTCTGGCTAATTCCCGATGGAACAGCCAACACCATATTGCGGATTTATGCCGCACTTTCTTGAACAAAGTGTCGGATATGTCAGCGGAGGTTCAGCCCGTCTGCCTCAATACCCGCTTGCCCTATGACAGACGTAAGCGCAGCTTCGGTCAGGATCACAGGCATGTGAATACAGGGCTGGCGGAATGCGCCCACATCCGACGACAGCCCCGAGGCCGACAGGCTAACCAGCGCCGCTGACGTGGTCAGCATAGACAAGACCGTCGGCATCCCGGACGCGCCGCTGTTACCGAGACCAACGGCAGTACGATCCCCGCTTTGGTCGTGACGGCCACACTGGCGGCGCGCATCAGCAGCGCCATCACGCCCCGCTCGACCAGAGGGCGGGCGCAGAAATCAGCCGTGCCGCACCCGACTGCCCGAAGCGTTCAGCAGACCGGCAGCGCCAGCACAGATGTGCAGGCCTCACCGGCGCCGTCAGCCTACCGTGTCCTCAGGAGTTTTGCGGCACCGCTGTCCTCACAGCCCTGTCCGATCCCCAACAGATCAAGGGCTTCGCAGATGCCCTGTTTGGTGTCCGGAACAAAAGAAATGATTTTGCGCGGCCAGTCAGTCTTGGGTCAAAGACAGTGACGGTTGACGGTGATCCCCGCCGGATTGGCAGTGCTGGTTCTGTCATCCGCGCCGATTGCAACCACAGGCACCGGCACAGCGTTCAGCACAGCATCAAGCATCCGTTGCTCTCTGCTGCGCCTTTTTCTCTCGACCGGCTGGCCTTCAGGGGACAGCGTCCCTTACTGTCGACAGACATACGCAAGCGACAGCCCGCTCAGTCAAAATACCGGACCAGCGGGCTGGCCGCGCGAAAAATATCTACAATATGATCAATCGCATCCTCTTCCAGCAACAGCGCATCCGGCAGATCCTTGCGACATCCAAGGCCGATCATTTTGAGATAGGGCGCTGCCGGATCATCTGTATCAAAACCGTCCGGCACCACGCCCAGCGCCTTGCGGGTCACGATGCCGTCCGCGAAAACCACCCTGAAATCCGGATCCTCCGCAATCTCTTTCAAACTCTGTAGGTCGTCAAGAAATCTGGTGCGCATCCATGCGACGGTCTCTTTGGACGGATGCCATAGACCGGCACCCGCATGGCAATTTCCGGGCTCTATGTGCAGATAGTATCCAACCTCGGCAAAAGGGTCTCCCGCATTGGCAAACACATCTACATCCGTGCGGTAAAGGCCCGGCCCTGTCCTGTCCCGCGGCTCCTGAAAGAACTTTGAATAGCTTTGCTTGGGCTTGCTGCGGGACGCGCCGACGTTGTGATCGTAGCGGTCTGCGTAATCATGCAGCGTCGTCGCAATACCGGTGAAGTTACGCAGCGCATCGTCACGCTCTTCGCGGTGTGCATCCATCCAGGCCTTGCGGTTATGCGCTGCAAGATCGGTCAGGAATGTAAATGTTTCGGGCTCTATCATGGGTATTGATCCTGTATCGCAGGGGTAACACAGCTTGAGTGCATTCACCCTCTACATATCAATCACAGCGCAAAAGGGGACCCTGTTTTTACCCGCCCGCAGAAGAGCCGGGCGCCCCTGCGTCGCCCCCGGTCGTCTTTCTCAGTGATGGGGCCGCACCCCGCTCACATCAGTTTTGCACTGTATCTGTTCCTTTATGGCCTCAAGCAGGTTGTTTTGAGATATCGGCTTCATCAAACGCAGGATGCCGGAGACGTCCTGATCACCCGATGGCACCTTCATATCAGCATGGCCGGACAGCAAAACTACAGGCATATTTTCGCGGATCTCGAGGCAGGCACGGGCAAGGTCAAAACCATTCAAGTTCCCGGGCATCGAGACATCCGTCAAAACCAGATCAAAGTTTTGATCCCGTTTGAAAATTTCCAAAGCGGTATCGCCGCTTCTTGCCGGTACAATCTCGTATCCGGCATTGGTCAGCATGCGCCCGAACACTTGAAGAACCGCCGGTTCATCCTCGACGAAGAGTATTCTGCCGCGCCGCTTTTGTGGCTGGCCGCTGTTTGGGATGCCGTCCGGTTGCAGAAAGGGTTCCGGCTCTTTGCGGGGGGCAGGCTGGTCGGCTTTGAAATACAGATCAATCGTGGTGCCACACCCCCTGGGCGAGGAAATGCGGATTGCGCCACCGGACTGGCTGACAAAACCATGAACCATCGAGAGACCAAGCCCCGACCCCTTGCCCACCGGCTTTGTGGTGAAAAACGGATCAAAAACTTTTTCGATATCGCGGGGGCTAATGCCAGTGCCGGTGTCACTGATCCTCAACATTACGAATCCAAAGGGTGAAGCAGGCAAGCCGTTCTCGGTCACGCAAGGATCGCTGGCAGACACGTTTTGTGTGGTGATGGTTATTCTGCCGCCCTCCCCCAGCGCATCACGCGCGTTCAGCAACAAATTCACAATCGCGCTTTGCAGCAAGCTGCTGTCCAGACGGCTGGTCCACAAACACCTGTCCAGATCGGTCTTTATCTCGATGCTGCTGTCGATGGTGCGGCGGACCCATGATTCCGTTTCCCGAATAACCACGTTCAGGTCCGTCTCCACCGGTGCAAGACGGGCCTTGCGCGCATAAGCCAGCATATGACCGGTCAGGTCCGATCCGCGCTTTGCAGCCAGAACACCGGCATCAATGAGATCGTAAGCGTCCTGTGGCGGGCCGTTGTTGATCAGCATTTCTTCTTTCAGCAATTCGAGATTGCCCATGATAATCGCCAGCAGATTGTTGAAATCATGCGCCACGCCACCGGTCAGCTCTCCGATTGCCTCCATTTTCTGGGCCTGCCGCAGCTGTTCTTCCAGGTGAAGCCGCTCTGTGATGTCCGTCATGCTGCCCAGAACGCGCGCCGCGGCGCCGCCCTCGTCCCGCAGCACCGACCCTCTGTCGAGGACGTCTGCGTAACTGCCATCCGCCCGCTGGAAGCGATAGCGCAACTCCCACAGTTCGTCCGGGCCGTCTATAATTGCAACCATACGCTGCAAAACATCATGCTGCTCTTCGGGATGCAGGTTGGCATCCCACCAGTCCATCTTGTTGCTGAAGGCCGCTGAATCATGCCCGAATACTTTCAACAGCTTGTCATTCCACCACATGTCGTCAGACTTCAGATCACAATCCCAGATCACGTCATTCGAGGCGGATGCAATCAGGCGAAACCGCTCTTCGCTGAGCCGCAAAAGCTGTTCGCTTTGTTTTTTACTGGTGATGTCACGGGCAACGGACACCCAATGCGTCACAACACCGGCGTCGTTTCGAAGCGGGACCACATCCAGATCAAGCCATAGTTGCTGCCCGGACCGGGTGTAGTTGATAATTTCGCAGCGCAATGGCATCTCGTTGTCTACTGCCACTCTGATTTTTTCAAGGACATCCAGCTGGGTGTCCGGCCCCCGCAGAAACTCTGCCGTTTTGCCGATAACATCGTGCACGGGATATCCTATAATGCGCTCGAAGGCCTCGTTGGCGAAGACAAATTTCTCCCATTTTGAACCTTTTGCAGGGGTTGCATCCGTGATCAGCACAATATCATTGAGGCGCGATACGGCGGTTTCCAGCAGGCGCAACTGGTTTTCGCGGGCATATTCATCCGTCACATCCCGCGCCGATATCACCAGCCCCTGCGACGTGGCATAAGCACTGACCGACAGCCATTTACCGGACACAGGCGACTGTGCCGTGAAACGCTGTGTCTGGCCTGTCGCCATCAGCTGTTCGTAGCGTTTATGAAATTCACCGCCTTTTCCGTCAGGAAACAAAGCCCAGACATTTTGTCCCACCATCTGCGTGCGGGGCATGTCCATCAGCGTTGCGGCACTTGCGTTTGCAAACGTTACTTCCCACTGGCGGTTGATGATAATGAAGGAATCAGAAATACCTTCCAGCGTCTCCTCAAGCTTCAGGTTCAACGCCGTTGCGCGACTGTTAGACGACTGCTTGTCATCCGGCATGCCTTTGTGCGTCATGTAGAGCGTTGTAATTTTTGCGGCTTTGTCTTCAAATATGGCATCAGATATTTGAACATCGCGGTGCGCAGTGTCTTCACCGCCATCCAGGTCGATCGCATGGCCGTGCGCCTGCATTAAATCGGTAAAACGCTCCAGAAGTAATTCTTCTTTAGACCGCTGGAAGAAGTTTTGCGCTGCTAAATTGGCATAGAGAACCCTCTGGCTAACAGGATCAACAACCAAGACCGGATACAGATGGTTCTCAAAGAAATCTTGTGAGGCAGACAGCATATTTTGTATCTTCAGACTTGTGAGAAAACAGGTTTTCCGACATTCGCGCAGTGGAATGCCTTCGTGCGCATTTTGCCGCTGTCTTGAGCCTCCGACAACCCTTTTGGGCTAATGTTTTTCACAAGGGTGAATTAGGCCAAAGAGCAATGCAGTTTTTAGTGTACGGGCGGGCGCAAACCTTGCAGATCCCGCCGCCTCTAAAGGTTGGGCATCGCCCCCCCCCTGCGCGCGGGGGCCGGTCTTAAAACCGCAAGGACAGGCACGACATGCCGCCGTCAATCCGCGCGCATTCGGTATTGTTGATCTCGCGTACGTTGAACCCTGCGTCACGCAGCATCGCGGCGGTGTTCGGAAAACCGGCAGCCATCAGCACAAACTGGTTAAAGCGGATCGCATTTGCCGCCGCTTCCTCGCCGTCGGCGGTGTGCAGCACGCGGTAGCCCTCAAAACAACCCGAAGCATCCAGACGCTTGGTAGACAGGATCGTCTCGCCGTCCAGCAAGGAGCAATCAGTCTTGAAGTGCAGCACGTCCGGCGGGGTCTGGACCTCGCGTACAGTATAGCCCAGCGGCTCGACGTAACTGCGCAGTTCTGCAACACCGGCGGCATCCGTGCGCGCAGATTTGCCCACAAGGATCTCCCGCGCGGTGGTCAGAATATCGCCGCCTTCGATGAAACCCGGCCCTGTGATCTCGAATACGGTATCGTACTGCGCGCGGATCGTGGGCGCCATCATCGCGACCTCGCCCAGACGCGTCGGCGCACCGGGCCGCATCAGAATCGCACAGTCCTTGAGGCACAGCGCATCATCCTCGACAAAAACAGAATCGGGAAAATCCTCCAGGGCGGGCAGCTCGATAATCTGCGCGCCGGTTTCGCGCAGGGTTGCGATGTAATGCGCATGGTCTTGCAGCATCTGTTCGAAATCAGGTGTGCCGTGATCTTCCGCACGCAACCCGTTGATCACCGATCTGGCCGGTTTGCGGGTAATGGCGCGGGTGAACTCAAAGGAAGGATTTGTCATCTTGGGTCCCTTTCGGACGGAGAGCCGGTGAGGCGGCAGTATGGATCTGGCACATGCCGTGGCTTTTCAGGAATTTATACTGCACCCTTGCACAATGTGCGAATGTGTTTCTTACTTGGCCATAACACAAGGGAGAAAGATGCAGACGCCCGACGATCATACCCCGCAAAGCGATGTTCGGCAGATCGATATCCCGCAGACTGGCGCCATCGCCGTGCAGGATCTGCGCAAATCCTTTGGTACGCTCGAAGTTCTAAAAGGTGTGTCGATCAACGTAGCCAAAGGCGGCGTCATGGCCATCATCGGCGGCAGCGGGTCGGGTAAATCCACGCTGCTGCGCTGCATCAACTTCCTGGAGACGCCCACCAGTGGCAAAATTTCCTTTGACGGCGAAACGGTGCGCACCAAGCCTGACGGCACCGCCGCCGACCGGCGCCAGATAGAGCGGTTGCGCAGCAAGCTGGGCATGGTTTTCCAGTCTTTCAACCTTTGGTCCCATCTGACACTGCTGGAGAATGTGATCGAAGCCCCTGTGCACGTGCTGGGCCAGCCCCGCAAGCAGGCGGTTGCCCGCGCGATGGAGCTGCTGGAGCGTGTGGGCCTTGCCGCTAAGGCAGACCAGTATCCCGCCCGCCTGTCGGGTGGGCAGCAACAGCGTGGTGCCATTGCCCGCGTGCTGGCGATTGATCCCACCGCCATGCTCTTTGACGAGCCGACAAGTGCGCTGGACCCCGAACTGGTGGGCGAAGTCCTGAAAGTGATCCGCGATCTGGCATCCGAGGGGCGCACGATGCTGCTGGTCACCCACGAGATGCGCTTTGCCCGCGAAGTGGCCGATACGGTCATTTTTCTGCATAAAGGCGTGATTACCGAACAAGGCCCCCCGGAGGCATTGTTCGAGAATCCGCAAACCGAACGTCTGCAACAATTCCTCAGATCCGTAACATAACGGGCAAAACCAACAGAAAAGGTATCACCATGACACTCACAAAAATTGCGACACTCACAAAAATAGCGATCGGCGCAGTCCTTGCCGCTACCGCACTGGCGGGCACAGCCTCCGCACAGCAGATCAAGGTCGGCATCGCGGCAGAGCCTTATCCGCCCTTCGCCTCGCCCGATGCGGCGGGCACATGGTCCGGCTGGGAAGTCGAGATGATCACGGCAGTCTGCAAGGCCGCCACCCTTGAGTGCGAACTGACACCCGTGGCCTGGGACGGCATTATCCCCTCCCTGACCGGCAGCCAGATTGATGTGATCATGGCCTCCATGTCGATCACCGACGAGCGGATGCAGACCATCGACTTCTCGGATGCCTATTACAACACCCCCGCCGTAATCGTCGCGGACAAGAACCTTGATGTAGACGCATCGCCAGCGTCGCTTGCAGGCAAGATCATCGGCATTCAGGCATCTACCACGCATCAGGCCTATGCCAACGCCTATTTCGCCGCCGGATCAGAGATCAAGGTCTACCAGACGCAGGACGATGCCAATCAGGATCTGGTGGCGGGGCGCGTTGACGCCATTCAGGCCGACAGCATCGCGATGGCCGATTTTGTCAATTCGGACGCCGGTGCATGCTGTGAAATCAAAGGCGCTGTTGCAAAGGATGATGCCATTCTGGGCAAAGGCGTAGGCGCCGGCGTGCGCAAGGGCGACACAGACCTGCGCGACAAACTCAACGCGGGCATTGCAGCGGTGATCGCAGACGGCACCCATGCCGAAATCACCAGCCGCTATTTCACAACCAGCATTCTGGCTGATTGACGCCGGATGGAATGGCTGCTGACCGCCCTCGGGCTGACCGAGACAGCGGCGCTTTTGTCACTCTCCCCTCCCGGTTGGGGGGGGAACCTGCTGCGCGGTCTGCTCAATTCTATGCAGATCGCGGGCGGGGCTTTCGGGTTTGGCCTGCTGATCGGCTTGTTCGGGGCTTATGGCAAGCTGTATGGCAACCTGCTGACCCGTGATCTGCTGGCGATTTATACGACCGTGATCAGGTCGGTGCCCGAACTGGTGCTGATCCTGATCCTGTTTTTCGTCGGCACCGATCTGCTCAATCAGGCCTCTGCTGCCTTGGGCTATGGGCGCGTTGAAATCAGCGGGGTCGTCGCGGGCATCTGGGTGCTGGGCATTGTGCAGGGCGCCTATGCGACAGAAGTGCTGCGCGGTGCCATTCTGGCAATCCCGAAAGGACAGCTGGAGGCCGGACAGGCGTTTGGCATGACGCCCTTCACCCTGATGCGGCGGGTAACAATCCCCGCAATGACAGCCTATGCGTTGCCCGGTCTGGGCAATCTGTGGCTGATCGCCACCAAGGATACCGCCCTGTTGGCCGTTGTAGGATTCAGCGAGCTGACCCTTGAGACACGGCAGGCTGCCAGCTCTACCCGCGCCTATTTCACCTTCTTTCTAGCGGCAGGCGCGCTATATTTAATGGTCACATTGATATCGGGTGTCATTTTCCGCCACCTTGAAAAACGGGCCCGGCGCGGGCAGGCACCTGCGGGACAAAACGGATGATTGCCGCACTCAGACCCCTGATGTTGCCGCACCGGCTGGTCCTGATTGCGGCCGGAATGGGCATCGTGATCTATTGCGCCCTGACCATGCGCTGGGACTGGATCCCGACTTACAGTGACCTGATCATCGAGGGTATCTGGCGCACACTCTGGATACTTGCGATCAGCGTCGTCTTTGGATTTATCCTCGCCATTCCCATCGGCTTCGCCCAAGCGGCGGGTCCGTGGTATCTGGCAAAGCCCGCAGCCGTCTTTTGCACGGTGATCCGTGGCACGCCGTTGCTCTTGCAAATCTGGCTGCTGTATTTCGGGCTGGGCTCGCTTTTTCCGCAATACCCTTGGATCAGATCAAGCGAAATGTGGCCCTACCTGCGGCAGGCGTGGCCCTATGCTGTCGTGGCCCTAACGCTGTCCTACGCCGCCTATGAGGGCGAGATCATGCGCGGTGCCTTTGCCAACGTGGCCAAGGGGCAGCTGGAATCTGCCCGTGCTTTTGGCATGTCCCGAACCAAACTTTTCCGCCGCATCTGGCTGCCACAAGCCATCCGGACGGCCCTGCCGACTTTGGGTGGCGAGACAATATTGCAGCTCAAAGCGACGCCTTTGGTCGCCACCATCACCATTGTTGAAATATACGCTGTCGCATCGCGGGTACGGCAGGATACATTTATCGTCTATGAACCTTTGCTGCTTCTGGCTTGTGTCTACATGCTGATTGCCGGCTGCATTACTTTGCTGTTCAGATATCTGGAAAAACGCGGTGTGGGCAGGGGCACAAACAGCCCCTGAGAGCTTTGTAAATTATTTTACGCAAACCCGTGTCGGCGGTGCATTCTACTTGCTGCACCATCTATGCAGCGCCTACCATTCCCCCGACAACGCGGGAGGACAACGCAATGGGATACGCAGAAGTTTACAAGGCCGCGCAGGAAAATCCGGAGGCATTCTGGCTGGAGCAGGCTAAGGCCATCGACTGGGTCGAGGCGCCGACGCGCGCGCTGTTCGACAAGGGCCGCGATCTGTATGAATGGTACGCCGATGCAAAGGTCAACGGCTGCTACAATGCAGTGGACCGGCACGTGCTGGGCGGGCGCGCGGACCAGGCCGCAATCATCCATGACAGCCCGATCACCGGCACCAAGCAGACAATCACCTTTGCCGAACTACAAACGCGGGTGGCGGCATTGGCCGGGGCGCTGGTGGCGCAGGGCGTCACAAAAGGCGACCGCGTGATCATCTATATGCCCATGGTGCCAGAAGCAGTCGAGGCGATGCTGGCCTGCGCGCGCATCGGCGCGGTACACTCGGTTGTGTTCGGCGGCTTTGCCGCGCACGAGTTGGCCGTGCGGATTGATGATTGCACCCCAAAGGCGATCATCGCCGCCTCTTGCGGGTTGGAGCCGAACCGCGTGGTGCATTATAAACCGCTGCTGGACGATGCGATCAGCCAGTCCGCCCACAAGCCTGACACCTGCATCATCCTGCAACGCGAGCAGGAAGTTTGTGCACTGGTCGAGGGCCGCGATCTGGAATGGCACGCTGCGATTGCGCTGGGCACACCTGCGGACTGTGTGCCGGTTGCGGGCAACCACCCCGCCTATATTCTCTATACCTCCGGCACCACGGGCGCGCCGAAAGGTGTCATTCGCCACACGGCGGGGCATCTTGTGGCGCTGAACTGGACGATGAAGAACATCTACAATGTCGATCCGGGCGATGTATTCTGGGCGGCCTCCGATGTGGGCTGGGTCGTGGGCCACAGCTATATCGCTTATGGCCCGCTGATCCACGGCAACACCACAGTGGTGTTCGAGGGAAAGCCCGTGGGCACGCCCGATGCGGGCACTTTCTGGCGCGTGATATCAGAGCATAACGTGCGCAGTTTCTTCACCGCCCCCACCGCCATCCGCGCGGTCAAGCGGGAAGACCCGAAAGGGCTGGAGATTGCCAAATACGATCTGACCTGTTTGCGCGCGCTGTATCTGGCGGGTGAACGGGCGGACCCTGACACAATCGTCTGGGCGCAAAACGTGCTGGGCAAACCCGTCTATGACCATTGGTGGCAGACCGAGACAGGCTTTACCATCGCGGGCAATCCCGCAGGGCTTGAGGCGCTGCCGGTCAAAGTAGGCTCTCCAACCGTGCCGATGCCGGGCTATAGCGTGGAAATTCTGGACGAGGCGGGCCACCCCGTGCCCGCAGGCGAGCTGGGCGCGATTGCCATCAAACTGCCCCTGCCCCCCGGCACGCTGCCGACGCTGTGGAACGCCGAGGACCGCTTTCGCAAAAGCTATCTGTCGCATTTCCCCGGTTACTACGAGACGGGCGATGCGGGCATGATGGATGCGGACGGCTACCTCTACATCATGGCGCGCACCGATGATGTGATCAATGTGGCAGGCCACCGCCTGTCTACGGGCGCGATGGAGGAGGTTTTGGCCAGCCATCCGGACGTGGCCGAATGTGCCGTGATCGGGGTGAGTGACGCGCTGAAAGGCCAAGCGCCGATGGGCTTTGTCTGCCTTACCAAAGGCGTGGACCGCCCGCATGCAGAGATTACGGAGGAATGTGTCAAGCTGGTGCGCGACCAGATTGGGCCGGTGGCCGCATTCAAACTGGCGCTGGTGGTAGACCGTCTGCCCAAGACCCGCTCGGGCAAGATATTGCGCGCGACGATGGTCAAGATTGCCGATTGCGAGGCGTTCAAGCAGCCTGCCACCATCGACGATCCCGCCGTTCTGGACGAGATCAAACTGGCGATGCAGACAATTGGCTATGCCAAGGACTAAACCAAAAAAGCGGCCCCCGGATGGGAGCCGCTTTGTCCGCCCGAAGTGACGTCTATTTCTCGTTGAGAAACGCGTCTACTTCCTCTTGGGCCTGTTCTTTTGTCTTGCCGTAGCGTTCCTGAATACGGCCTTCCAGCTCTTCGCGCTTGCCGGCAACCTTGTCCAGATCATCGTCGGTCAAATCGCCCCACTTCTGCTGCGCCTTGCCTTTGAATTGCTTCCAGTTGCCTTCTACTTGGTCCCAGTTCATCACAAATCTCCTTTTTTCATTGCCTTGCAGATGCATCCATTTAAAGGGTTGCTCCCTCGCAGCTGCTCAACACAACAACACGCCCGCACGGCGGATCGTTCCCGAAAAAGATCAGTTAAATTGCTCGGAGATCAGCCGCTCTTCCAATCCGTGTCCCGGATCGAACAGAATTTCATGCACGATACCCGGCTCGGAGCGGATTTCGACACTGGCTACATCGCGGTAGCTGGTGCCATCCGCGTCCGCCATCACAGGGCGTTTGTCCGCCTCCAGCACATCAAAGCGGACCATCGCCGTAGAGGGCAGCAGTGCGCCGCGCCAGCGCCGCGGCCGGAATGCAGACATCGCCGTCAATGCCAGCACATCTGCACCGATCGGCAGGATCGGGCCATGCGCAGAATAATTATAGGCCGTAGATCCCGCCGGCGTGGCCACCAGCGCGCCGTCGCAGATCAGTTCTTGCATGCGAACCGCCCGTCGACCGTGATTTGCAGCTTGGCCGCCTGCGGGCCTTGCCGCAACAGCGCGACCTCGTTCAGGGCCAGCGAATGGGACACATGCCCGTCTGTGTGCACGGCCTTCATCGACAACGGGTTGATCACAGCCACCTCCGCAGCCTCCAGCCGCGCACGCAGATCGGTCTCTACATAGGTGTTCATCAAAAAACCGACAGTGCCGCGGTTCATTCCGTAGACGGGTGCGCGCATCTTTTGCGTCTCGTGCAGGGTTTGCAGCATAAAACCGTCGCCGCCCAGCGCGACAATCACATCTGCCTGTTCGGCAGGCACATCCCCATACCGCCCGACCAATGCGGCCCGCGCCGTCTGCGCCACCGGCGCGCGGCTGGCCAAAAAGGCAATCTTTTGAGGCATGTTGTTTCCGATCCGCACCGCATTTTCCCCAGAGAACCACAATACGCCTCAAGCTACCAGCGTCACACAGGCAAATAACCCTCTGCGGCAAAAAGACGGGTGCACGCAGCATGCGGCGCGTCTATCACAAGCACAGTCGTTTTCACATCTTCACCAAGGCCTGCGTTTCCGATACGAAACAAGACAACGGAATATCACGCTCAAGGAGTCCTCCCCCATGTCGTCATCCACAAATGATTTCTTCATCCGCTCGCTGGCCGATACCGATCCGGCGATTGCAGACGCGACAAGCAAGGAATTGCACCGCCAGCGCAACGAGATCGAGCTGATCGCCTCCGAGAACATTGTCTCTGCCGCCGTAATGGAAGCGCAGGGCGGCGTGATGACCAACAAATACGCTGAAGGCTATCCGGGGCGCCGCTATTACGGCGGGTGCCAGTTTGTCGACATTGCAGAGAACCTCGCGATCGAGCGTGCGTGCGAATTGTTCGGCTGCGGCTTTGCCAACGTACAGCCCAACTCCGGTTCTCAGGCAAATCAGGGCGTATTTCAGGCGCTGTTGCAGCCCGGCGATACCATTCTGGGCATGTCGCTGGACGCAGGTGGCCACCTGACCCACGGTGCGGCCCCCAACCAGTCCGGCAAATGGTTCAACGCCATTCAATACGGGGTCAAGCGTGAAGATAATCTGCTGGATTACGACGAGGTCCAGCGCCTCGCGACCGAGCATAAGCCAAAGATGATCATCGCAGGCGGCTCAGCCATTCCGCGCATCATCGACTTCCCGCGCATGCGCGGGATTGCCGATTCTGTGGGCGCCTATCTGCTGGCAGACGTGGCCCACTTCGCGGGCCTGATCGCGGCGGGCGAATATCCCAACCCCTTCCCGCATGTGCATGTGGCGACCACCACCACGCATAAAACCCTGCGCGGCCCGCGCGGCGGCATGATCCTGACCAACGACGAGGCACTGGCGAAGAAATTCAATTCCGCCATCTTCCCTGGCATTCAGGGCGGCCCGCTGATGCATGTGATCGCGGCCAAGGCAGTGGCCTTTGGCGAAGCACTCGATCCCTCGTTCAAGACCTACATCAAGCAGGTCATCAAGAACGCCCAAGCGCTGTCCGACCAGCTGATCAAAGGCGGTCTGGATACCATCACACACGGCACCGACACCCATGTAGTGTTGGTCGATTTGCGCCCCAAAGGGGTGACAGGCAACATTGTAGACAAGGCCTTGGGCCGCGCGCATATCACCTGCAACAAAAACGGCGTGCCGTTTGACCCTGAAAAGCCGACCGTGACCTCCGGCATCCGCTTGGGCTCGCCTGCCGGTACGACACGCGGGTTTGGTGAAGCGGAGTTTCGCCAGATCGGGGACTGGATTGTCGAAATCGTCGACGGCATTGCGGCCAATGGCGAAGAGGGCAATGCCGCCGTCGAAGCCAAGGTAAAAGCGGAAGTCGAGGCGATGTGCGCCCGTTTCCCGATCTATCCGAACCTGTAATATATCTCGCGCGCGCCTTTCTTATCTTGGCGCGCGCGCTTCACTTTAAGGACAGCCAGAATGATCATCCATCCCGCAGGCTCCCGCCCCTCCGGTAAAGGGCCTGCCGAATACTTCACCGGTACTGTGCGGATGGACCCGCTGATCAGCACACCCGCGCCTGCCCGCTTGCGCGGCGTCACCGTCACATTCGAAGCGGGCGCGCGCACTGCGTGGCATACCCATCCGCTGGGCCAGACGCTGATCGTGACGGCGGGCCTTGGCCTTGTGCAGCGGCTGGGCGGCCCGATCGAGACGATCCGGCCCGGTGATACGGTATATTTCGAGCCGGAGGAGAAACACTGGCACGGCGCCGCCCCCAACGTGGCCATGACCCATATCGCACTGCAAGAAGAGCTGGACGGATCATCCGTCACATGGATGGAGCACGTCAACGACGCGCAATACCAGCCCTAAACGTAGCCGCGCCACCACAGGAAAACGATAAACAGCACGGCAACTACGATCACATTCGCCGCCACTGCCGCTGTCACGCTCAGAATACGCGCATTGCGCATCTCGACCACGTCCAGTGATTCCAGATAACTGCGCACCACGTCATAGGCCCGATCAACCGCACCTGCATCCACCTGACGTGCAGTTTTAGGGTTATGGGCCAGCAGTTCGGCCCGCATCAGCTCGGCCCCGCGCTTGCGCACGCCTTTGGGCAAACGCCGCCCCGCCCGCCGGAAAGACTGCCGCAGATCGCGCCCGCGCACATCCAGCTTTTGCTGCATCAACCCGCGCAGCTTGCGCGATTTGGCGGCCATATCCTTGTCGGTGATCATAGATCCTGTTTAAGCATCTGGTCACCGCCACGCAATGGCGCTAGGCCTTTGAGATGCTCAGCTTTACCGAATTCGGCGCGTCACGCGCCCGCCCGCCTCTTGTCATCGCCCACGGTCTTTATGGCTCTGGCCGCAACTGGAGTGTGATCGCCAAACGCCTGTCGGACACGCGCCGCGTGATCTGTCCCGACATGCGCAACCACGGGTACAGCCCGTTCGAGCCGACCCAGAGTTATGAAGACATGGCCGATGATCTGGCTGGATTGATGCGGCATGTCGGCGGGCCGGTGGATTTATGCGGTCATTCGATGGGCGGCAAGGCGGCTATGGTGATGGCACTGCGTCATCCCAATTTATTGCGTCGACTGATTGTCGCGGACATCGCGCCTGTCGTGTATAACCACACTCAATCGCACCATATCGCTGCCATGCGCGCCGTTGATCTGGGCGCAATTGCCCGCCGCTCCGAGGCCGCCGAACAACTAGGTGCCCAAGGGGTCGAGCCTGCCTTGCAGAGCTTTTTCACCCAATCGCTGGATGTGGCGGGCAAATGCTGGCGGTTAAATCTGGATGTGCTGGAGGCCGAGATGGACAAGATCATCGGGTTTCCCGACGTCAGCGGCAGCTTTGACAAGCCAACCCTGTTTCTCACCGGCGCCGACAGCACCTATGTCCGCCCCGAACATCGTCCGCTGATCAAATCCCTCTTCCCCGCCGCGCGGTTTGCCAAGCTGCCAAAGTCAGGGCACTGGTTGCACGCGGACAGGCCGCGCGAGTTTGAGGCGGCAGTGCGCACTTATCTTGATGCGTGAGGTAAGCCGCGGACGTGACGTTTTCAATCATCGCTCAACCCGTAATGCTACGACCTGGGTGCATCCAATATGTCTGCCTTCCAACTTCAATCATAAAATATCCCGGATTGAAGTATCTCGAACCCCTTAATCTCGAATTCATACATACCTGACTGGTCGGCTTTCTCGGCCCGCGCAACCAGTTTGCCCTCCTCATTTGTATAGACGGCATGCGCGGTATGAAGGGCGCGATAGCAGTGACTTCCATCAGGATAGGTGTATTTTAGCATAAATATGGCCTTTCGGTGTTTTAGCGTGAGGGACTGCCCATGCACATAAGTTCACTTATTGTTCCATAAAAAGATACAGCTTTCGAGCGGCAACATTCAAACAGGACTGCCGATGCCCTTGCACGGGTTCACGAAACGCATAATGCGAACGCAACTGCGCTGATTGAGACGGTCTGCTACACGGGTCAAATCCCCCCGATTCCACCTTGCACCCCCGCACCAACAGCCTATAACCGCACAAATTTGCCAAAATATAGGGGGCCGGAGCCATGCCAAAGAGAACCGACATCAAGTCGATCATGATCATTGGTGCAGGGCCCATTGTCATCGGACAGGCCTGCGAGTTTGACTATTCCGGCGCACAAGCGTGCAAGGCGCTGAAAGAGGAAGGCTATCGCGTCATCCTCGTCAACTCCAACCCTGCCACCATCATGACCGACCCGGGGCTTGCCGATGCAACCTACATCGAGCCGATCACGCCAGAGATTGTTGCTAAAATTATCGAGAAAGAGCGGCCCGATGCGCTGCTGCCGACGATGGGCGGGCAGACCGGCCTGAACACCTCGCTGGCGCTGGAAGAAATGGGCATTCTGGCAAAATACAACGTCGAGATGATTGGCGCCAAACGTGAAGCCATCGAAATGGCCGAGGACCGCAAGCTGTTCCGCGAGGCGATGGACCGTCTGGGGATCGAGAACCCCAAGGCGACCATTTGCACAGCGCCAAAAGACGCCAAAGGCAAGAAGGACCTCGCTGCGGGCGTCCGCATTGCGCTTGAATCACTTGAGGAAATCGGCCTGCCCGCCATCATCCGCCCCGCCTTTACCATGGGCGGCACCGGCGGCGGCATCGCATATAATCGCGAGGATTACGAATTTTACTGCCGCTCCGGCATGGATGCCTCGCCCGTGGGGCAGATCCTGATCGACGAGTCGCTTCTGGGCTGGAAAGAATTCGAGATGGAAGTGGTGCGTGACAGTGCCGATAACGCCATCGTCGTCTGCGCGATTGAAAACGTGGATCCAATGGGCGTGCATACCGGCGATAGCATCACAGTGGCACCTGCACTGACGCTGACCGACAAAGAATACCAGATCATGCGCAACCACTCCATTGCCGTGCTGCGCGAGATTGGCGTAGAGACCGGCGGATCAAACGTGCAATGGGCGATCAACCCCGCCGATGGCCGGATGGTTGTGATCGAGATGAACCCGCGCGTGTCGCGGTCTTCGGCGCTGGCGTCAAAGGCCACCGGTTTTCCGATCGCCAAGATCGCGGCGAAACTGGCCGTGGGGTTCACGCTGGATGAATTGGACAATGACATCACCGGCGTGACCCCTGCGAGTTTCGAGCCAACCATCGACTATGTCGTGACCAAGATCCCTAAATTCGCCTTTGAGAAGTTCCCCGGCTCCGAGCCCTATCTGACCACGGCGATGAAATCTGTAGGCGAGGCCATGTCCATCGGCCGCACAATCCACGAGTCGCTGCAAAAGGCATTGGCGAGCATGGAAAGCGGCCTGACCGGATTTGACGAGATCGACATTCCGGGTGCGCCCGACAAGGCGGCGATCACCAAGGCGATCTCAAAAACCACGCCCGATCGGATGCGCACGATTGTACAGGCCATGCGGCACGGCATGTCGGACGAAGACATCCACGCCACCACTATGTATGATCCGTGGTTTCTTGCGCGTTTCCGTGAAATTGTAGAGACCGAAGAGGGTGTGCGCGCCGAAGGTCTGCCCACCGACGAGGCCGGCATGCGCCAGATCAAGATGATGGGCTTTACCGATGCCCGCCTTGCCAAGCTGACCGGCAAAACGGAAAAAGAGGTACGCGCCGCGCGTCTGGGTCTGGGTGTAAAGGCTGTTTTCAAACGGATCGACACCTGCGCTGCCGAGTTCGAGGCGCAGACACCCTATATGTATTCCACCTACGAGACACCGATGATGGGCGATGTGGAGTGCGAAGCACGCCCATCCAACCGCAAGAAAGTTGTGATTTTGGGGGGCGGCCCCAACCGGATCGGGCAGGGAATCGAGTTTGATTATTGCTGCTGCCATGCCTGCTATGCGCTAACGGATGCGGGCTATGAGACGATCATGGTGAACTGCAACCCCGAGACGGTTTCCACTGATTATGACACCTCCGACCGGCTGTATTTCGAGCCGCTGACGTTCGAGCACGTCATGGAGATCCTGCGGGTCGAGCAGGAAAACGGCACGCTGCACGGTGTGATCGTGCAGTTCGGCGGGCAGACACCCTTGAAAATTGCACAGGCATTGCATGACGAAGGCATCCCGATCCTCGGGACAACGCCCGACATGATCGACCTTGCAGAAGACCGCGAGCGATTTGCCGATCTGGTCAAAAAACTGGGTCTGAAGCAGCCGCACAACGGCATTGCCCATTCCGATGCCGAGGCGTTTGTGATTGCCAAAGACATCGGCTTCCCTTTGGTCATCCGTCCTTCCTATGTTCTCGGCGGCCGCGCGATGGAAATCGTACGCGACCAGAGCCAGTTGGAGCGTTATATCTCCGAGGCGGTTGTAGTCTCCGGCGACAGCCCTGTTCTTCTCGACAGCTATCTCTCCGGCGCGGTTGAACTGGACGTGGACGCCCTGTCGGATGGCAAGGATGTCCATGTGGCAGGCATCATGCAACACATTGAAGAAGCCGGGGTTCACTCTGGCGACAGCGCATGTTCACTACCACCCTATTCGCTCAGTAAAGAAATTATCGCCGAGGTCGAGGTCCAGACACGCGCGCTTGCCAAGGCGCTGAACGTGGTGGGCCTGATGAACATCCAGTTTGCGGTCAAACCCGACGCAAACGGCGTCGAGGAAATCTACCTGATCGAGGTGAATCCCCGTGCCTCGCGCACCGTTCCCTTCGTCGCCAAAGCGACGGACAGCGCCATCGCCTCCATCGCAGCACGGATCATGGCCGGAGAGCCGCTGTCAAACTTCCCCCTACGCGCACCCTATGACGTCGACGCCGCTTATGACGATGTACTACCGCTGGGCGATCCTATGACGCTTGCTGATCCGAACATGCCATGGTTTTCTGTCAAGGAAGCTGTGCTACCCTTTGCCCGCTTCCCGGGCGTTGACACCATCTTAGGCCCCGAAATGCGCTCCACCGGAGAAGTCATGGGCTGGGACCGCGATTTCCCGCGTGCCTTCCTCAAAGCGCAAATGGGTGCAGGCACAATGCTGCCCCGCACAGGTAATGTTTTCCTTTCCATCAAGGACACCGATAAAACCAAAGACGTACTCGAAGCTGCCCGCATTCTTGTCGCCCAGACGTTTATTATTGTAGCCACCCGTGGGACGGCAGCATGGTTATCCTCGCACGATATTCCTTGCGAAATCGTAAACAAGGTTTATGAGGGTCGCCCCGACATCACCGATATGATGAAAGACGAGCAAATTCATCTGGTTATGAACACGACAGAAGGTGCCCAAGCTGTCGAGGACAGCAAGAGCATCCGGTCTATCGCACTCTATGACAAGATCCCTTATTATACGACGGCTGCTGGGACCTATGCGGCGGCGCTTGCAATCAAAGCGCAAGCTGAAGATGATATCGGTGTAAAGCCCCTGCAAGGATAACAATAGCACATGAAAGCAAGGGCTTGCGTTCGATCAACATGAATGGTGAGATCATTTGCATGGATATATTCACAAGATCTGACGTCACATTCAGGTTTGATCAATTACGCCGCGATTCCGAAAAGGGACAAGGCTGGTACAGCATTGGACATTATGACAGTTGAATGTTTCAACTGGCAGAAGAAGCATTAGACAAAGCTAAAGTGTCAGTTGCCTGGCTTGGCGCCCGAGGTGAAACAAATAGTAGTCAGCGCGCCAAACCCTGATGCCGCGATTTCTACCGTAGGCAAGAACGACAAACTTCGCTTAAGTGTTGTTATTACGCAGCCCATTACCGAAACATAGGGCAAAGCGTGTTGTCTATAGGTAGTTTGCCGCCTAGGTGCATGACGGAAAAGGAAAAAAGAGATGTACATACCTGCAATCACAGGCACTGGCGTCTTCACGCCGTCACAGGTCATCACCAATGCCGAATTGGTGAAAGCATTTAATGCCTACGTCGATATCTATAATTCGGAAAACGCTGCTGGAATAGCTACCGGAGCACTGATTGCAAAAGAGTATTCATCTGAAGAGTTTGTTTTCAAAGCCTCCGGCATCAACCAGCGATATGTCCTTGATAAAACAGGTATCCTTGATCCGCATATTATGCACCCGCTGCTGCGTCAGCGCAGTGACGACGAACCATCCCAAATGGCTGAAATGGCTTTGGATGCTGCCAACACAGCCCTCGCGGCGGCTGGCAAGACCGCCGCAGATGTTGATGCTGTAATCTGTGCCGCCTCCAACCTGGAGCGCGCCTATCCAGCCGTCGCGATTGAAATACAAAGTCTCCTGAAGATCAATGGCTTTGCCTTTGACATGAATGTCGCCTGTTCTTCGGCCACATTCGGCATTCAGGCCGCTGCCGACATGATCCGGTCGGGATCCATACGCAGCGCCTTGGTCGTCAATCCGGAAATATGCTCTGCCCATCTGGAATGGCGCGACCGTGACTGCCATTTCATCTTTGGCGATGTGGCAACAGCCACATTGATCGAAAGGGCCGAGAACGCAACGGGCCCCTACTTTGAAATAAAATCCACCCGTTGTGCCACAGATTTTTCCAATAACATCCGCAATAACAACGGATTTCTGCGCCGTTCGCGACCGGATGGTGTTGTTGATCGCCGTGATATGCAATTCATGCAAAACGGGCGAAAGGTTTTCAAAGAAGTCTTACCAATGGTCTCGGACCACATCGCAAACCACATGGCTCAGGAAGGCATAAAAGCCTCCGACCTCAAACGTCTCTGGCTGCATCAGGCGAATAAAACGATGAATGATTTTATCGGTAAAAAAGTGCTCGGCCGCGTACCAGAAGAAGGCGAGCAACCAAATATTCTACAAGACTATGCCAACACCTCATCAGCGGGGTCGATTATCGCATTCTCGAAACATTCAAGTGATCTTAAGAATGGTGACACAGGTTTGATATGTTCGTTCGGAGCAGGATATTCAGTGGGATCAGTTATAGTGGAAAAGTGCGGCTAACAATCTGTCTCCAAACAGAGTTTTAAGGCAAACACGACCTGCATCATAGATGCGCTTAGGGTGCAAAATACCGTTTGTCAGACACTTTCGTCCTCGAGATGCAGCTTCATATCGACCAGGACTTGTTGCAGCATCGTCGTCTCTTTAAGCAGGCGCTTTGCCTCATTTATAGTGATTTTACCGTCTGCGATTGACTGCTGGTATTCCCCCATCAACATCGCAAAACGCTGGCTCAACGCAATGACATCGGAATTCACACTGCCCTTCGCGCTGTCATTCGGGCGCCGCTGGTCAAAACCGACATGCGCGCCAGACAATTCCGCAAGCGCCTGCGTAACGTGAGGATATCCTGCCGCCGCTTCCAGCGCCGCGACAGCATCCACCGGCATGAAACGGTCAGCATGTTCATCATGATCGGAATAGTAACGCCCCAGTGTCGCTTTAGACTTTCCGGTAACTTGACAGGCCGCTTCTACCCCTACAGCTTTCACCAAGGCTTCTGTATGCTTTTTCAAATAGCTGCCTGCAGCATCCATCTATTTTACCCTTAATCACGAAAACATTTGCGATAACATATAGCGCATAATGGTACAGTCCTAGTCCAATATCTTATAACATCTGTCAATTTTCAAACGACAGTCTTGCGCAGACCGTTTTCCAGCGGATACATGGACAAATGGCAAAGCTTTATTTCAACTACTCCACGATGAACGCCGGTAAATCGACAGTTCTTCTTCAGGCAGCGCATAATTACCGCGAACGCGGCATGGTGCCCTATCTGATGACAGCTCAACTTGATAATCGCGCCGGTGAAGGGCGGATCGCCTCGCGGATCGGCATCGGGCAGGATGCTGACACCTATCATAGCGACGAAAACCTCTATGATAAGTTAACCGCCCGCCTCGCAGCCGGGCCTTGTGCCTGCATTTTCGTCGATGAGGCACATTTTCTGAGTGATGCTCAGGTTTGGGATCTGGCCCGCGCAGTGGATGATCTGGGCGTGCCGGTGATGTGCTACGGACTACGCGTCGACTTTATGGGACAGCTTTTTCCTGGCTCGGCGGCCTTGCTTGCCCTGTCAGACGAAATGCGCGAGATCAGGACAATCTGTCATTGCGGCAAGAAGGCAACCATGGTCGTGCGGCAGGATGCGGCGGGCAGCGTGGTGCGCAGCGGTGCGCAGGTCCAGATCGGCGGCAACGAGAGTTACGTCTCGCTGTGCCGTCGCCATTGGCGCACCGCCATCGGGGACCGCTAAACCGGATTGGGCAGCGGATCACCACGGAAGAACGCTTGTAGATTATCAACCACCATCAGGCCCATATCCACACGAACCTCGCGGGTGGACGTACCCAAATGCGGCAATAGCACAACGTTATCCAGATCACGCAGTGCTTGCGGAACGCGGGGTTCAAATTCGTAAACATCCAGACCTGCGCCGCCGATCACACCACGTTGCAGCGCGTCGATCAGCGCCGCCTCGTCCACCACATCACCGCGCGCGATATTGATCAGCCTTGCATGGGGCTGCATCGCCTCGAGTATTTCTGCGTTGATCAAATGGCGCGTCTGCGCGTTACTGGCCACTGCCGTGACCAGCACATCAACATTCCGCGCCATTTGCGCGATATCGCTGTGAAATGTTGTATCGAAGGGCAGATCCTTTGGCGTCCGGCCAAAATAGTGAACAGCCATGCCAAAGCCGTAATGACAGCGCCGCGCAATCGCTTGCCCGATCCGGCCCATTCCTGCAATTCCGACAGCTTTACCCGTCAGATGCAGGCCCAGCATCTGCGTCGGATGCCAGCCTTCCCAAGCACCGGAGCGCACCAGCCGCTCTCCCTCGCCCGCGCGCCGCGCACTCATCAGCATCAGGGTCATCGCGGTATCTGCTGTGGCGTCCGTGACGGCACCCGGTGTGTTGGTCACTGTGACCCCGGCCGCCTTTGCAGCTGCCACGTCGATATGATTAAATCCTACGCCGAAATTGGCCAGAATTTTGCAGCGCGGCTGCGGCACATCTGTAAACACATCTGCCGAAAACTGATCACCCAGTGTACACATCACACCGTCAAATTCACGCAGCGCCGCGCGCATCTCCACCCCGTCCAGCGGCGTGGTAAGGTCACGTCGTACAACCTTCAAACCTGCCAGTGCTGGATAGACCTCATCCGGCAATACACGGGCAATCAATACTTTTTTCAATGCATGCGCCCTCCATTAGGGGTATCCTGATCGGGGGAAAGCAGCACAATGGCACCGTCAGGATCCGGCACGCCCAATATCAAAAACTCCGACATAAACGGCCCGATTTGGCGGGCGGGAAAGTTCACCACCCCCATCACCTGCTTGCCGATCAAACTCTCTGGCGTGTAGTGCACTGTGACCTGCGCGGACGTTTTCCGCACACCGATTTCGCCTCCGAAATCCACCCAGATTTTAATCGCGGGCTTGCGGGCTTCCGGAAACGCCTCGGCCTTGATCACGCGGCCCGTGCGGATATCGACTTTCATAAAATCATCAAAGGAAATTTCACCCACGGGCCAACTCCCGCGAGCGGTCGGCAGCCGCAGCCACAGCGCGACGCATCAGCGCGGGAAAGCCGTGCTCGGGATCCATCAACACTTCGAGTGCTGCCTGCGTGGTGCCATTTGGACTGGTCACGTTGATCCGCAGTTGCGCGGGGTCTTCGGCGGACTGCATCGCCAGCGCGCCCGCACCGGCTACGGTCGCGCGGGCCAGTTGCATCGCCATATCCGCAGGCAGCCCCTGCTCGACCCCTGCGGCTGCCAGTGTCTCGATCATATGAAAGACATACGCCGGACCAGAACCGCTGACGCCAGTGACCGCGTCAATTTGCGCCTCCGTCTCCAGCCGGACAACCTCGCCCACGGCAGACAGTAACACTTCGGCCTCGTCCAGACCTTTGGCACCCGCATGGGTATTGCCCACAATGGCAGTGATCCCTTGAGAAATCGCCGCCGGTGTGTTGGGCATGGCGCGTACAACAGGCGTCTGCGCGCCCAGCGTTTCCTCGAAAAACGCAATCGGCGTGCCTGCAGCGACACTGACAAACAGCGTCTCTGCGTTGCCCATTGTGCGCAGGGTGGGTAGCGCCTCCCGCATCATCTGCGGCTTGACCGCCACCAGCACAATGGCGGGTGCGGCGGGCAGCTCTGCATTGATACGTACGCCTGTGCTGCGCAGCCAGTCGGAGGGATGCGGGTCCGTCACCCAGACAGACGCCACTGGCAATCCGCGCGCCAACCAGCCCTCCAGCATGGCCGAGCCCATCTTGCCGCAACCCAAAAGCACCAGACCCTCGGTCGCAATACGTGAATTTTTCATACTATCCCCCTTATGTTCGGGGCATAGGGTTACGCGCGGCCATAGCCCTCTGCAATGGCGACTTGCAGCGCGTCCTTCGGGGATTGATCGCCCCAGACCACCAGCTGCACGGCGGGATAGTACCGCTCGGCGCTCATCACGGCAGCGCCGATCATGGTGTCGATCTGTTCGGGGGATGCCACGTGACCACCCGACAGCACGAGGCCATAACGGTAAACCATCATCTGCTGTTCGGCCCAATAGGTAAAGGCACCGGCCCAGCACCGGTCATTCACATCATTGAGCAAAGCGTAAAGCGCCGGCACCTTATCCTCCGGCGGCTCCATTTCGAAGGTGCAGATCAGACGCAGCGTCTCGTCATAGGCGGACCAGGCCAGTGTCACCGCATAGGTGCGCCACTGGCCCTCAACCTCCATCGTGATCTGTTCGTCCGAGATGCGATCGAACTCCCATTCATGATGGGCCGCCAACGTTTCCACGATGTCGATCGGATGAATATCGTCGTCCAGATACTGCTCGGACAGGGCCATATCGCCACCTCATGTGTTATCCTCAAAGCGGTGGGGCTTGTTGCCGCCCCCTTACTTTGGGTGCTTGCGCTATAGAACGCGGATTTGCCTGTGCGTCCTACAATATATGGTGGCGGCGTTAAAAGGGTCTAGCAAGCTTTTTCTGGGGATAACATTGTGCCACTGGAGGATAACTGCATTTTTCTGCGCGAACAGGCTGGTTTTGAGCGCCATAAAAACGCAAAACGCCCCCGAAACAAGTCGGAGACGTCTCAACACAGGTTAATATCTCGCTTTTAAAGGCCTACTTTGCCTCGAGCGCATCCAGACGCGCCTTGAGCGCTTCGTTCTCTTCTCGTGCTTTCTGCGCCATCGCACGCACGGCATCGAATTCCTCGCGCGTGACAAAATCACGGTCCGCCAGCCAGCGGTCCATCATGCCTTTCATGGCATTTTCCGCCTCGTCCTTCGCCCCTTGTGCCACGCCCATCGCGTTGGTCATGATCTTGCTCAGGTCGTCAAAAATCTTGTTGCGGGTCTGCATCGGGTCTCTCCACTTGCTATACCCGTTATATGGGGCGGGTTGCGGTGCGGTGCAAGGTTGACTTCCGTGCGAGGGCGCGCTCAATCATCGCATGCATGCATTGATCCCCTTCCCCGACATCTCGCCCGAGATTTTCTCTGTCTCGCTGTTTGGTATGACCTTCGCGCTGCGCTGGTATGCGCTGGCCTATATCGTCGGCATTCTGGCGGGCTGGCGCATGGTTTTGCGCGCGGCAAATACCCCGCGTTTGTGGCGCGGCAACACATCCGTGATGACCGCAAACCAGATCGAGGATCTGCTGACATGGGTGATCCTTGGTGTGATCCTTGGCGGGCGCGTTGGCTATGTCCTGTTCTATCAACCCGCATTCTACCTCACCAATCCTTTACAAATCCTCAAAGTCTGGGAGGGCGGCATGTCCTTCCACGGTGGCGCGCTGGGGGTGATCATCGCGGCTTTCTTTTATACGGGTCGCTACAATATTCCGCGCATCAGCGCCGGTGATCTGATTGCCCTTGGCATCGCCCCCGGCCTGCTGCTGGGCCGCATCGCCAATTTCATCAACGCCGAACTGTGGGGCCGCCCGACCGATCTGCCTTGGGGCGTGGCCTTTCCGACGCAAGCGGCGCAATTTTGCCCCGATGTTGCGGGGCTCTGCGCACGCCATCCCTCGCAACTCTATGAGGCGGCGCTTGAAGGGCTGGTGCTGGGCGCGATCCTGCTCTGGCTGGTCTGGCGACGCGGTGCGTTCAAAACGCCGGGGCTGGTGATGGGCACCTTCCTTGCCGGATACGGCATCGCGCGGTTTATGGTGGAATTTGCCCGCCAGCCCGATGCGCAATTTGTAACGATCGGCAATCCGCTGGGCCTTGCGTGGCAGATCGGCGGCTACGGCCTGACCATGGGGCAAATCCTCTGCCTGCCGATGATGGCTGTTGGCCTGTTCTTTATTCTGCGGGCGCGCAAAGCGGCATGAGCTTGCGGGATATCATGATTGCCCAGATCCACGCGCAAGGCCCGATGCGGCTGGACGACTATATGTCCGCCTGCCTGCTTCATCCCAAACACGGCTATTATACCACGGCCACGCCGTTTGGTACGGCTGGCGATTTCATCACCGCGCCCGAAATCAGCCAGATGTTTGGTGAGTTGATCGGGCTGACGCTGGCCCAAGCCTGGCTGGACCAAGGCGCGCCGGACCGGTTTTCGCTGGCCGAGCTGGGGCCGGGCCGTGGCACCCTTATGGCAGATGCCCTGCGCGCTGCCAGTCGTGTGGCGGGGTTCACCAAGGCCGCACAGATTGTCCTGCTGGAGGCCTCGCCCGCCCTGCGCACCGTGCAGGCGGAGACGCTAAAAGGTCACGCGCCGCACTGGATAGACAGCATAAGTGATCTGCCAGAACAGCCCACCTACCTGATCGCCAACGAGTTTTTTGACGCCCTGCCCATCCGCCAGTTTGTCCGCGATGGCACCCGCTGGCGCGAGCGGCAGGTGGGCGTGGCGGACGGTACGCTGGTCTTCGGCCTTGGCCCTGCGCAACCGCAGCCCGCGCTGGCGCACCGGATGGAGGACACATGCGACGGCGACCTGATCGAGGATTGCGCAGGCGCCGCCCCCGTCATGTCGACGCTTTGCGCGCGGATCGCGGCCCATGGCGGTGCGGCAATTGTCTTTGATTACGGCGACTGGCGCACGTTGGGCGATACCTTGCAGGCCGTGCAGGACCACGCGCCCACCGATCCGCTTGCCGCCCCCGGCCATGCAGACCTGACCGCCCATGTCGACTTTGAGGCACTGCTGAGCGCGGTGCCGCCCTGCATCCCCAGCCGCATCACTCCGCAAGGCGTCTTTCTGGAGCGTATCGGCATTACCGCACGCGCGCAAACATTGGCAGCAAAACTGTGCGGTGAGGCGCTGGAGACGCATATCGCCGCACATCGCCGCTTGACGCACCCGCAAGAAATGGGAAACCTATTCAAGACATTCGGGATTGTGCCCGAAGGTGCACCCATGCTGGCCGGATTGGAAACATGACCCTAGAGATCCTCACCTCCGACGCCCTGGCCGTCAAACACGGGTTTTTCACCCGCAAGGGCGGTGCCTCGTCGGGTGTGTTCGCGGGGCTGAACTGCGGACAAGGATCGACGGACCAGTCCGAGATTGTCGCGATCAACCGCGCGCGTGTGGCGAACGCGATGGGCGTGGCCACAGACCATCTGCTGGGCGTGCATCAGGTCCATTCGGCTGTAGCTGTGCCAGTTGATGCACCGCTGGCAGAGAAGCCCCGCGCCGATGCTCTGGTTACCAGTACCCCCGGCATCGCATTGTCTGTGCTGAGTGCGGATTGCCAGCCCGTGCTGTTTGCCGATGCAAAGGCAGGTGTAATTGGCGCGGCCCATGCGGGTTGGCGTGGTGCGCTTGACGGTGTGCTGCATGCGACCGTGGACGCGATGGAGGCTTTGGGCGCGCAACGTGCCAACATCACTGCCGTGATCGGCCCCGCCATCAGCCAGCGCGCTTATGAGGTCGGCCCCGAGTTTATGGACAGCTTTATGGACTCTGATCCGGAATTTGCCCGCTACTTTATCAATGGCGAGGGCGACCGCATGCTGTTCGACCTGCCCGGCTTTGGCCTGAACCGCCTGCGTGCCGCCGGTGTGGGCCATGCAGAATGGACGCGGCACTGTACTTTTTCCGATCCGGCACGATTCTATTCCTATCGCCGCACCACCCATGCCAAAGAGGCCGACTATGGCCGCCTGATCGCCGCCATCACCCTGTGATCCGGACATAAATGAGGCAGATCAGGCCACTTCCGCGCCCTATTCCACCCCTTCGCCCGTCCGAAACAATCCGAAATACTGTTGCCAATACGCGCACAATCAATCGCTTTTCCCTTATTTCAAGGAATTTCGATGACTATGGCCATGCCGCCACATTCACCGCGCCCAACCTCTGAAGATTTTCCTAAATTCTGTGACATCTGCCCAAAACCGGCCCGAATGCTCCGTCATATTAACCTCAATCAAGGGCAACAGCCTGAAACAAAAATGCAGATTGAGGATAAGAGCCATGAAAACCAACGCACGCTTCATCAAGTCGATCACAAAAGCCGCCGCCGAGAATGACACAGTCATGCCTTGGGCCCGTGGCACACGCCGCGCCGCATTTATTGCCAAGCGCACAGCGACAGCCTCCCAACGCAAGAGCGCGTAAACAGTTTACTCCCTGATGGCAGGCCGCCTCCTCCCCCTCGTCGGCCGCCATAAACTCAGCCCTCCCTGCGTTGATTCGCTCGGAGGGCTTTTTTGATTCGGGACTGGAATGTGGCGGGATTTTCTAAATGTTAAGAAACAAAACCATACAAATCATAGAGATTACCGTCAAAGCCTGCCCAAATGTCGTTCAAATTTTGACAATGCGGCGTAAACGTGGCGAATTAGGTCTAATGAAAGACACGAAATGACTCACACGTTATTTCCGTCGTTGTCGGTGGGGGCCGACGAAGGATGTGACAAACTAAGATAGGTTGCTCGCATGACACTGACTGCTAATCCTGCCGCCGCGCGTCCGGCGCCACGCAAAATAGGGTACGAAACAATGACTTCTGCCCTACCGAATTCCATCGACCAGATGGCAAAGCGCCAATACGAAGTCGCCGCCCTGCGCGAAGACGGCTCGCTCTATATCGGCCAAAGCACTGGCCCCGCAATTCCGCTGTTCGAGAATGCATTCTCTGCGATGACCCACGGCAGTCTGGTCAGCACCACCATGGGGCCCGTTGCGGTAGAGGATTTGCAGCCCGGCGATATGGTCAACACGGCCACAGGCGAAGCGGCTGAACTGGTCTGGATTGGCACATCCACATTCTCTCCGGCCGAAACGGGCAAGCGCACGCCGCTGGTGCGGATCATGCCGGATGCCTTGGGACAGTCGCGTCCCGAACGCGCGCTGACTGCTGGTCCGGGGGCGCGCATCCTGCACACGCCCGCAGCTTTGCGCGCCGTGGCGGATGGCAAGCAGTTGCTGACAAAAGCAGACAAACTGGTGGACGGTGTGAACGTGATCGAGATCACCCCGCCCACGCCCACGCGCCTATTCCACATCTGTCTGTCGCGTCATGCGGTAATTACCGTGGACGGGATCGAGATGGAAACATTCCATCCCGGACCAAATGCCACCCATGATGTGAGCCATGCACAGCGCGACCGCTTTATCTCGCTGTTTCCGCGCATCAGCCATATGTCTGATTTCGGCCCGCTGGCCCACCCGCGCGCGCCAGAAGCAGACGCACACTAACCCTCGATCTCTCTCGATCTGCGCTCAGGCTTTGGCGCGCAGCCGTTCCTCCAAAACGTCAAACGGAACGCCGGGGTCATCCTTGGCGTTCCGGATCACCAGCGACGTCTTGACGCTCGCCACATTTGGCGCCGTCAGCAGCTTGCCTGTCAGAAAGCTTTGAAAGCTGGACAAATCAGGTGCAGCGCATTTCAACATAAAATCCACCTCGCCATTGAGCATGTGACACTCGCGCACCAGCGGCCACGCACGGCAACGGTCCTCGAACGCGGAAAGATCGCCTTCTGCCTGTGAATTAAGGCCAACCATAGCAAAAACCTGCACTTCAAAGCCTAATTCGCGCGCGTCGACGTCGGCGTGGTAGCCGAGGATATATCCCTGCTCTTCCAGCGTGCGCACACGCCGCAGACAGGGCGGTGCCGAAATGCCCACACGTTTGGCCAACTCGACGTTGGTCATTCGCCCGTCTGCCTGCAATTCAGCCAGAATTTTCCGGTCAATCGGATCGAGACGTGTACCCGCCATAACTCCCCCTCTAGATTTTCGATTGTTATACAGACAACGCAGGTATGCGCAATATTGTTTCGCGCAAGCGTAACTTTCTGTTCAACAGGCCCCTGTAATGCTGGCGGGTGCGAAGGGGTTTAAGACCGCAGGCCACGTGTATATATACGGTCGAACACAGATTCCTGAACTAAACCAGATATCCGCACAAAAAGGGCACCCCATGGCCGAGACACGCACAACCAAGCTTTTGATCATCGGCTCCGGCCCGGCAGGCTATACCGCAGGCGTCTATGCCAGCAGGGCCATGCTGGACCCGATCCTTGTGCAAGGCATCGAGCCGGGCGGCCAGTTGACCACCACCACCGAGGTCGAGAACTGGCCCGGCGATACCGAAGTGCAAGGCCCCGACCTGATGGTCCGCATGGAAGCGCATGCCAAAGCCATGGGCACCGAAATCATCGGAGATATCATCACCGATCTGGACCTGTCCAAACGCCCCTTTACCGCCACCGGCGACAGCGGCACCAAATATGTGGCCGATGCCGTGATCCTTGCGACAGGTGCCCGCGCCAAATGGCTGGGGCTGGAGAGCGAGGAAAAGTTCAAAGGCTTCGGTGTCTCCGCCTGTGCCACTTGTGACGGCTTCTTTTACCGCGGTCAGGAGATCGTTGTGATCGGTGGCGGCAACACAGCAGTGGAAGAGGCACTGTTCCTGACCAACTTCGCGTCCAAGGTCACCCTGATCCACCGCCGCGATGAACTGCGCGCAGAAAAGATCCTGATCGACCGGCTGATGAAAAACCCCAAGATCGTGCCACTGTGGTTCCACCAGCTGGAAGAAGTCTACGGCACCGATAAACCGCTGGGCGTCGAAGGGATCAAAGTCAAAAGCACCAAAACCGGCGAGATCACTGATATTCCGTGCAAAGGCGTGTTTGTTGCCATCGGCCACGCGCCTGCGAACGAGTTGGTCAAGGATACACTGGAGACGCATATGGGCGGCTACGTTGTCACCAAACCCGACAGCACCGAAACCTCTATTCCCGGTGTCTTCGCCGCAGGTGATCTGACCGATCACAAATACCGCCAAGCCGTCACAAGTGCCGGTATGGGCTGCATGGCCGCCCTGGAAGCCGAACGTTTTCTGGCAGAAGCGGGCGATGACGCGGGCAAAGATACCTCGCTGCCTTTTGGCTACGGCGCCGAAGTCACGTCGGACGCGTGACTCCGGCATCCAAAGACAGACGGGCCCGCACGTTCGATCGTGCGGGCATTTACCGTCAAAAGGGCAACAAACTTGCCACTAAACAAGGTTTTGTTTCCAGATTGCTAGTGTCTTGCCACATTCTCGCAGTAGGACGCATGCGAACGGGCTAAAAATGGCCCCACGACAGGGCCAACACATAATGAACACCCCGAACCTCTCGCCCATTCCGGAGCTTTATGTCTCCTACGAGTCCGCCCAGAAGCTGAAGGTCGAGGCGGGCCAGCTGGTCAGTCATGACCTGACGCCGCGCCAGATTTGTGATCTGGAGCTGTTGATGAACGGCGGGTTCAACCCGCTCAAGGGCTTCCTGTCACAGGCCGATTACGAGGGCGTGGTCGCGCACATGCGCCTGGCGGATGGCGCGCTATGGCCGATGCCGATCACGCTGGATGTCTCGGAGGACTTCGCGGGCAAACTGGAGATCGGGCAGGACATCGCGCTGCGCGATCAGGAGGGCGTGATCCTTGCGACCATGACCGTGACCGACAATTGGGTGCCGGACAAAGCGCGCGAGGCGCAGATGGTCTTCGGCGCCGATGATGATGCGCATCCGGCCGTGAACTATCTGCACAATCAGGCAGGCAAGGTCTATCTGGGCGGCCCCGTCACCGGCCTGCAACAGCCTGTGCACTATGATTTCAAAGCCCGCCGCGACACGCCCAACGAATTGCGCGCCTATTTCCGCAAGATGGGCTGGCGCAAGGTTGTGGCCTTCCAGACCCGCAATCCGCTGCACCGCGCGCATCAGGAGCTGACGTTTCGCGCTGCCCGCGAGGCGCAGGCCAACCTGCTGATCCATCCCGTTGTCGGCCTGACCAAGCCCGGCGATGTGGACCATTTCACCCGCGTGCGCTGCTACGAGGCGGTGCTGGATAAATACCCGCAGGCCACCACGGCGATGTCGCTGCTGAACCTTGCCATGCGCATGGCAGGCCCGCGCGAAGCGGTCTGGCACGGGCTGATCCGCAAGAACCACGGCTGCACGCATTTCATCGTGGGCCGCGACCATGCAGGCCCCGGCAACAACAGCCAGGGCGTTGATTTCTACGGCCCCTATGACGCCCAAGACCTCTTCCGCGCGCATCAGGAAGAAATGGGCATCGAGATGGTCGATTTCAAACACATGGTCTGGGTCGCCGAGCGCGCCCAATACGAGGCCATGGACGAGATCCACGACAAGGACAAAGTTACCATCCTCAACATCTCGGGCACCGAGCTGCGCCGCCGGTTGCAGGAAGGTCTGGAAATCCCCGAATGGTTCTCTTTCCCCGAGGTCGTAACCGAGTTGCGCCGCACCAGACCGCCGCGCGCGCAGCAGGGGTTCACGGTCTTCTTCACGGGCTTCTCCGGTTCCGGAAAGTCCACTATTGCCAATGCCTTGATGGTCAAACTGATGGAGCAGGGCGGGCGTCCCGTGACGCTGCTGGACGGGGATATCGTGCGCAAGAACCTCTCCTCCGAGCTGGGCTTTAGCAAGGAACACCGCGATCTGAACATCCGGCGCATCGGCTATGTCGCCTCCGAGATCACCAAAAACGGCGGCATCGCGATCTGCGCGCCCATCGCGCCCTATGCCACCACGCGGCGCGCGGTGCGCGAGGACGTCGAGCAGTTCGGTGCCTTCGTGGAGGTGCACGTGGCAACCACGATCGAGGAATGCGAACGCCGCGACCGCAAGGGCCTGTACAAGCTGGCGCGCGAGGGCAAGATCAAGGAATTCACAGGGATTTCAGACCCCTACGACGTGCCCGCCAACCCCGAACTGTCGGTCGAGACCGAAAACGTCGACGTCGACAACTGCGCCCATCAAGTGTTGCTCAAACTCGAAAGCATGGGCCTGATCAAAGCCTGATTGCCCCGGCATAAAAACACAAGGCCGGCCCAAAAGGACCGGCCTTGTGTCGTTTAAGGCGGATTACGGCTAGCGGCTGCCGATGATATCACGGATCTGGGTGGACGAGACGTTGGGGGTGCGTGGCAGATAGGTGACCTGACAATGCGCCGAAAGGTCATCGAATTTGCCCTCCCAATCGCTGCCCATCGTGAAAACATCCACATGGTACAGCTTCACATCCTCGCTTTTCTGGCCCCAGTTGTCTTCGGGAATGACCAGATCGACGTATCTCAAGGCTTCGAGAAAGAATTTGCGTTCTTCCCAGCTGTGGAATGCTTTTTTGTCCTTTTGGGCGTTAAACCCGTCTGTAGACAGACCTACAATCAGATAATCACCCAGTTCGCGCGCCCGTTGCAGCAGGCGGATATGCCCGAAGTGCAGGGTGTCAAAGGTGCCGTATGTCAAAACGCGCTTCATGCAGGCTCTCTGGATTGGTTAAAGATCACTGCGGTGATGTCTATTGAGGTCGGGCGTTAATTTCTACGGGGAAATAGGCTTTGGGGGTTTTTGGCCTCCGGATCATTCGTTTCAGTATGGAGCTGTACATAGTGATCGATACCTGAACTGCGACTACTATTGCTTTTTGGAGGGTAGGGTGACTGACCCATTTCCGTCAACATGTTTTCTCTGAAGACCTCTGGAGGTGTCTTCCATCCTAGGGTCAGGACTCATTAACTGATTGAGCTTGTGGCGCTGTCATGATTCACGACCCCTAGTTTCGGGGGATATCATGAGCAACTTATATTGGCTTACGGAGGCGCAGATGGCGCGTCTTCGGCCTTACTTTCCAAAGAGCCGAGGTCGTTCTCGCGTGGATGACACGCGTGTGCTGAGCGGTATTATATTTATTAATCGCAATGGCTTAAGATGTTGCGATGCACCTGCCGAATATGGCCCACCGAAGACGCTGTATAATCGCTGGAAGCGCTGGAGTGATATGGGCGTCTTCGCGCGGATCATGATGGGATTGGCCGAACAGGCTCCGGAGAATAAGACTATCTCCATTGATGCCACATACCTCAAAGCACATCGTACGGCCTCCAGCCTACGGTTAAAAAAGGGGGGCGTGGACGCCTGATCGGCTTGACCAAAGGCGGTATGAACACAAAGTTGCACGCGGTTACCGACACCAGCGGTCGCCCAATCCGCCTTTTCATCACGGCAGGTCAAGTCAGCGATTACACTGGAGCGGCCGCCTTAATGAATGGCTTGCCTGAGGCTGAGTGGCTTCTCGCTGATCGAGGGTATGATGCTGATTGGTTCCGCGAGACCCTTGTAGACAAGGGTACAAAGCCCTGCATTCCTGGCCGCAAGTCGCGCAAGAAAACCGTCAAGTATGACAAGCGCCGATACAAACGTCGTAACCGCATCGAAAGGATGTTCGGCAGGCTCAAAGACTGGCGACGTGTCTCAACCCGTTACGACCGCTGCCCAAAGGTCTTCTTGTCAGCAATCGCTCTCGCCGCAACCGTCATATTCTGGTTATGAGTCCTGACCCTAGTAGGAGTCGCACTTTAAATTAGCGTGCACTCTCTGGAAAGTGTTTCTCGTTATAATCCTGTTCAGGGCTTGGATTCAAGTTGCAAGCGCAACACCTGGTTTGAAGGCCTCGATTTCGTCGGCCATTGCTTCGGCGGGCGTTCTCCAGCCGAGGGTCTTTCTGGGGCGATTGTTCAGCAGCGCAGCCACTTCGT
>Ga0163215_100623_pt1 | contig 49481 bp, 43 predicted proteins | sample SynspAceP_FD_185934 | JGI IMG/M metagenome (GOLD analysis project Ga0163215, IMG submission 185934) | Saline lake microbial communities from Ace Lake in Antarctica - Synechococcus sp. Ace-P (Hybrid Assembly) | ecosystem: Environmental > Aquatic > Non-marine Saline and Alkaline > Saline | place...
AAAACCAAGAAATCGGCCCTTCGGCCGGCCAAAAACGGCAATATCCGGTCAGAAAACCTCGCTTGCGGCCGATTAGAGCGATCACGTCGCCATATCGGCGCACCAAAGTCGTTGATCAGACGTTCCTTAGGGAAGCGATCGAATCACCGCTAATCGTTATTGCAGACGCTGCTAGTGGCATCAAAGAAAATACCATGGCCGCGAATATTTGGATGGTCGCATTTCGCAATTTGCATGCCACAAGAACGGCTCCTAACGTTGGCGCTTGTTCTCCAGTGACAAATTGGCAAGAGCGTTTAACATATTCTAAACTTGCGCAAACTTGGATGTGATCGCCAAGTCGTTGTCAATGGTTGACGCTGATGTTTTGAGGCGCCCATGTCCCAACAAGCCCGCTGAGTGGCCGTCTGCGCTCGTTGCGTGACAAGTCAAAACACATAGCATTCAAGATCCCCTTAAGGAGACCAGTATATCCCTTCTTTTTTGTTTTTAGCGGGTTGGTTCAGGCAAGCCCTGGTCAGTAGAGCGCAATGTCTGCGAATAGGAATGCGTTTGGTGAGCCGCAGTCTACAATTAATGTGTCACATATCGTTTTGCAGAGCCAAGTTTTTGCAACTGGGTGTAAAACGGTGTTCAAGCACTGTGTTAAAGACTATGTTGCAAATACAGTGTTCAACACAGCGTTTTGTCCAGCTGCTGCAGTACACGTGCATCGTACATTATATCGCACACCGTATTTTCATATCATATATACGTTTATAATCAATGATTTAAATTCAACGCAAGTCTTGAAAATCCTCGTGTCGGTGGTTCGATTCCGCCCCCGGCACCATTTCGTCAGATATCCCATTTGTAACGCTTCAGCTTTTTGCAACCGCAAGAAGCCCCGGCCCATGTTACAGATCATCTTGCCTGTGACCTTCTTTGAAACAGAGGGCGGTTCCTGCCTCAGTCTGGCAAAGCCATCAGGCTCTCAGGCCATCTTCCATCACTACATTCAGGCAGCAGATGTCTGCTCCTGCCGTTTCATCCCCAGCCGGATCTGTTTTTCGATCTCGAGGATTGCGAAAAACGCGGTGCCGATGGCGATGATCAGAATGCCATCCGCCAAGGGCACGGCCAGCGTACCCAGAATGATCTGGAGCGGCGGCACATAAGTGACCGCGAACTGTGCCAGCGTCACGCCAATCACAACGACCCAGACAATGCGCGTCCCGCGCGTGGCAGCCCAGGTTAACGATGTGCTGTGGATGTTGCGGATGAAGAACAGATGGAAGATTTCCAGAACAACCAGCATGTTCATCGCCATGGTTTGCGCCAGCGCCAAAGGATAGCCCCTGTCCACCGCATAGGCGAAAATGCCGAAAACAGCGGCAAGGAACAACAGACCCACCATCACCACATGCCACACCAGTTCGCCTGACAGGATCGGCGCGTCGCGCCGGCGGGGCGGTCGGGCCATGGTGCCTGCCTCTGTCGGCTCGAACGCCAGTGCAATGCCAAGCGTGATGCCGGTGATCAGGTTGATCCAGAGGATCTGGACAGCGGTGACCGGCAGGGAAAGCCCCAAAAGCAGGGCCAGAACCACAACCATCGACTCGCCGGCATTGGTTGGCAGCGTCCAGCTGATCACCTTCTTGAGGTTGTCATAGACCGTCCGGCCTTCGCGCACGGCGGCAGCGATAGAGGCGAAGTTGTCATCTGCAAGGACCAGATCGGCCGCTTCCTTGGCGGCTTCGGACCCTTTCAACCCCATCGCGATCCCTGCATCCGCACGTTTGAGGGCAGGGGCATCATTGACCCCGTCGCCTGTCATAGCAACGGACAACCCGTTGGCCTGCAGTGCCATGACAAGGCGCAGCTTGTGTTCGGGACTGGTGCGGGCAAAAACATCCGTCCCTATGACCTCAAGCCCAAGTTGCGCATCATCGAGCCTGTCAAGATCGGCACCTGTCAGCACACGATCGGGCGCGGCAAGCCCGATCTGTCGGGCGATCGCCGCAGCGGTTCCGGCATGGTCACCGGTGATCATCTTGACACGGATGCCCGCCGCGCGGCATTCGGCAACGGCTGCGATGGCCTCGAGGCGTGGGGGGTCGATCAGACCGACAAGTCCAAGAAAGTTCAGACTTCCTTCAATCGCTTCCGCGTTGATGCGGGCGCCTGTTTCTGGCTGTCCGGCTAGCGCCAGAACCCGCAGCCCACGCATGGCCATTGTGTCGGCCTGCTTGTGCCAGTGATCAACATCGATACCGTGACACATGGCCAGCACGCGCTCTGGCGCGCCTTTGACGTGGATCACGCGTCCCGCTGATCCTTCCGTCAGCACCGCCATGAAGCGGTGGCGGCTGTCAAAGGGGATGGCATCCAGCCGTTCCGCCGTCGGGACCGTGCCCACCTTGCCCGCAAAAGCCAAAAGCGCCCCTTCCATCGGGTCGCCTTCCACCATCCAGAGCCCGTCGCGCTGGTACAGGCGCGCGTCATTGCACAGGGCCGCCGCCTGCGCGAGGTCGGCCAGATCGCCTGCGGGTGTGATCTGTCCGTCGGGCGCATAGCCTTCGCCAGAAACCTTAAAGCTGCCTTCCGGTATTTCGGCGGCGGCAACAACCATTTCATTGCGAGTCAGCGTTCCGGTCTTGTCGGTACAGATCACCGAGACCGAACCGATCGCCTCGATGGCTGGCAGATGGCGCACGATGGCGTTGCGGCGCGCCATCGCCTGCACCCCGATGGCAAGAGTGATGGTCATCACCGCGGGTAGACCTTCGGGGATAGCGGCAACCGCAACGCTTACCACAGTCATGAAAACATCGGAGAAGACGAGGTGACTGACGAAATAGCCATAGGCCAGAAGCAGGCCCGAGAGCAGCAGGATCAGGAAAGACAGCCAGCGCGCGAAATGGTCCATTTGTGCGACAAGCGGCGTTGTCAGGTTTTCGACACCTTCCAGCAGCCCGCCAATGCGTCCGATTTCGGTCGCCTGTCCGGTTGCCACGACAAGCCCGCGTGCGGTGCCTTGGGTGATCAGGGTGCCGGACCACAACATAGACCGCCTGTCGCCCAGCGGTACATCCCCGGCAACCGGCCTGGGGTCTTTCTCGATCGGCACGGACTCGCCGGTCAGGATTGCTTCCTGCGCCGCCAGACCACGCGCCTCCAGAACACGCAGATCGGCAGGCACCTTGTCACCCGCTTCCAGCAAGACGACATCACCGGGCACCAGATCGGCGCCCTCTATTGTGACGCGCCCGCCGTCGCGCAGAACAGCCGCATGCGGGGCCAGCATATTGCGAATCGCGGCCATTGCTGTCTCGGCTTTGCCTTCCTGCAAGAACCCGATCAGCGCATTTGCCAGCACAACGGCCAAAATGACGCCGGTATCAATCCAGTGCTGCAAGGCCCCTGTCACGATGGCGGCCCCGATCAGCACATAGATCAGGACATTGTGGAACTGTGCCAGAAACCGCAGCAGCGGCCCACGCGCATGGACCACTGGCAGGCGGTTCGGCCCGTGGGTGACCAGCCGCTGAGCCGCCTCGGGTGAACTCAGCCCGTCGGGGCCGGCATGCAAAGATGAAAGGCAGGCCTCGGTGGACTGGCTGTGCGGGTTGGTCAGCGGCATCTGTCTACTTTCAACGGGCGGTATAGCCGCCATCAATCGCCAGTTCGGCCCCCGTGACGAATTTAGCCTCGTCCGAGGCCAGATAAACAACGGCCCAGGCAATATCGTCCGGATCGCCCATATGACCAAGCGGATGAACCGATCCCGCGGCCGCTTTTGCAGCCTCAAGATCGTCCGAGGTGTTGCGTAGATGGGTCTCCACCATCGGTGTCCAGATATAGCCCGGATGAACCGAATTCACCTTGATCTGTTCGGGCGCATAGGTGATAGCGTCATTCTTGCTCATCAGACGCACAGCTCCCTTTGAGGCGTGATAGGCCGCAAGGCCGCCCACGCCGATCAGTCCGGCGATGGATGACAAATTGATGATCGACCCGGCACCTTTGGCACGCAGATGCGGGATCGCGTGTTTGGTGCCGAAAAAGACACCTTTGACGTTCACCGCTTGCACCTTGTCCCACTCATCCTCGCTGACCAGATCGGTCGGCTTGGGGCTGCCGGAAATGCCCGCGTTGTTCACCATGATATCCAAACCCCCGAACCGTTCTGCAGCCGTATCAGTTGCGGCTTTCATTGCGGCCTCATCGGTCACGTCAACGGGCCAGAAGGCTACAGTGCGACCCTTTTTCGTCAGCTCTGCAGCCAGCGCGTTCCCTTCATCGGACAGCACATCAAAAACCGCGACCTTGGCGCCTTCTTCGGCCATCCGCACTACACAGGCTTTCCCAATGCCGACAGCGCCTCCCGTCACGATGGCGGTCTTTCCTTCAAGTCTGTTCATGATTGCGCTCCTTTGTAAGGGATGTGGTCACGACCTTCTGGCCAAGATGCGTCCCTGCCGCACCGTCTTGGAATGCCCGCCTTTTCCTGACGGTTGTGTTCACTATAGGCAGGGATCGCTTGACGTGTTTTGACGTGCATCAATTCCGGGGCCGAAAATGCCCTGCAGCCGATGGCCAGAAAATACCCGGAGACTAGTCAAGATGAGTCAGGGTTTTGTCAGATGTTGCCTTGCGTGAAATTTCTAACTATCGTTAGGTAGAAACTGGAGAGTCTCAGGACAGGGAAACGGGTGGTGCAGTTGAACCAGACAGAACCGACAACGACCGCGCCAGTAATGCCTGCCATCGCGCGGCCTGACCAGATTCTGGATATCGCCGCGCGGCAGTTTCGCCTTCGGGGATATGCGGCTGTGTCGATGCGCGATATCGCGACCGAAGCAGGCATGCGGACCCCCAGCCTTTACTACCACTTCGCAGCAAAGGATGACCTTGTCATCGCGGTTATGGATCGCGGGATTGTTGTGGTGCGAGAGGCGGTTCTGGCCGCGCTCGATACGATTACTTCAGATGCGGATCATGCAACACGGCTGGCAACAGCCATGCGCGCCCATCTTCACGCGCTGCACGGGCTCAGCGACTATACCTCTGCCAATGTCCGCATTTTCGGGCAACTGCCCGAAGACCTGCGCCGCGCCAACCTGCCGGAACGCCGCGCCTATCAGACGATCTGGTCCGGTCTGCTGGCCCCGACCTGCAAAGCTGATCCTGCGGCTTTGCCCCAGCGCGTGGCTTTCGTGATCGGGGCATTGAACGCCACGCTGGAATGGGTCGATCCCGCTCGCTTGGGTCTTGAGGCGCTGGCCGATCATGTGGTCGGTATCTTGCTGGGCGGTCTTTTGACTGAGGCAGAGCAATTGACTGGGGCAGAGCAATTGACTGGGGCAGAGCAATTGACTGGGGCAGAGCAATTGACTGGGGCAGAGCAATTGACTGGGGCAGAGCAATTGACTGAGGCAGAGCAATTGACTGGGGCAGAGCAATTGACTGGGGCAGAGCAATGAGTTTCACAACCGCGATCCGCCCCGACAGCGCCGCGTTTCAGGCCAATCGCGCGGCCTATCAAGCTTTGACGGATGTTCTGCAAAGCCGCCTGTCGCAGGTCAGTCAGGGCGGCAGTCCGGCCCATGTTGCCCGCCACAAGGCGCGTGGCAAGTTGTTGGTGCGCGACCGGATCGACAGGTTGTGCGATCCCGGCACCGCCTTTCTGGAATTCTCGGCGCTGGCCGCATGGGGCCAATACGACAACGAGGTGCCAGGTGCTGGCATCGTCACTGGCATCGGGATCGTGCAGGGACGCGCAGTCATGATCCTTGCCAATGATGCAACAGTGAAGGGTGGCAGTTTCTTTCACGAGACTGTCAAGAAACACGCCCGCGCGCAGGAAGTGGCGGCCAATCTGCGTCTGCCCTGCCTCTATCTGGTTGATTGCGGCGGGGCCTATCTGCCGGAACAGGACCGCGTCTTTCCCGACCGCGACCATTTTGGCAATGCCTTCTGGCGGCAATGCCGCATGTCTGCGTCCGGTCTGGCACAGATCGCGCTGGTTTTCGGGGGCTGCACGGCGGGGGGTGCCTATATCCCCGCGCTGGCCGATCAGGTCATCATGGTCGAGGGCAATGCCCGTATCCATCTGGGCGGGCCATCTATCGTCAAGGTGGCGATCAACGAGGATGTTGATGGCGATACCCTTGGTGGCGCTTTGATGCATACGACCGTGTCGGGTGTTGCAGATCACCGCGTGCAGTCCGAACCTGAAGGCTTGCGCCTGTTGCGCCGTCTGGTCGCCGATCTGCCCGACACCCGCGCCGGATGGCAACCGCCCCGCGTTCCGCAAGCGCCTGTGCTGGACCCTGCCGATATCCCCGGCATTATCAGCGCCGATCCCAAGCGCCCCTATGACGCGCAGGAGGTGATTGCGCGGCTTGTGGACAGCTCTGACCTGTCGGTGTTCAAACCCGAATGGGGGGCCAGCGCGGTCTGCGCCTTTGTCGCGATCCATGGCTGTCCGGTGGGCATCATCGGTAATAACGGCGCGCTTGTCTCGCATGCCGCCCTGAAAGCCGCGCAGTTTATCCAGATCTGTGACCAGCGCCGCATCCCTTTGTTGTTTCTGCACAATATTACCGGCTTCATGGTCGGCACCGAGGCCGAGCGCGGCGGTATTGCGAAAGACAGTGCCAAGATGGTCTATGCCATGGCCAATGCACGGGTGCCCAAACTGTCGCTGATCATCGGCGGCTCTTACGGTGCAGGCAATTACGGCATGTGCGGGCGGGGTTTCCAACCAGATTTCCTGTTCGCATGGCCATCGGCGAAACTGGCCACCATGTCGGCGGATATCGCGGCGAATGTGATGTTGGAACTGCGGCGCAGCAATATCAAACATCCCCCGACTGATACGGAACTCGCCGTGATCGAGGCGCAGGTGCGCGCTCAATATGCCGAACAAAGTGATCCGTATTATGCAACGTCTCGCCTCTGGGATGACGGGATCATTGCACCCGAACAATCACGCGATGTGTTGGGGCTGTGTTTGTCCCTGCTGGCGTCGAAACCGGCGGATGCGCATTTCGCCCCTGTCTACAGGATGTAAGCCATGGCCGAATTTGACACCCTGACACTTGAAATGGGCCCGCGCGGTGCCGCCTATCTGACGCTGAACCGGCCCGCGCGGCACAACGCGCTGAATGCCGCACTGATTGCGGATCTGACCCGCGCCGCCGCAGAGTTGGCGGCTGATGATGATGTGCGTGTGGTGGTGCTGTCAGGGGCAGGGAAAAGCTTTTGCGCGGGCGGCGATATCGGCTGGTTCCGCGATACGCTGGCACTGGACCGGGCAGGGCGCGTGGCACAAAGCGCGGATCTGGGGCATATGCTGGAGGCGCTGGCGCATTTGCCCAAGCCGTTGATCGGACGCATACAGGGGCCTGCCTATGGCGGCGGTGTGGGGATGATCGCGGTTTGCGATGTGGCAATAGGTGCCGAGGAGGCCCGTTTCGGGCTGACCGAGGTGCGGCTTGGCCTGATCCCCGCCAATATCTCGCCGCATGTGATCGCCCGCATCGGGGCAGCCCGCGCGCGTGCCACAATGCTGTCGGGGGCGATGTTCGATGCCACTCACGCCGAACGGATCGGTCTGCTGGACCGTGTCGTCCCTCTGGCCGATCTGGATGCGGCGGTAGCGCAGGCCGTTGTCGCACATCTCGACGCTGCCCCCGGTGCAGTTGCCGCGACCAAGCAACTGATCCGTGATGTGGTGGCAACTGCGGCCAAAGACCATGTGGCGCTGACCTCGGAACGGCTGGCCGACGCGTGGGACAGTCCCGAGGGCAAGACAGGCATTGATGCCTTCCTGTCGCGCCAGACCCCGCCATGGCGGAGTGGCGCATGAGGTTTGACACAGTACTGGTTGCCAACCGGGGCGAGATTGCGCGCCGCATCATCCGGGCCTGTCACGCGCTGGGCCTGCACGCTGTTGCTGTCTATTCCGATGCGGATCGTGACGCGCCCTTCGTGCTTGAGGCGGATAGCGCCGTGCCCATCGGCCCTGCCGAGGCCGCGCAAAGCTATCTTGATCCAGCCCGCCTGATCGCGGCAGCGCAGCGCGCAGGGGCGCAGGCTGTTCACCCCGGCTATGGTTTTCTGTCCGAGAACGCGGATTTCGCGCGCAAGGTCACAGATGCGGGCCTTGTCTGGATCGGCCCCACAGCGGATGTGATCGCGCAGATGGGGCTGAAATCAACAGCCAAGGCGCTGGCCGAGGCAGCAGGCGTCCCGATCCTGCCCGGCTATCGCGGAACTGACCAGTCCGACGCAACCCTCATGTCCGAGGTGGAAAAATTGGGGATGCCGCTGCTGATCAAAGCCAGCGCTGGCGGTGGTGGGCGCGGTATCCGGCAAGTGTATGACATGGCCTCATTTCCAGCCGCGCTGGCAGCCGCACGGCGCGAGGCCAAGGCCGCATTCGGCACGGATGATGTGCTGCTGGAGCGTCTGCTGGAAGGTGCGCGCCATGTCGAGGTGCAGGTGCTGGCCGATCACCACGGCCATGTGCTGCATCTGGGTGATCGCGACTGCTCGCTCCAACTGAACCACCAAAAGCTGATCGAAGAAGCGCCAGCCCCCGATATTCCGGCGGATATCCGTGATGCAATGGCCAAGGCTGCCGTGGATCTGGCGGCCCATATCGGTTATCGCAACGCAGGCACGGTGGAGTACCTCTACGATCCCGTCACAGGCGGCTTCCATTTCCTTGAGATGAACACGCGGCTTCAGGTCGAACATCCCGTAACCGAAGCGATCACGGGACTTGATCTTGTCGCATGGCAAATCCGTATCGCGCAGGGCGAGGCGCTGACCTTGGCGCAGGGTGATATCACCTTCGCCGGTGCCGCGATCGAGGCACGTATCGCGCTGGACGGGGCAGGCGGTCCGTATGTCACCCGTTGGCATCTGCCCGATCTGCCCGGATTGCGGCTGGACAGTGCTGTTGCGACGGGCAGTGCAGTCTCGCACCACTATGATCCCATGATCGCCAAACTGATCGCCCATGGCCCCGATCGCGCCACCGCATTGGCGCGCTTGCGCTGCGGTCTTGCGGCGCTGGAGGTTCGGGGGATCGGCACGACAATACCCTTTATAGACAGGCTTCTGGCCACAGCCGATTTTGCGGCTGCCCGTCTGGGAACAGACTTCCTGATCCGCAATCCGGATACACCGGATCAGGAAACGGCGCCCGATGTGATTGCGCTTGCGGCCCTTGCACTCGGTCTAGCCGCCGCGCGCGCCTGCACCGCACCGGGTGTCTGGGGCCAGTTGGGCTCTTGGCGGGTGACAGGGCAAGGCGGGGCAAGCTGGCATGATGTGGCGGGGCAAAGCCTGTGCCTGCGCGAGGTTCCGCAAGGCCATGAGGTGCGCGACGAGGGCGGCGAGGTGCTGCTGCTGGCACGACAGGCGAGACTGACAGGGGACCACCTTGATCTTGAGATGGAGGGCCTGCGTCGTCTGATCGGTGTTGCCATCACGGCGCAATCCATCATCCTGACCGAAGGTTCCACAACCTTGCGGCTGGTGCATGGCGCGAATGCCACGGGTGCAGAGCGTGCCGCACAAAGCGGGACCGAGATCACGGCTCCGATGCCCGGATTGGTGGCTGAAACGCTGCACCAGACAGGCGCATCGCTCAGGCAGGGCGATCCGGTGCTGGTGTTCGAGGCGATGAAACTGATGCAGACCCTTGTCGCCCCCTGCGACGGTATTTTAACCGATCTGCCCCATGCGGCAGGATCAAGCGTTTCTGGCGGTGCCATATTGGCCCGCTTCACCCCTCACAAGGACATCCAGACATGACAGCCATGCCCTTTCTGACCGACGAGCACCGCATCTTCCGCGACCAGTTGCGCCGCTTTGTCGACGAGGACGTGCGCCCCCATGCGGATGAATGGGAGGTCACAGGTCAGGTGCCGCGTGCCGTGCTGGAACGGATGGGCGCGTTGGGATTTCTGGGGATACGCTATCCCGAAACCTATGGCGGGGCCGAAATGGACATGCTGGCCACGGTGATCTTTGCCGAGGAGCTGGGACGCTCGGGCTATGGCGGGTTTGCCATTACCGCACTGGTGCATACCGACATGGCGTCACCGCATCTGGCCAATGCTGGCACGGATGACCAGATGGCGCGTTATATGCCCGATATCATCGCCGGACGCTGCATCACGGCAGTGGCGGTGACAGAGCCTGATGCCGGTTCCGATGTCGGCGGAATCAAGACCCGCGCAAAGCTGGACGGCAACCATTGGGTGTTGAACGGGCGCAAGCTGTACATCACCAACGGCGTGTTGGGCGATCTCTATTTCGTCGCCGCCCGTACCGATATGAGCCAGAAGTCATCGCGCGGAACGACGATCTTTATTGTTGAAAAAGGTACGCCCGGCTTCAGCGTTGCCAACCGTCTGGACAAATCCGGCTGGCGCAGTTCCGACACGGCCGAGTTGTTGTTCGAGGATGTCCGCATCCCCGCCGATCAGGTGCTGGGCCAGATTGATGGCGGTTTCTATGCGATCATGCAGAATTTCCAGAACGAACGTCTGGTTCTGGGGGCGCAAGCCATGGGAGAGGCGATGCGCGCGCTAGAGATCACTTTGGATTACGTCAAGGACCGCAAAGCCTTTGGTGGCACCCTCTGGGACAAGCAGGCCATCCGCCAAAGGCTGTCGCAGCGCTGGGCCGAGGTCGCGGCGGCGCGGGCCTATATCTACCAGACAGCCCTGGCCATGGATGCCGGTGACGACAGTGTGCGTGACGTGTCGGCGATCAAGGCGCTTTGCGGCGATCTGGTCAACAAGGTGATGTATGACTGCCAGCAGTTCCACGGCGGGTTTGGCTATATGACGGGAACCGAGATCGAACGCATGGTGCGTGACGCCCGCGTGCAGGCCATCGGCGGCGGTGCGACAGAAGTGATGCTGGAAGAGATCGCAAAGCGGTTGTGAGCCGCAGACGCCGCGCCGCGCATCAACGGCGCTATGAGTATTTGCAGCAAGATGAAGGTGCGCAGCGCGCGTCAGTCTTTCGTCAGATCGCCATTGAGGTCGGGAAGAAGGCGCTTGTGCTTGCGCATCTGGGTCAGCACATCGCCAAAGGTCACCAGTCCGCGCGCCTCGAGCATCGGGATCATCCGCAGGAATACATCGCGCGTGGCGATAGCATCACCCAACGCTGTGTGGCGTACGTCATCCGGCAGATCGACTTCCAGCCGCTGCACGATCTCGTCCAATGTATGGCCTTCGGTGCCGCCAAAAAGCACTGCCGACAACAGCACCGTATCGAGCACCGGATTGTCAAACGCGGCCCCGATGGATGCGGCATGGCGGTGAAAGAATGCCATGTCGAAAGGCGCATTATGCGCGACCAGTACGGCATCACGGGCAAAGCTGTGAAACCGCTTGCCTGCCACAGCCATAGAGGGCGCGTCCTTCACCATCGCGTTGGTTACACCGTGCACGGCGGTGGACCGCGCGGGGATCGGGCGGCCGGGATTGACCAAAAGGTCCAGCACCTCGCCCGCGGCCTGCTGGCAATTGACCACGCGCAGCGCACCGATCTGCACGACGTCGTCCTTGTCGGGCAAAAGGCCCGTCGTTTCTGTATCAAAGATCACATAGGTCAGATCGCGCAGGGCCACGTTCAGGATGTTGTCCGACTGCTCTCGCGTGTTCAGCTCGAAGTCATAAACGACCGGACGGGCAGGTGTGGTTTCGCGCGGCACTGGAAAACTGAGCATATATCCTTGGCCCGCACCCAGATCATGCAGCGTGACATCGAATAATCGCGCTCCGTCGGCGGTGACCAGTTGCTGGTCCAGCGTACTCCGACCGGTATCGGACAGGTTGGCCAGACCCGCGAGCAAATAGGTCTTGTCGAAATAGTCAAAGATCCGCTGGCCCAGCCCCAGATGGTGCTGGGCGTCCAGCATTGCCGCCGCATGCCCGTCATAAAGCGAGATCCGGTGATCCGGCCCCACCATCAGTACGGCCGCTGGAATAGCCGACAGGATGCGCGTCAATTGCGCGCGTTCGGCCATCAGGCGCTTGGTGTGCCGCGCGATATCGGCATCCGCCTCGGATTTGGCCCGCCCCAGCCGCGAGGTCAGTGCAGAGGCGGCTGTTGTCAGCTCTCCCAGATGGCGCGCGACCGTTGTATCAATTCCGCCGCGCATATCGGTGGCTGCGCGGGCATGCATGGCGGCTGTCAGCCGCTCGATTGGCCGCGCGACCATCTCGTCGAAGATCAGCCACATCAGGGCACAAAGGCCCAGAATCGCAAAACTGGCCATCAAACCCGCCGACACGAAAGCTGGCCGCGCCTCGGCAAGATCAAGTCTTGCATCGGCAAGGACCAGCGATCCGACCACGGCCCCGATGGCCCCCACAGCCAGCAAACTGAAAAAGGCCAAAGTGCGTTGACGGGGTTTCAGGCGATCAAACACGGCTCAAGCCTCCTTGCAGACTAGGGCTGTAGCAGGATCGTCCTGACCGGTCTGGTCCCAGCGCTCCACCCGTATCGTCCCGTCATCGTTGAACACCCTGTCGGCATCCAGCAGCGCGCTGCGTCCCTTTGCGCAGTCAAAGACCACAGGCAGCACGCGGACGGGTTCCCAGCGGGTGAAAAAGATCACGCGGCTCAGGCGCAGGTCCGGCTGCGCCACGTTGCGCTGTGCCCCTTCCACATCCACAGCGACGAAACGATCAACATAGGGCACTGCATAGGTCCAAGGACTGTAGACCGCGCTGTGATCGGCCGTCGAGATCACGTCAAAGCCGGCGGGCAGCAGCTCCAACGTGCGCGGATACCAGCGGTATTCATTGGTCAGGCTCATCAGGATCATCCCGGCACCGGCACCAGCCGGGATGATCCAGCGTGGCAGGCGGCGCCCGGTCAGCCGGTTCAGGATCATCACAACCCCGGCCGCGGCAAAACCCGCGGCGATGATCGTGATTATATCAACATACATTCTTTCTCTCCTTCTCCCGCGAATGGGAAACCCGAAACTGCGGGGTCAGCCGATCACGCCCCGTCCCTGGGTCGCGGCGGATTGCATTGTGCGTATGACGACAAAAGCGTCGCGCAGGTGGCTGCGCTCGAACTCGGACAGGACATTTGGCGCCATGAAGTTGTCAGGCTTGCCGCCAGCGCGGATCAGGGTTGCCTGATGTTCCAGACGGGTCTGGGCAATCAGGTCATAGGCGTCCAGCAGGTCGCGCCCGCCGCTCTGGCTGATCAGGCCGGTACCATGGGCTGCCGCCAGCCGCGCGCGCGTATTGACCATTTCCAACTGGCCGCGCAGCGCATAGATGCGCCCCAGATCAACGACTGGTACAACGCCGTTCAGCTTCATGTCGATATGGTTTTTATGCTCGCCACTGCGGACCGTGGCAAAGCCGCGAAGCAGGCCCAATGGCGGGATGTGTTTCAGCGAATTCGACACCATATGCGCCACGAATATCGAATTGCGCGCCGCCGCCTCAAGTGTTTCGCGTTGCAGGTCCTCGAACAATGCGCGCGTCCCACCGATAGGGCGCAGATCGAACATGACCGAGGCCAGCATTTGCGCTTCGGGGCTTGGAGTTTCGATCCAGCGGCGGAAATATCCGCGCCACACACTCACGGGCTGGCACCAGCGCGGGTTGGTCGCCATCATATCGCCGGGGCAATAGAAATAGCCTGCCCCGTCCAGACCATCGCTGACGAATTTGGCCAGCTTTGCGAAATAGGACATATCCGCCTCGGTCACAGCATCATCCAGCATCAGGCAGTTGTCCTGATCCGACACGCCGGTTTGTTCCTGACGCCCTTGTGATCCGCAGGCCAGCCACAGATAAGGCACGGGCGGCGGGCCAAAACGCTCTTCGGCCATCGCCAGCAAGCGGCGGGTCGCTGCGTCGGCGATATCTGTGATCAGGAGTGTGACAGTCTCGTGACGGTTGCCGGCGCCTACCAGTTGCACCAGAAGGCGCGGGATATGGGCGGTCACGGCCCCAAGATCCTCGGGGCCGTCAGCGCGTGCCACATCGCGCACCAGCGAGGCGGTATTGGTGGCCTGAAAGCGGGTCAGGTTTGTTTGCGTGACAATACCGACCAACTTGCCCTGGTCCACCACAGGCACATGCCCGAAGCGGCGTTCCATCATCATATGCAGCACGTCCGACCCGATCGCCGAGGGCGGCAGGGTCTCGGGATTGGCGGTCATGATCTGGTGCACGGGGCGGGAAGTGTCCAGCCCTTCGGCCACCACACGGTTATTGATATCATGCAAGGTGACGATTCCGGCCAGACGGTCACCATCGGTGATCCCAAGGGCTGAAATCCTGTGCGACCGCATCAGGCGCGCCGCATCAAAGATCGAGGTCTGCGTGGTGCAGGTGATCGGATCAGTTGCCATCAGCCGGTCAACCCGCATTTCGGTCAGTGTGACCGGACGGGAGGCATCCGCCGCCTCGCGCGCTCGGTTGCGGGCAAAAAACCGTTTCACGCCTTCGTTGCTTGAGATCAGATCGTTGAAATCATCAGCCGGCAAAAGCAACAGTTCGCCATCGCTGAGGGCGCGGGCATTGGTGCCGGTCAGTCCGTCACGCATAAGACCGCGCTCGCCAAATGAATTGCGGGCACTCAGATGCGAGACGATCTCGCCGCTGTCCGATGTGATCTCAACCTCGCCTTCATGAATGACATAAAGACCCGCGCAGGCTTGGCCATAGCTGTAGATCAAATCGCCGCGCGCAATGGGCAGACGGCGGAACTGGTCCGCGATGCGGGTCAGGTCGGCATCGGCAAAACTGTCATAGGGGTGAATGGTGCCGAGAAAACGGCGCAGGTCGTCAGCAGAACGTGGCATCAAACCGATCCTTGGGAATGTCCCTCTAGCCTCTGATCATTCCTGTCTAGCGCAGGGCAGGGCGTGGGGACATCTGAAAAAGCAGAAGGGGCGGTTCTTTCGAACCGCCCGCTCCGAAGGGTTTAGTGACCAGTGGCCACACCCGCGCCTTTGGGCACGCGGATGGATTCCACAAGATCCTGGATCTCGCGCGGCGGCTCTTTGGTCAGCGCCGACACGATATAGGCTGTACCGAAGTTCAGGATCGCACCGACGGTTCCGAAGGACGCAGGAGAGATACCGAACAGCCAGTTGGCCGGAACGTTCTCAAGCGTTGCTGTGCCGGGGATGAAGAACCAACCCAGAAACAGGAAGATGTAAATGGCGGTCGAGAACAGACCAACCAGCATCCCTGCAATAGCGCCTTCCTTGTTGATGCGCTTCGAGAAGATGCCCATCATCAGTACAGGGAAGATCGTCGCCGCTGCCAGACCGAAGGCCAGAGCCACCACCTGAGCCGCGAAGCCCGGAGGGTTGAGGCCAAGCCAGGTCGCCAACACGATGGCAAAGCCCATCGAGATCCGCGCCGCCAGCAGTTCGCCTTTTTCGCTGATGTTGGGGTTGATCGACCCCTTGATCAGGTCATGCGACACAGCAGACGAAATCGCCAGCAGCAGACCCGCCGCCGTGGACAGCGCCGCCGCCAGACCGCCTGCCGCAACCAGCGCGATCACCCAGCCCGGAAGCTTTGCAATCTCGGGGTTGGCCAGAACCATCATGTCGTTGTCGATCTTGGTCAGTTCGTTGCCAGTCCAGCCACGCTCTGCTGCAATCGCTTGCATCGCTGGGCTCTTGTCGTTGTAGTACTGGATGAAGCCGTCGCCGTTCTTGTCTTCAAAGGCCAGCAGACCGGTGTTCTTCCAGGTGTTGATCCAGCTGAGTTCAGGATCGGTATTGATCGCTTCCAGCGAGATCGGATCGCCAGCCAGCGCTTCGCCTGTGACGGCGTTTGGCCAGAAGGTGGTCGAGATGTTCATACGCGCCATCGAACCCACGGCAGGTGCCACAGTGTAAAGCAGTGCGATGAAGACCAGTGCCCAACCGGCAGACCAACGTGCGTCAGCAACTTTAGGCACTGTGAAGAAGCGGATGATGACGTGCGGCAGACCGGCAGTACCGATCATTAGCGACATGGTGAAGAACACCATGTTGAGCGTCGAGGTGGTGTGCGAAGTGTATTGTGTAAAGCCCAGTTCGGTAACGACCTGGTCCAGTTTGGACAGGAAGGAAATATCACCGCCAGAGGGCGCATACCCACCCAGCAGACCAAGCTGCGGGAAGAAGTTACCAGTGATCTGGAGCGAGATGAAGATCGCCGGAATGGTATAGGCGACAATCAGAACGCAATACTGTGCCACCTGCGTGTAGGTGATACCTTTCATCCCGCCGAACACGGCATAGATGAAGACGATCGAGGCACCGATATAAAGGCCGGTATCGGTGGACACTTCCAGAAAGCGTGCAAAGGTCACGCCCACACCGCGCATCTGGCCGATCACGTATGTGACCGAGATCACGATCAGACAGACTACAGCCACCAGACGTGCGCCCTTGGAATAGAAGCGGTCGCCCACGAATTCCGGCACGGTGAACTTGCCGAACTTACGCAGATAAGGTGCAAGCAGCAGCGCCAGAAGCACGTAGCCACCAGTCCAGCCCATCAGGAACGACGACTGCGTATAGCCGCCGGCAGGTGCCAGCGCAATGATGCCGGCCATCGAGATGAAAGAAGCAGCCGACATCCAGTCAGCAGCAGTGGCCATGCCGTTCATCACGGGCGGAACGCCCTGACCTGCGGCATAGAATTCTGCGGTCGTGCCCGCACGGGCCCAGATCGCGATGCCGATGTAGAGCGCAAAGGACGCGCCCACCACCAGCAGGTTGAGAGTATACTGATCCATTGGTTTCCCTGTCCCTATCTCTTATTCTTCGACGCCGTGTTCTGCATCGAGCTTGTTCATGCGCCAGGCGTAGAAAAAGATCAGAACCAGAAACACGAGGATCGAGCCTTGTTGCGCGAACCAGAAGCCCAGATCGGCACCGCCGACGGAAATGCCCATCAATGCGGGCCGCAGGATAATTCCGAAGCCAAACGAAACCAGCGCCCAGATCGCAAGGCTTATCAGGATGATCCGCACGTTTGCGGCCCAATAGGCGTTATTGTCTTTTGAGTTCTCTGCCATGAAAGGCGTCCTCCCTTGTTGCACGTTTCCGAAAGATGCAGGATTTACTGCATCTCCCCCTCCCGATTACGCGACCGCCTGTTGGACAATCGCGCTCAGCCCTTCGGCGATCTGCCCGATCTCGCCCATGGCGTCGATCCGTTGCAGAGTGCCTTGTTCTTCGTAATAGGCGATCAGCGGCGCGGTCTGCGCGTGATAAGCCCCCAGACGCTGGCCCACGGTGGCCGCGTTGTCATCGGCGCGCCGCTTCATGTCAGTGCCGCCGCATTTGTCGCAAGTACCTGCAATTGCTGGCACTTTGTAATTGTCGTGATAACCCTCACCGCAGGTTCCGCAGGTGTATCGTCCCGCCACACGGGCCACCATCTCGGCGTCGTCCACGTCCAGTGAAATGGCCGCATTGATCCGCTGATCGCTTTGCGCCAGCAGCGCGTCCAGCGCCTGCGCCTGCACACTGGTGCGCGGAAAGCCGTCAAGGATCACGCCCTTCGCGGTGTCGGGTTCTTCCAGCCGGTCCTTGAGAATGGCCAGCACGATCTCGTCACTGACCAGACCGCCTGCGGCCATGACGGATTGCGCTGCTTTGCCCGCATCCGTGCCCGCAGCGACTGCCGCGCGCAGCAGATCGCCTGTGGAAAGCTGCACAAGACCGAAACGGTCCTGAAGCATGCGCGCCTGTGTGCCTTTGCCTGCCCCCGGAGGGCCAAGCAGGATCAGAACAGCGGGGCGGGTCATGGTTTGTGTGCCCATCCCGCTCAAACCTTGTTCATCCGGTTTTCGATCAGGTTCTCAACCACCGAAGGGTCAGCCAGGGTCGATGTATCACCCAGCGCGCCGAAATCATTTTCGGCAATCTTGCGCAGGATACGGCGCATGATCTTGCCCGAACGGGTTTTCGGCAGACCCGGTGCCCACTGGATCAAGTCGGGGCTGGCAATGGGGCCGATTTCCGTGCGGACCCATTTGACCAACTCCTTGCGAAGCTCATCGGTCGGTTCCACCCCGTTCATCAGGGTAACATAAGCATAGATGCCCTGACCCTTGATGTTATGCGGGTAACCGACGACAGCCGCCTCGGCCACGTTGACATGGGCAACCAGCGCGCTTTCCACCTCGGCGGTGCCCATACGGTGGCCCGACACGTTGATCACGTCATCGACGCGGCCTGTGATCCAGTAATAGCCATCCGCATCACGGCGGCAGCCATCACCCGAGAAGTAGTAGCCTTTGTAGTCGCTGAAATAGGTTTTCTCGAACCGGTCGTGATCGCCGTAAACGGTCCGCATCTGGCCGGGCCAGCTGTCCTTGATGCACAAAACACCCTCGGCAGCGGTGGTGTGGATTTCCTCGCCTGTTTGCGGGTCAAGAATGACGGGTTGCACACCGAAAAACGGCAGGGTGGCCGATCCCGGCTTGGTCGGGATCGCGCCCGGCAGCGGTGTCAGCAGATGCCCGCCGGTTTCGGTCTGCCACCACGTATCGACGATGGGGCATTTGCCCTTGCCGACAACGTCATTGTACCAGTTCCACGCCTCGGGGTTGATTGGCTCGCCGACGGTGCCCAGCAGTTTGATGCTGGACAGGTCGTATTTCTCGACCGGTTCCTTGCCATGCGCCATAAGTGCGCGAATGGCGGTTGGCGCGGTATAGAACTGGTTGACCTTGTGCTTCTCGCACACGGCCCAGAACCGGCCCGCATCAGGCCAAGTAGGAACACCTTCGAACATCAGTGTTGTCGCGCCATTGGCCAGCGGTCCATAGACTATATAGCTATGGCCCGTGACCCAGCCCACATCGGCGGTGCACCAGAAGATGTCGCCGTCATGATAATCGAACGTGTATTGATGCGTCATTGCGGCATAGGCAAGATAGCCGCCAGATGTATGCACCACGCCCTTGGGCTGGCCGGTAGAGCCGGATGTGTAAAGGATGAACAGCGGATCTTCCGCGCCAACTTCGACCGGGGCGCAGTAGTCATCCGCCTCCATCGCCATCTCGTTGTAATCGTAATCGCGCCCGTCAATCCAAGTGGTTTGTGCTCCGGTACGGCGCACCACCAGACATTTGACGCTGTCCTTGCAATGCAGCAAGGCTGCATCGGTGTTGGACTTAAGCGGTGTCGCCCGCCCGCCGCGCGGTGCGTGGTCGGCAGTGATCACCACCTTTGCGTCACAGCCGTTGATCCGCGAACCCAAAGCATCGGGCGAGAATCCGGCAAAGACGATGGAATGCACAGCACCGATGCGCGCACAGGCCAGCATCGCATATGCCGCCTCGGGGATCATAGGCAGGTAGATGACGACGCGGTCGCCTTTGCGGACGCCCAAAGATTCAAGGATATTGGCCATCCGGCAGGTGCTGCGGTGCAATTCTTTATAGGTGATATGCTGGGCCGCATCTTTGGGATCATCAGGCTCCCAGATGATCGCTGTCTGATCGCCGCGTGTTTCAAGGTGACGGTCGATACAATTGGCGCTGACGTTCAGCGTGCCGTCCTCGAACCATTTGATATCGACCTTGCCCAGCGTGAAGTCGGTGTTCTTGACCTTCGTGAAGGGCTTGATCCAGTCAATCCGCTTGCCATGCTCCGCCCAGAACGCCTCGGGGTCGTTGATCGAGGCGTCGTACATCGCCTTGTATTGATCGGCCGTCACATGGGCGTTTTCGGTAAAACTCACTGACGGCGCATACAGGGTATCGGCACTGGTCGGGTTAGTCATGAATCCTCCATTCCTCATCTCGGCTCTCAAGCCACTGACACGGACCCTGTAACAGGTCGTAGCGTCATCTCCTCGGGCGTGAATTTACCACAGTGATGTCATTTTTGTATAAGATACTGTTTTTTATTGTTTATTGAGTAAACAAATTATCAAACTTCAATTTTTTTTGTAAATTTAGTCAAGTTCACAGAAAATTTACATACGATCTGCGGGTTTGGAGCGGAACAATATGTCGCCACCGAACCCAAGGTATGCCGTTGTATGCCGAAATCAGGACAGATTTGGGTGATGGCGTGATTTCAGGCGCCCGCTCTGGTCTTTGCTGTTGTGACGTGGCGTCACTGATTCTGCGACTCGCGTGTGCGTTCAAGTTTACAGGAAATCCGGTGGTGCCATGCTGCAAGGCGGATCCACTTGTGCCGGATAAGAAGGCCACTAAACTGGGTTGGCAGACAGGGAAAGGGAGCACGACAGCATGAGCAATAGCGGCATAAAAGGTCCGTCATTGCCGGACTTTGACCTGTCACAGCCACCGCCTGGTTTCGTCGAAAACCCTTTTCCGATCTATGCGGATATTCTGGCGCGGTCCCCGGTACTGCCGCAAGCGGACGGATCGTTTCTGGTCTGCCGTCATGCCGATCTTGACCGTATCTACCGCGATACAACCCTGTTCCGGTCTGACAAAAAAGCCGCTTTTACCCCGAAATTCGGCAACGGTACGCCGCTCTATCAGCATCACACCACCTCGCTGGTGTTCAACGACCCGCCGCTGCACACGCGGGTGCGCCGGATCATGAGTGCCGCCTTGCCCCCCCGTGCCATCGCGCGGATGGAGCCGGGTCTGATTGCCACGGTGGATCACCTGCTGGACGGGCTGGCGCGGCGCGCGGGACAGGGCGATATGCCTGATCTGGTCGAGGATTTCGCCGCCAGCATTCCAATCCAGATCATCGGCAATCTGCTCGACATTCCTCAGCAAGAGCGCGGCCCGCTGCGCAACTGGTCGCTGGCGATCCTTGGGGCGCTGGAGCCTGTGCTCTCCGCTGAGCAGTTAACGCGCGGCAATGCCGCGGTGACGGATTTCTGTTCCTATCTGGCCGATCTTGTCAGGCGTCGCCGCGCCAATCCGGGCGATCCCGAGACCGATGTGCTGACGCGTCTGATCATGGGTGAGGGCGGCGATGGTGGCACCCTGTCCGAGGCAGAGCTTTTGCAGAACTGCATCTTCATCCTGAACGCAGGGCATGAGACCACAACAAATCTGATCGGAAATGCTCTGGCCGCCCTGCACGACCACCCGGTTCAAAAAGCGCTCTTGCTGGCGAAACCGGAACTGGCGGCATCCGCCATTGAGGAAGTCTTGCGCTATCTGTCGCCCAATCAACTGGGCAATCGCGAGACAACGGCGCCCGTGACGATCGGCGGTGTGGATATTCCGGCAGGCAGCAACCTGCATTTGTGTATCGGGGCGGCCAACCGTGATCCGGCACAGTTCGCGGACCCTGACCGCTTTGACATTGCGCGCAGACCGAACCGGCATCTGGCTTTCGCAGGCGGGCCGCATGTCTGTGTGGGGCTCACTTTGGCGCGGCTCGAAGGGCGGATCGCTGTCGCACGGTTTCTGGCGAGGTTCCCGGATTACGTGCTTACGAACGGGCGTAAACATGGCGGGCGACTGCGATTTCGTGGCTATGCCGCTCTGCCTGCACGTCTGTATCCCTGAGAACAGGTATCCGTAAGGATCAGAACGCGGTTGCCGACCGCGCAGCCTGATCATATTGCCCCGACATTGTGCGCAAAAGCGTAGCCAGCTTGCTGATCTGTTCCGCCTCAAGCCCCAGTTCCAGCACGGGTTTCAACAGCAGGCTTTCTCTGATCTCGCGGTAGCGCGCGCAGGCATCCTGTCCGGCCTCGGTCGCCTCGACTGTCTTTTCCTTGCCGCGCCGCCCTTCCTTGACCAGTCCGGCCTTGGTCAGCTTCTTGATGGCGTAGTTCACGGTATGCGTATCCTCGACATTCAGCACCAGACAGATATCGGCCAGTTTCTTGGCCCGCCCGCGATGACGCACCGTGTGCAGCACCAGCACATCAAGTGATGACAGATCGGGAAAGCCCGTTGCCGCCATTGCCCGCACCATCCAGCGGTTGAAGGCATGGCCTGCGATGATCAGACCGAATTCAAGCTCGGAAATCTCGGCAAAGGAACCCTCTGCCAGATGCGCGGATGAAACGATGGGTCCAAGTGATGATGTCATCGGTCAAAGATGAATGATGCTGATAAAATGTCAACATTTTGTTGACGTAATCTGAAAGTCAGGCAGTATGAGGCTTGGAATCAGGGTTTGTCCCTGCTGCACACGACAGTGCGGGTTGACCTGATGATCCCTCCTCTGCACCCTTGGCGGTGCAGTGACGCTTTAGGGACAGGGCGCAAGACCCTGCTCAGGACCGCCCGAATGATCGGGCTTCAACCGGGAGACAAACCATGAAAGCATTTGCCAACCTTATGACAGCCACGGCCCTGACCGCCGCTGTCGCATCACCTGCCATGTCCGAGACATGGGATATGCCTCTGGCCTATCCGGCCACCAACTTCCATTCCGCTGTCGCTGCCGAATTCGGCAAATGTGTCACCACAGGCACGGGCGGTGATATCACCATCGCGACGCATCCCTCGGGGTCGCTGATCGCGGGCAATGACATCAAGCGTGCGATCCAGACAGGGCAGGTGCCGATTGGCGAACGTCTGATGTCCGCGCACCAGAACGAAAACACGGTCTTCGGCTTTGACAGTATCCCGTTTCTGGCCACGTCTTTTTCGGATTCCGCCAAGCTGTGGGAAGCCGCCAAGCCGACACTGGAAAAAGTGCTGGCCGATCAGGATCTGACACTGCTTTACACTGTGCCATGGCCGCCACAGGGCATCTATTTCAAGACGGCCGTCGCCTCGGTGGAAGAAATGAGTGGCATCAAATTCCGCGCCTATAACGCCGCGACCGCCCGTCTTGCCGAACTAACAGGCATGCTGCCAGTGCAGATCGAAGCGGCCGAACTCAGCCAGGCGCTGGCGACAGGTGTCGCGGATTCGATGGTGTCCTCTGCCGCCACGGGCTACGACAGCAAACTTTGGGAAAGCCTGAATTTCTTCTACGAAGTCGATGCCTGGCTGCCGCGCAACTATATCATGGTGAACAGCGGCGTCTGGGACGGTCTGTCCGAAGAGAACCGCGCTATCGTGACGGGCTGCGCAGAACTGGCTGAATATGCAGGCAACTGGCGCGCGCGGGAATACACAGGCTTCACCCTGCAGGGGCTGCGCGACGGCGGCATGACGGTCGAACCCGCATCCGACAGCCTGAAGGCAGGGCTGCAAGAGATCGGCGTGACCATGACCGAGGAATGGCTGGAAGCGGCAGGCGAGGATGGCCGCGCCATCGTCGAGGCTTACCGTGCCATGAAGTAATCAGGGTAGCGGGGGCTGTCCAAGGGCAGCCCCCGGACCTTGTCCGCAACCCCGTATCACCAGAACGGAGGGGCCGATGGCCATTCTTCGCGGCGTTCGTATTTTCCTCGACAGCCTGTATCGTGCGGGCAGTATCCTTGCTGCCTTGTCGTTGATCGCTATCCTGTTCCTGATCGTGGTGCAGATGCTCGCCCGCTGGACCGGCGAGGTTTTCCCCGGTGCCCCTGAATATGCAGGCTATGCGATGGCAGCGGCATCGTTTCTGGCCTTCGCCGATGCGCTGAACAAGGGCAGTCATATCCGCGTATCGGTGCTACTGAACGCACTGCCGCCGCGCGGTAAATGGCTGCTGGATGTGTGGTGCTTTGCCATCGGGTCCGCAATTGCATGGTATGTCGTCTGGTACGCGCGCAAGTTCGTCTACTGGTCTTGGAAATTCAGCGATGTCAGCCAAGGTCAGGACCGTACTGCACTGTGGATGCCGCAATCGCTGTTGCTGCTTGGCGCTGTGATTTTTGCCATCGCGCTGACCGACAATCTGATCTCGCTCCTGTTCCGCGGCACGTCCCGCATCACACGTGACCCCACCGGTCACAGCGCTGCGGAGTAATCCCGATGGAAGACCTGTCAATCATCATCCTGTTTTTGTTTGTGCTGTTCGTCCTGTTGGGCTCTGGCGTCTGGGTCGGCCTTGCGTTGATGGGTGTTGCATGGGTCGGGATGGAGCTGTTCACCACCCGTCCGGTGGGCGATGTCATGATGACCGTGCTCTGGCGCGCGTCATCGTCATGGACGCTGACCGCGCTGCCGCTGTTCATCTGGATGGGCGAAATTCTGTTCCGTACACGGCTGTCCGAGGATATGTTTCGCGGCCTTGCCCCATGGATGGCGCGGTTACCCGGGGGGCTGATGCATACCAATATCGCAGGCTGCACCGTCTTTGCTGCTGTGTCGGGCAGTTCCGCGGCCACGCTGACCACCGTTGGCAAGATGTCGATCCCTGAACTGCGCAAGCGCAACTACCCTGAACGCATGATCATCGGCACACTGGCGGGGGCCGCCACGCTGGGTCTGATGATCCCGCCCTCGCTGACCCTGATCGTCTATGGCGTGACCATCAACGAAAGCATATCCAAGCTGTTTTTCGCAGGTGTCCTGCCCGGTCTTGTGCTGGCCACGATGTTTGCAAGCTATGTGGCGATCATGTCCCGCGTTTCGCGAGACTGGAATCCCGATCCCGAGCCGCGCCAGAGCTTTGGCGAGAAGCTGGCCAATTCGCGCTTCCTGATCCCGGTGTTCGCACTTATCGGGGTGGTAATCGGCTCGATGTATCTGGGCTATGCTACAGCCACGGAAGCCGCAGCACTTGGCGTGATCGGCGCTCTGGCGCTGGCAGCCATACAGGGCTCGCTGACATGGGAGACCTTTAGCCAGTCCCTGATGGGGGCCACACGCACCTCGGCGATGATCGCGCTGATCCTTGCGGGGGCTGCATTCTTGTCGATGGCGATGGGCTTTACCGGCCTGCCGCGCGGGCTGGCGGACCTGATCGGCAGTTTCAACCTGACGCGGTTTGAACTGCTGATGGTTCTGCTGGTTTTCTACATCATCCTTGGCATGTTCCTTGACGGGATTTCATCCGTGGTGCTGACAATGGCGGTGGTAGAGCCGATGGTGCGCGAGGCAGGGATTGACCTGATCTGGTTCGGCATTTTCGTGGTGGTCGTGGTCGAGATGGCGCAGATCACGCCGCCAATCGGCTTCAACCTTTTCGTGCTGCAAGGCATGACCAATCACGAGATGGGCTATATCGCGCGTGCCGCCTTCCCGATGTTCCTGATCATGGTCGTGATGGTTTTCGTGCTGATCTTCTTTCCGGAACTGGCGACATGGTTGCCCGAAAACGTCCGGCAAGGTCCGGGTGGCTGATGATGGTGTCTGCATTGCTTGTCACTATCGCCCGTCATGGGCGGCTTGCTCTTGTCGCGGGGCTTCTGGCCGGATTGACCCTGCCGGATCTGGCGGCACTGATCCGGCCATGGCTGCCGCATCTGGTGGCGCTGTTGCTGTTTCTGACCGCCTTTCGCATTGGCTTGCGCGACGCTGCCGGATCACTGGCCGAGGCACGGTCCGGCCTGTTGTTGATTGCGGTGTTCCAGCTTGCGATGCCTTTGACCGCGCTGGTGATTTTCTGGGGGTTGGGTCTTCACGCCACCCCCTTTGCGCTGGCGGTGATGCTGATGCTGACAGCCCCCGGTGTATCGGGGGCTGCGGCCTTCACGGCCCTTCTGGGCCGCGATCCGGCACCGGCGCTGCGCTTGCTCATCACCGGAATGGCGGTGTTTCCATTGACCGTGATGCCGATCCTCTGGGCCACGCCCGCACTGGGCAATATGGCCGATGTTCTGATGGCGTCGGGCCGGTTGCTGGTGGTGATTATCGTCGCATCCGGCCTTGGATTCGCGTTGCGCCGCCTGATCCCCGCACCTGACCTGCGCCAGATCGATGGTTTGAACGCGATCGCATTATTCGTTATCGTGATCGGGTTGATGGCGGCGGTCGGCCCTGCGCTGCGGACCGATCCGGTGCTGGTGCTGAAATGGCTGGTCGGGGTCTGCGCCGTGAATTTCGGCCTGCAGATCGCTTGCTACATGATCCTGCGTAACCGCACGACAGTGGACGCCACAGGCCCGTCGATCATTGCAGGCAACCGCAATGTGGCTTTGTTCCTGCTGGCGCTTCCAGCCGCGACCACTGACCCGCTTTTGATTTTTATAGGTGTGTATCAGGTACCCATGTTTCTGACCCCCATTGCAATGCGCTGGCTCTATGCGCCGCGCCCGGACCCGAAAGCTGCCCACTGATCCCATGCCCCAGGTTGATATGAAAATCGCCACCTTTCCCCGTATCGCCCCTGTCGGCATTGCGGGCCTTCTGGTCAGCTTTGCCGATCGGCTGAGCGAGCCTGCCAACCGTGCGGCGCTGGCTTTACGTGCCGCGATCGAGGCAGAGGGGATGGACGGGATCGAGGAAGTCTCGACCTCGCTGACCTCGACCTTTATCCGCTTTGAACCGCTGCATCTGGGTCATGACACCCTGACCGCGCATCTGCGCGAACAGCTTGCCGCGCAGGACTGGACACACGCCGATTTGCCCGAAGGTCGGCGGCATTTCCGTATCCCTTGCGTCTTTGGCACCGATCTGGCCCCGCAATTCAACGAAGCGGCGCAGGCTGCAGGGTTGTCGCCTGATACTGCGATTGCAAGCCTGACCGCAGCGCGCCCCCGCGTGCTGACCATCGGTTTTGCGCCGGGGCAGCCCTATACGGGCGAGTTGCCGCCCGAATGGGACATTCCGCGCCAGACCGCCTTGACCCCGCGCGTGCCCGAAGGTGCCTTGGTCGTGGCGATCCGGCAGTTGATCATCTTTTCCGCCCCCACGCAGACAGGCTGGCGCCATATCGGGCAGACGGCTTTCCGCTGTTTCCGCCCCGAATCCGACGACCCCTTTGCCCTGCGCCCCGGAGATGAAATCTCGCTGCACGCCATCACGCCTGCCGAACTTGAGCGGATCCGCACAGAGGATAAAACCGGACAGGGCGGCGCAGATATCGAGGTGATTGCATGACCCGCGCGCTGATCATCCACCGCGCAGGTCCACAAGTGACCGTGCAGGACAAAGGGCGCGCCGGGCTGTTGGGGCAAGGCCTGTCGCAAGGCGGTGCCGCCGATCCGGTGGCGTTGTCCGAAGGGGCAGCGCTGCTGCGTCAGTCATCCGGCCATGCCGCGCTTGAAATGGCCGGAATGGGCGGCAGTTTCGAAGTGACGGGCGATACCCGTATCGCCCTGACAGGTGCGCCCATGGCGGCCAGTATCGAAGGGCGCAAGCTGGCTTGGAACGCGAGCCACATGTTGCACGCAGGCGAGCGGCTTGAGATCGGCGCGCCCGCGCGCGGCATTTATGGCTATCTGCATCTGGGTGGCGGTATTGCGACCGATCCGGTGCTGGGCGCACGCGCAGCTCATCTTGCCGCAGGCATCGGTCGCGCGCTGGGGCAGGGCGACAGCCTGCCTTTGGGTGATGATCCCCGTGATGAGGTCGGCATGACGCTTGATCCACAGGCGCGGCTCGCTGGCGGTACGGTGCGGATAACCCGCTCGATGCAAACGGATCTTTTTGGTCCGGACGTGCTGGAACGGTTTCAATCCACCGCCTTCATGCGCGACGCGCGGGGCAACCGTATGGGCGCAAGGCTGGAATTCGAAGGGGCGCCTTTCGCGGCCTCCGGCCAGCTTAGTATCCTGTCCGAGGTGATCGTGCCCGGCGATATCCAGATGACGGGTGACGGCACGCCTTTCGTGCTGCTCCCCGAATGCCAGACAACCGGCGGCTACCCGCGGATCGGCACCGTGATCCCTGCCGATCTGCCCCGCGTGGCGCAGGCAGGGCCCGGCATCAGTCTGCGGTTCGAGGTGATAGAGCTGCAAGACGCGGTCGAAATCCACCGCCGCCATGTTGCGGCGCTTGCCAAGCTACCCTCTACGATCCGTCCTTTGCTGCGTCGACCCGAGGATATTTCCGACCTTTTGTCCTATCAGTTGATCAGCGGCGTGATATCCGGCCATGATGACAAAGAATAAGGAGACTGAGCCATGACCCTGACCGTCGATCTGAACGCCGATATGGGCGAAAGCTTTGGCGCTTGGCGCATGGGCGATGATGCCAGCCTGCTGAAGATCGTGACATCGGCCAATATTGCCTGCGGCTTTCATGCAGGTGATCCCGATGTGATGATGAACACGATGCGGCAGGCGGTAAGAAACGGTGTCGGCATCGGCGCGCATCCCGGCTATGGCGATTTGCAAGGCTTTGGCCGCCACCGGATGCAGGTGCCGCATGCCACATTGCAGAACCAGATCCGCTACCAGATCGGTGCGGCGCAAGCGATGGCGCGGGCGGCGGGCGGGCAGGTGCGGCATCTGAAACTGCACGGCGCACTGGCCAACACCGCGGCCGAGGATTTTGAACTGGCAACCGCCTGCTATGAGGCGGCGTTAACGGTCGCCCCGGATATCACGATCATGGTGCTTGCGGCCACCGAACAACAAGCGGCGGTTCAAGCGATCGGGTGCAAGTTCGTCTGCGAGATTTTCGCCGATCGCGCCTATAACGACGACGCAACGCTGGTCGACCGCTCCATTCCCGGCGCGGTGATCCATGACGCGGATCTGGCTGGAAAACGGATCACCGATATGGTCCTGCGCCGCGCCATTGTCACGGCCAGCGGCAAGGAAATCCCCGCGCAGATCGACACGATCTGCCTGCATGGTGATACACCCGAAGCTGTGGACATCGCACGCGCTGTGCGGAGCCAACTGGAATCCGCAGGCGTACGTGTCGTAGCGTTTGACGTCTGACGCACAGGTGATCACGGCTGCGCGCTTCTTTTTGCTCTAAATATCCAAAGCGCTGCATGTCAGCCCGCGAAAGGATCAGCGCGATAGCCGACACCGGCCAGATAAAGCCCCTGCGGCGGGCAGACCGGCCCGCATGCGGCGCGGTCCTGTGCTTCCAATGCGTGGCGGACGTCCTGTGGAGTCCATGCGCCCGATCCGACCCGCTCCAGCGTGCCGACAATGCTGCGGACCTGATTGTGTAGAAAGGATCGCGCCCGCAGCCGGAAATGGAGTTCTGGCCCTGACATCCCCTCGACCGGATCAATCGTGATCTCGTCGAGTGTTTTTACCGGACTGGCCGACTGGCACATCGTGCTGCGGAAGGTCGTGAAATCATGCAAGCCAACCAGATGGGCGGCGCCTGCGCGCATGGCCGCAAGGTCCAGGTCGCGCGGCACCTGCCAGACCAGACCGGCCGTATGGGTTGCAGGTGCACGGCGCATCAGAAGGCGGAACAGATACCGCCGCTCCAGCGCCGAAAAGCGTGCATGCCAGTCATCTGGCACAGCCGCTGCGGCCAGCACGGCCACGGGCAGCGGTTTCAGGTGATAGTTCAGCGCCTCGGTCAGGCGGAACGGGTCCCATGTCTTGACCATATCGCAATGCGCCACCTGCGCCAGCGCATGCACGCCCGCATCGGTACGCCCCGCCGCCGCGATCCGGTGGATGCCGGGTTCAAGCCGAGATAGCGCTGTCTCGACGGCCTCCTGCACCGAAGGTTGGTCGGCCTGCGCCTGCCATCCGGCAAAAGGCGCGCCATGGTATTCGATCCTGAGGGCATATCTGGGCATAACCCGCGACATAGAGGAATACGGCGCGCTGCTCAATCCATCCCGAATGTGGGGAATGGGGGACATTCCGCATGCGCGGTATCGGACGGCATGGGCGGATGCCTCCGGCGGGGATATTGAGGGCAAGAAGAAGATATTGAGGGCAAGAAGAACCTGTGCGTACTTGCCTCTGGTGAAGTGGCGGCAGCATACCTATCTTGGGCGCAAACAGGCGAAGAGGCAGGATTTTGGCAATTACGGATCTGGCGGACGGGATCACACGGCGCGTCGAGGCGTTGGGCGATACGCTGTCCGGTGCGTTTTTCGAGCCGGTGATCCGTCTGGGTGTGACTGGCCTTGCACGGTCGGGAAAGACGGTTTTCATCACCTCGCTGGTGGCGAACCTGATCGACCGGGGCCGGATGGGGCAGGTGGTTGCACAGGCCGAGGGGCGGATTCAGGCGGCTTACCTGCAGCCGCAACCCGATGATACCTTGCCGCGTTTCGACTATGAAACGCATCTGGCGGCGCTGACTGCTGCACAACCCCATTGGCCCGACAGCACGCGGGCAGTGTCGGAATTGCGCCTTTCGCTGCGGGTGCGCCCGAATGGTCTTCTATCGGGGCTGTCGGGGCCGCGTACGCTGCATCTGGATATTGTCGATTATCCCGGCGAATGGCTACTGGACCTTGGTCTGATGGACAAGACCTATGACCAGTGGTCGCGCGAGGTCATGGCGCGTATCACGCCACGCCTGCAGGCAGCGGAATTTCTGGCAATGCTGGTCGGAATTGATCCGCATGCCACCCATGACGAGGTCACGGCGCAGGATCTGGCCCGCCGCTTTACCGGTTATCTGAACGCGGCGCGGGCGGCTGGCTATTACGATTGCACACCGGGGCGGTTTATCCTGCCCGGCGAATTGGCAGGCTCACCCGTTCTGACTTTCGCGCCCTTGCTGGCCGAGGGGCCTGATCCGCGCAAATCCCTGCGCCGCGAGATGGCGCGGCGGTTCGAGGCGTATAAGGCGCAGGTCGTCAAACCCTTCTTCCGCGATCACTTCGCGCGGATCGACCGGCAGGTTGTGCTGGTCGATGCGCTGGGCGCCATCCACAAAGGGCCGCAAGCTGTCGAGGATATGCGTCAGGCCATGGCCGAAACGCTGGGTGCCTTCCGTCCGGGCGGCAATCCGTTCCTGTCGCGCTTGCTGCGCGGCAAACGGGTCGAGCGTATTCTATTCGCTGCTACCAAGGCTGATCATCTGCATCACAGCCAGCATCCGCGTCTGAGTGCGATCATGCAGGCCCTGACCCGCGAGGCGCGGGCGCGCGCGGATTTTGCGGGCGCACAGACCGCTGCCATGTCCATTGCGGCGCTGCGCGCCACGGTCGAGGAAACGATCACCCATGACGGCAAGCCGCTGGACTGCGTACGCGGCACTTTGCTGGAAACCGGCAAACAAGCGGCGTTCTATCCCGGTGCCCTGCCCGAGGACCCCAACCGTCTGCTGGGACCCGCGCGCGAGGGGGCGCAAAGCTGGCTGGATGCCGATTACAAGGTGATGAACTTCGCCCCCGCGCCGCTGCGCCTCAAGCCGGGTGAGGGGCCACCGCATATCCGGCTTGACCGGGCGGTACAGTTCCTGATCGGGGACCGGTTGTGATCCGTCCGGCGCAGCCTACGGATGCGGGTGCAGTAGGGGCCATACTGTCGCAATTCATTGACACAACTGACTGGATGCCACGCCTCTACAGCCGCGCCGAGGAACTGAGCTTTGCCGGAACGATGGTGGATCGCGGCTGGGTCAGCGTTTTGGAACGTGATGGTCAAGGCTCTGACATCGCTGGGTTTGTGGCGATGGATGCAGGATATGTGCATGCGCTTTATGTGGAACGCACACAGCGCGGCCACGGGCTGGGCCGCCATCTGCTGGACGATGCAAAGTCGCGTGCCGCGCGGTTGGAACTGCGGACTTTCCAAAGCAACACAGGAGCCCAACGCTTCTATGCGCGCGAGGGCTTCCGCGAGGCAGGGCGCGGGACTGGCGCGGATAATGATGAAGGTCTGCCGGATATTCTGTTGATCTGGGAAAGGAGCGTCCGATGACCGAGCGTGCGAAAGAAGCGGCTCTGCGCGGCCCTGTACTGATCGAGCTGGAGGCCGGGCCGGAGCAGGGCCCGGATCAGGTGCCGCCCGTGCCGGATGCGGATGGGGCCGACTATCCCCAAGGCCGTGCAATGCAGCAGATGGCACGCTTGGTAGCGCGGCCACCTTCGCGGCTGGCGCGCTGGTTCTGGGGATTGCTGCTGACATTGCTGGGCGTGATCCTGTCGGTCGCCGCATGGGATTTCGTGACCGGATTGATCGCCCGCGCCCCTGTGCTTGGATATGCCGTGACAGGCATTCTGGGGGCGTTGCTGGTTGTCTGTCTGGCGATTGCCCTGCGCGAGGCGGCCGGATTTGCCCGGCTGGGCCGGATTGACAAGTTGAACCATGCCGCTCGCGCTGCGCTGGGTGCGGATGATTTGCCAGCAGCACGGGATGTAGTGGGCAAGCTTGTGGAGCTATACAAAGATCGCCCCTCACTGGAATGGGGGCGCGCGCGTCTGGCGGAACAGCAAGCCGACCAGTTCGACGTCTCTGGTCTTCTGGGGCTGGCCGAGACCGAGCTTTTGATGCCATTGGACGCCGCCGCGCGTCTGGAGGTCGAAGCGGCGGCGCGGCAGGTGGCCACGGTGACAGCGCTTGTGCCGATTGCTCTGGCCGATGTGGTGGCGGCCCTCACCTCGAATCTGCGGATGATCCGGCGCATTGCGGAAATCTATGGTGGGCGCGCAGGAACGCTTGGCAGCTGGCGCCTGACCCGCGCCGTTCTGACCCATCTGATTGCCACTGGTGCCGTGGCGATTGGCGATGACATGATCGGATCACTGGCGGGGGGCGGTCTGTTGTCGAAACTGTCCCGCCGATTTGGTGAAGGGGTCGTGAACGGGGCGTTGACCGCTCGCGTCGGCATTGCCGCGATAGAAGTGTGTCGCCCCTTGCCCTATATCCAGCAACGCAGACCTTCTGTAACAGGGGTGGTCAGGCAGGCTTTGACCGGACTGTTCGGGCAGGGTGGTGATCCTGCGGTCAAGGATTGAGAAACACCAAGTTTTCCCTGTGGATATGTGGATAAAACCTGATCTGGAAAGAGAGACGGAAAGCCGCTGACGCTGTCAAACTAGCTTGGGGATGCCGCCGGGCCCGATATCACGGTCCGCGACACCCATGCGCAGGCCGCGCCCGATCCGGTGGACCAGCGCAGACCATGCGGTGGCGGTATCTGGCGGCAACTGGCGTTGCAGGACACCATCGAACAAGGCCAGCCAGATATCGAACTGACCGGCGCGCACATCGCCGGCCTGCACATGCACCTGTTGCGGATTGCCGTCATATTCGCGCTCGAACAGGATCGCATTTGCCCAGAACCGCACGATTTTCTCTTCATGCGCGGGCCAGTCGGTGACATGGGCCGCAAAAACCGGACCCAGACCGGGATGACGGCGGATCAGATCATAGAATTCTGCTACCACGGCAGCGATCTGCGCGCGGCTGACGTCAAAGCGGGGCGGGAGAGGGGGCATGGATGGCCTTGGTTGTTATACGTGCCGAACCTGCCCTTTGCGGATACCGGGTGCAAGGCGTGTTGGTGTCGCGGAAGTGCAAACCTGTACCACAAAACCCCGGCAGCGGTTTTGCGTACTGCCGGGGCTCAAGACCTAAGGCGCTGATGAAGCGCGTTTTCCACCAGACCCATGATGGTCAGCCGTTCACGTGATCAGTCAACCACGTGATCAGTCGGCGGGCTGCGCGGGGGCCGGGACCATCGCATCGGGCTGTGCCGTTGTCGGGGCAGTCCCTTCGATTGCCGGGGAACTCGTGCCTTCGATGACACCATCACCGCGTTGATCTGCTGGACCTGCCATCATGGCCAGTCCCAGCAGGCCAAGCAGCACAACCAAAACGACCGCAAGGCCCCAGGCAGAGCCGCCTGATTTGGTATGCTCGCCGACCGGATGCGTCCCAGTCGGAGAGTTGTAACCATGATCTCGATAGCTCATAACGTTCTCCTTTCACTGTTTTCGCTGTGACCCCAAAATAGCCAAACGCCTGCCAGATTTCACCGGGCGAGGTGCGGCCGGCCTGTTTTCGGCATTTTCCGGCTGGATTGACGAAAGGTGATTGGCAGAATTGTGCTGATTTACCCCGGGTTCCTGCTGCGCGGGTGAAACAGACGGATTTTGTCGGTCTTCCCAGCGCCTTCTATAGCTGTACGGCACTTTGCCATCCCGCCTCTGGACGCTTGGGTTCCATCGGCCTATAACGCGGCGCATGCAGTGGCTATTTGCGATCATTCAGCGAATTACCGGCCCGGCGCCTTGATCCTGCGACAGGATCGTCAGGCTGCCGGGACAAGGCGCATGGACTGCCGCGCTGCCCCCATCCTTATTGAAAATTCGCTGACTGAAGGACGCCCAATATGAGCGCCGAGACCCAAGATTACAAAGACACGCTGAACCTGCCTCGCACGGAATTCCCGATGCGCGCGGGCCTGCCGCAACGCGAACCCGACTGGCTGGCGCGCTGGGCGCGGATCGGCGTCTATGACCGCCTGCGCGACAAGGCCAAAGCCGGAACCCGCCAGCCCTTCACGCTGCATGACGGCCCTCCCTATGCCAACGGGAACCTGCATATCGGTCATGCGCTGAACAAGATTCTCAAGGACATGGTTGTCCGTAGCCAGCAGATGATGGGGCGCGACGCGCGCTACATTCCCGGCTGGGATTGCCACGGCCTGCCGATCGAATGGAAGATCGAAGAACAGTACCGCGCCAAGGGTCTGGACAAGGACGCAGTGCCTGTTGTCGATTTCCGGCAGGAATGCCGCAAGTTCGCCGAAGGCTGGGTCGATATCCAGCGCGAGGAGTTCAAGCGTCTGGGTATCACCGGAAGCTGGGACAAACCTTACCTGACCATGGATTTCCATGCCGAGGCGGTGATCGCAGCAGAGTTCCAGAAATTCCTGATGACAGGCACGCTGTATCAAGGCTCTAAGCCCGTGATGTGGTCGCCAGTGGAAAAGACCGCGCTGGCCGAGGCTGAGATCGAATATCACGAGCAAAAAAGCCATACGATCTGGGTGCCCTTCGCGATCCGGAGCATGGGGGACGATGCGGCAAAAGACACATCGGACCTGCGCAATGCGCGGATTGTGATCTGGACGACCACGCCGTGGACGATCCCGTCCAATAAGGCGATCGCTTATAACCCCAAGCTGACCTATGGCCTTTATCATGTCGATGGCACGCAGGATGAAAGCTGGACAAGCATCGGGGATCTTTACCTTTTTGCCGATGCACTGGCCGAAGACTGCCTGACCAAGGCCCGCGTGACCGCCCATACCCGTATCCGCACGGTCGAGGCTGTGGAATTTGACGGCATGATCTGCGATCATCCTTTCAAAGGGATCGAAGGCGCCAACGGTTTTTGGGATTATGACGTGCCGATGATCGACGGCGATCATGTGACCGACGAGGCGGGCACCGGTTTCGTGCACACCGCGCCCAGCCACGGTGCGGATGACTTTGACTGTTTCGTCAAGCGCGGCTGGCTGGACCGGATGACCCATAACGTCGGCGAAGAATCCGAATTCCTGCCGCATGTACCCTTCTTTGCAGGGCTGACCGTGCTGGATCACAAGGGCAAGGAAGGCAAGGCCAACACCGCTGTGATCACCAAGCTGGTCGAGGCCAAGGGCCTGATCGCGCGTGGTCAGCTGAAGCACAGCTATCCGCATTCGTGGCGCTCCAAAGCGCCAGTGATCTTCCGCAATACGCCGCAATGGTTTGCTGCCATCGACAAGGCAGTAGGTGACGGGCAGGACGATTACGGCACAACGATCCGTGAGCGCGCACTGACATCCATCGACCAGTTGGTGACATGGACGCCACCGACAGGGCGAAACCGTTTGTATTCGATGATCGAGGCGCGGCCTGACTGGGTGCTGTCGCGACAGCGCGCATGGGGCGTGCCGCTGACCTGCTTCACACGTGTGGGCGCGCTGCCGACCGACCCCGGTTTCCTGCTGCGCAACGACGATGTGAACGCGCGTATCCTTGCCGCGTTCGAGGCTGAAGGTGCGGATGCGTGGTACAAGGACGGTGCGAAAGAGCGGTTCCTGTCCGGCATCGTGGACCCAGCCGAGTGGACCAAGGTCGATGACATTCTGGACGTCTGGTTTGATTCCGGCTCGACGCATGCCTTCGTGCTGCGCGACCGCGCTGACGGGTCCGAGGATGGGTTGGCTGATCTTTACCTGGAAGGCACCGACCAGCATCGCGGCTGGTTCCATTCCTCGATGCTGCAGGCCTGCGGCACGCGGGGGCGGGCACCCTATCGCAGTGTGTTGACGCATGGATTTACCTTGGACGAGAAGGGCAACAAGATGTCCAAGTCCTTGGGCAATACCGTGGCCCCTGAGCAGGTGATCAAGCAATATGGCGCTGATATCCTGCGGCTTTGGGTGGCACAGTCGGATTATACTGCCGATTTGCGGATCGGGCCAGAAATCCTGAAAGGCACCGCCGACGGTTATCGCCGCTTGCGCAACACGATGCGGTTCTTGCTGGGCTCTCTGGCCGATTTCTCGGAAGCCGACCGTGTTGATCCTGCCGAAATGCCGGAACTGGAACGCTGGGTGCTGCACCGTCTGGCCGAGTTGGACATTCGCGTGCGCGACGGCTATGCAGCCTATGACTTTCAGGGCGTATTCCAGGCCGTGTTCAATTTCGCCACGGTGGACCTGTCGGCCTTCTATTTCGATATCCGCAAGGACGTGCTGTATTGCGATGGTGACACGGCACAACGGCGCGCCGCGCGCACCGTCCTTGACATCCTGTTCCACCGCCTGACCACATGGCTGGCACCCGTTCTGGTTTTCACCATGGAAGAGGTCTGGCTGGAGCGCTTCCCATCCGAAGACAGCTCGGTGCATTTGCAGGATATTCCCGAAACGCCAGTCGCATGGATGAACGCGGGTCTGGCCGAGAAATGGGCAAAGGTGCGCAGTGCCCGCCGCGTGGTGACTGCTGCGCTTGAAGTGCAGCGTACCGCCAAGGTAATCGGTGCAAGTCTCGAGGCGGCCCCGATGGTACATGTGCATGATCCCGACCTGCTGGAACTGCTCGGGTCAGTCACGTTTGAGGATGTGTGCATCACCTCGGCTGTCGGATTGAGCGCGGATGCCGCACCGGATGGTGCATTCACCCTGCCGGATGTGCCGGGTGTTGCCGTGGTCTTCCGCGAGGCTGAGGGCGAGAAATGTGGCCGTTGCTGGAAAATCCTGCCTGATGTAGGCCAACACGCGCATAAAGGTGTTTGTGCGCGCTGCGACGGGGCACTGGGTTAAGACACTCCGGATCTGCGACGCAGCCCGAGAATTTGAGTATTTAAGGCAAGATGAAACGGGGGCGGGGCTCAGGTCCGGCCCCTGTTTCACTATGGCAGTCTGCTCAGTCTGGCACGCTGTTCGGCAAAAGCTGTTGCGCGATACCCGCGAACAGCAGGTAGACCGAGGTCACGACCAATCCCCAATGCGCCCAGCTTTCGGGATGGAAATCCACCCAGGCAGCCCAGCCTGCAAAAAAGGTCCATGCCAGCGCTATGGGCAATGACAGCCCCCGCCAGCGTTCTGTCCGCACAGGGTGGATGAACTTGAGCGGGATGAACATGCCCACGGCAAGGGTCGAGACAAGGACCAGGATGATCCAGAAATCGGGTGACAGGGCGAAAAGCACCAAGATCAGCATGTTCCAGCAGCCGGGAAAGCCCGAGAAGGAATTGTCTTTGGTTTTCATACGTGTATCGGCGAAATACATCGCACTTGCAAAAGTGATCACGATGATCGCGAACCAACCTGTCCAGCCCGGAAGCAGGCCTGATTTGAACAGGGCAAAGGCTGGAATGAAGACATATGTCAGATAGTCGATAATCAGATCTAAAAGCACACCGTCAAACTCGGATGCGTGTTTCTTGACCTCGTATTTGCGCGCAAGTGGCCCGTCGACCCCGTCCACCGCAAAGGCAACGACCAACCACAGAAACATCATGTCCCATTGTTCGTCGACAGCGGCCAGCATCGCCAGCATCGCAAAAACCGCGCCGGTGGCCGTAAACAGATGCACGGCCAAACCCTTGAGGCGGGGAGTCATGCCACCCCTCCGCTGCGGCTGGCGGCGCGGGGATGGCTGGCCTCATAGACCTGCATCAGCCGCGCGGTATCGACAGCCGTATAGGCCTGTGTGGTCGACAGCGAGGCGTGGCCCAGCAATTCCTGAATCGCGCGCAGATCGCCACCTGCATTCAGCAGATGCGTGGCAAAGCTGTGGCGCATCGCATGGGGTGTGGCACTGGCCGGCAGGCCCAGTTGCAAGCGCGCCTGCTCCATCACCTTCTGGATCGCACGCGGATTAAGAGCACCTCCGCGCAATCCGCGAAACAGCGGTTGGTTAGCTTCCAGCGGATGCGGGCAAAGCTGTGCATAGCGCGCCACCGCATCGCGTGCGGCATCTATCACGGGAACGATCCGTTCCTTGCCGCCCTTGCCGGTGATCCGCAGGACCGGCGCCAACGGCAGATCGGCCCCTGTTAAAGACAACGCTTCGGAAATCCGCAACCCGCAGCCGTAAAGCACCGTGACAACGGCCATATCCCGCGCCGCTACCCAATCCTGACGCGCCTGCAATTCGACCCTGTCGATCATGGCGCGGGCGGCATCCTCGGCCAGCGGGCGGGGCAGCTTGCGCTGGAACTTGGGTGCGCGTGTCGATAGCACGGCGCTTGGCTCGAACCCCTCGCGCTCGGCCAGCCAGCGGGTGAAGGATTTGACAGCAGACAGCTTGCGCGCCAGTGACCGTGCGCCCACATCGCTGCTGCGGGTCCGCGCCATCCATGACCGCATATCCGAGATAGTCACGCGCGACAAAGCCACCAGACCCTGCGGCGCACCGGAATGGGCGGCCATAAAGGCGATATAATCCAGAACATCACCCCGGTAGGCTTCGATCGTGTTGGGTGCCGCGCCGCGCAGGGTCTTTTGCCCCTCAAGCCAGGCGCTCAACGCGTCAGCCGCTGCCGGAGAGATCAGGCTCATGACAGCCAGCGGCGCATCGATCGTTCGAACACACCCGCAAAAAAGGCCAGAAGATCAATGCCCTGACTCGGGTTGAACTGATGCGGGTCTTCTGCCCCCATCACCAGCATTCCCGGCAGACGACCCGTGCCGAAATCAAGGCGCAGGCAGGCTTCGGATCTGATCCAGCCGGCCTTGTCGCCATAGATCGCAGGGCTGCCCTCCTGCATCTGGCGCAGGGTTACCTGACGTTGCGGCGTATCACGTCCGGCTCTCAGGTAGTCCGCTACGAAACCGGGTTGGGCCACGCGCAGCACATCGCCCAGACGCTGGACGACAGGGTCCTCGTCGTGCTGGACCGATTCCAGCACCAGCCGGATGCTATCAACACGCAGGATTTCGGCCACCGGACCACCCAGATCACGCAAAAACACCTCGAATTCAGTGGGGTCCAGCATCCGCAGAATGGCGCGGTGTACCTGATTGGTGCCTGCCAGATTGTCATAGGCGGCGGCGATCACGCTGCGATGCGTATCTTCCAGCCGGTCAAGACGTGCTTCCAGCCGTTCCATCGCGATTCCGCGCAGGTCGATGATATTGGCACCCATCATCCGCTCGTTGGCGACAATCAGCGCACGCATCAGATCGCGATCCTCAAGGATCACATCGGGTTGCGCCATGATCTTGTCACGCAGCGCGCTGTCCATTCCGGGTTTCGTGCTCATGGCTGCCTCGGGTTGTTTCTTGGTTTGGGTCTCTATAGCACGGGGTCAGAGAATTTTCTGCCCCGTTTTTTTCCAATCCGCCATAAAGGTCTCAAGACCCTTGTCGGTGAGGGGATGGCTTGCCAGTTTCTTGATCACTTCGGGCGGTGCTGTCATTACATCTGCGCCAATGCGCGCGCAGTCCAGCACATGGTTCACGGTACGGATCGAAGCCGCCAGAATCTGCGTCTCGAACCCGTAATTGTCATAGATGGTGCGGATATCCTCGATCAGCTCCATCCCGTCCAGATTAATATCATCCAGACGCCCGATGAACGGGCTGATGAATGTTGCCCCCGCCTTGGCTGCAAGAAGCGCCTGATTGGCGCTGAAACACAGCGTGACATTGACCATGAACCCGTCGCCCGACAGCACTTTGCAGGCTTTCAGCCCGTCCCATGTCAGCGGCAGCTTGACCGCGATATTGGGGGCAATGGCCGCCAGCTTGCGACCTTCTGCGATCATGGCATCGGCGTCGAGTGCGACGACCTCGGCACTGACGGGGCCGCTGACCAGTTCCGCGATTTCCTTTGTGACTTCAAGGATGTCGCGGCCTGATTTGAGGATCAGTGACGGGTTGGTTGTCACACCATCGACCATCCCCAGATCATTCAATTCGGCAATTGCGGCTATTTCGGCGGTATCGACAAAGAACTTCATGACGCTCCCTCGGGGCTTGGCCTTTCGTTGCCTTGGCTTTACCCCATAGTGCAGAAGCCCGAAACCCCTTTCACCGAAAGCCGCAAGACCTTGAGCGATTTCTTCCATCATGGCGATCTGATTGCGGTGCTGACCACACAGCCGCTTGACCGGCTGCTGGACTACCGCGCGCCTGAGGGCGGGTGTCACGCGGGCGCCTTTGTCGAGGTGCCTTTGGGGCCGCGCAAAGTGCTGGGCGTGGTCTGGGGGCCGGGCAAGGGCGATTTCGATCCCTCCAAGGTACGTCATGCCTACCGTGTGCTGGATGTGGCCCCGATGCGGGTCGAGATGCAGGATTTCCTGACGCGTGCTGCCGATTACACGATGACCCCGCTATCCGCGATGCTGCGGCTGGCTACGCGTGCCCCGGGCTTGGGTGATCCGCCCACGATGCGCCGCATCTACCGGCTGGGGCAGGGGGTGCCCGACCGGATGACGCCCGCCCGCGCCAAAGTGCTGCAGGTGCTGCGTGAGTATGGCGGGCTGGCGTTCACCCTGCGCGAACTGGCCGAGATGGCGGATGTGTCCACTGGCGTGGTAAAGGGGCTAGCACAGCAGGGCGCGGTTCTGGAGGAAGACAGCCCCCGCGATTTGCCCTTTGCCCGGCTGGATCCGGCCCATGCGGGCAAAGTCCTGAATGACGATCAGGCGGCAGGGGCGGCAGCGCTGCGGCAGGCGGTGGCGCGCGGCACCTACGGGACCACCTTGCTGCGCGGGGTGACAGGATCGGGCAAGACCGAGGTCTATCTGGAAGCGGTGGCCGAAGCCTTGGCAAAAGAGCGGCAGGCGCTTGTTCTGCTGCCGGAAATTGCCCTGACGGCGGAATTTCTGACACGTGTCGAAGCGAGATTCGGCGCGCGCCCTGCCGAATGGCATTCCGGCGTGACCGTGACCGAGCGCCGCCGCATCTGGCGCATGGTGGCGGAAGGCGGCGCACAACTCGTGGTGGGCGCGCGCTCGGCGCTGTTCCTGCCCTACCGCGATCTGGGCCTGATTGTCGTGGATGAGGAACATGACACATCCTACAAGCAGGAAGACGGTGTTTTGTACAACGCCCGCGATATGGCGGTGCTGCGGGCTGCGATCTGCGGGGCAAGGGTTGTTCTGGCATCGGCCACGCCGAGTCTGGAAAGTTGGGCAAATGCCGAGGCGGGCAAATATGACAAGCTGGTGCTGACCGACCGTTTCGGCGCAGCAGTGCTGCCCGAAATGCGCGCCATCGACATGCGGATGGAAAGCCTGCCCAACAACCGCTGGATCTCGCCCAGCCTGCAGGCGGCGGTGACGCAGCGCATCGCATTGGGCGAACAGGCGCTTTTGTTCATCAATCGTCGTGGCTATGCGCCGACCACCGTTTGCCGCGCCTGTGGCCATCAGATCGGATGTGACCATTGCGACGCGCGCATGGTCGAGCATCGGTTCCTCAAGCGGCTGGTCTGCCACCAATGCGGCGAGACGAAACCCATGCCCGAGGCGTGTCCCGCCTGTGGTGTCACGGGCAAACTGGCCCCCGTCGGGCCAGGGGTGGAGCGTCTGACCGAGGAGGCGCAGGCGCTGTTTCCGCATGCGCGTGTGGCGACACTGTCATCGGATATGTATGCCTCTGCACGCGCGTTGAAAGCCGAGATCGAGGGGATTGCCGCGGGCAGTGCCGACATCATCATCGGCACGCAACTTGTTGCCAAGGGGCACAACTTCCCGCTGCTGACGCTTGTGGGCGTGATTGACGCCGATCTGGGCCTGCAAGGATCGGACTTGCGCGCGGCAGAGCGGACGTTCCAGTTGATGCGGCAGGTGGCAGGGCGTGCGGGGCGCGCGGAAAAGCGGGGGCAGGCGCTTTTGCAGACTCACCAGCCCGAGCATCCGGTAATCCGCGCCATTCTGGCGGGCGACGAGGAAGGTTTCTGGCGGGCGGAGGCAGACGAGCGGCGGCAGGCGGGGGTTCCGCCCTACGGACGGATGGCGGGAATCATCATTTCGTCAACCGACGCGCAACAGGCCTTTGATCTGGGCACCGACCTTGCACGGCGCGACGCCCCTTTGCGCGCCATCGGCGCACAGGTTTACGGACCGGCCCCGGCCCCGATTGCGCGGATCAGGGGACGGCACCGCGTGCGGCTTCTAGTGCGGGCCGACAAGGGTGCCGGGTTGCAGGCAGCACTGGCGCGCTGGCTGGGGCAGGTCAGGTTGACCGGCAGTCTGCGACTGGCCGTGGATATCGACCCGCAGAGTTTTTATTGAGGTGGCGATGACCGGATGTGACAAGCCGCTCGGTCGCCGCCCCGAGGGGGCGTGTCGGCGATCGCGTGGCTGCGCTGCGCGCCTTAAGTCCGCGCGAGGCGCTTGGGGCGGGCGTTGGTTCTGCCCTTACCCCATCCGTTCCGAGGCATAGCTGCCGGGGCTGGCTGGAAACACCACCGTCTTGTTGCCGTTCTGGAACACACGGTGATGGATATGGGCGTGAACAGCGCGGCTGAGTACTTGTGCTTCCACATCGCGGCCAAGGCTGACGTAATCCTCGGCGCTCTGAGCGTGGGTGACGCGGACTGTGTCCTGCTCGATGATCGGACCCTCGTCCAGATCGGCAGTCACATAATGCGCTGTCGCGCCAATTAGCTTCACACCACGCTCATAGGCCTGTTTATAAGGATTTGCCCCTTTGAAACTGGGCAGGAACGAGTGGTGGATATTGATGATCCGGCCCGACATTTTCTGGCAGATCGCATCCGACAGCACCTGCATATAGCGCGCCAGCACGATCAGTTCAGCGCCCGTTTCCTCGACCAGCGCCATCAGGCGCGCCTCGGCTTCGGGCTTGTTCTCTTTCGTGACCCTGATCTGGTGGAAGGGCAGGTCGTGATTCACGACCACCTTCTGATAGGTCATGTGGTTCGACACGACGCCCACGATCTCGATCGGTAGCGCCCCAATCCGCCAGCGATACAGCAGATCGTTCAGGCAATGGCCGAAATTCGACACCATCAACAGGACCTTCATCCTCTCGGTCGCGGCGTGGATGGCCCAGACCATGGCGAAAGTGGAGGCGATAGGCGCAAAGCCTTCCATCAGGTCGTCACGTGATATGCCGGTCTCGGCGATGAAGGTCATGCGCACAAAGAACATGCCCGTCAGCGGATCGTCAAACTGGTGACTGTCGGTGATATTGCAGCCCTTGGCCGCCAGAAAACCCGAGATCGCCGCAACGATCCCGCGGGTCGACGCACATTGGACTGTCAGTACATGATGGGTCATTTGTCTCTCCGGGTTCTGCGTTCTGCGGTTGGTAGCAGCAGGACCCAAAGCCTGAAAGCCCGGAAGCGACAGGCGCGCGCGTCGTCGCGACGCCAGATGCATTGCCGTGTCGTTGCGATCAGGCGGTCACAGTGCGGCCTTGCTGGTCGATCAGCAGATCGGTCGCTATCGCACCCGCCCACATCGCACATAACGCGACCCAAGCGGTTGCCACAAAGATCGACCCGCCCGTGACGCCCGCCCCGATCGCGCAGCCCCCAGCCAGCATCCCGCCAAACCCCATCAGCGCGGCACCTGCCATGGCGCGGCGCATGTTGCTTTCGCCATCAAAGCCCTGAAATCTGAACTCGCGGGTGACGACAGCGGCCAGAAAGGAGCCAAGGAAAACACCGGGCACCAGACCGACATCGAATTCAAGAATCGCCGCACGGTCGAGAGCGAACATCAGCATCCGTGCCGACGGGCCTGTGAAACTGGCGCTTTCAATCTGGACAGGCTCAAACGCGATCTGGCTGAGGCCAAAGGTCAGCACCCATCCCAGCGCCACGGCAAAGCCCACGCCCGAGGCAAAAAACAGTCTGACTGCCCCGATCCGGTTGCGCCGCGCCAGTTCCAGCGCCAGCACCGCCATGACCACCCCAAAGGCCAGTCCGGACCATCGAGGCATTTGCAGCACTGCCAGAAGATCCATGTTGCGCCCGCCCGACGTGACCCATAGCCCTGCCAGAGTATCCCGTAGCGGGCCAAGCCAGCCGGTGATGCTCATCTGTGCGACCACGGCAAAAATCAGCCCCGACACGATCGCGCGCAGATTGCCCGTGGCCCCCAGCACCAGCAAGCGCCCCGAACAGCCGCGTGCCAGCACCATGCCGACGCCGAACAGCACCCCTCCGATAATGGCACCGGACCAACTGCCCGGCACCGCCATCATGCGCGCATCGGCGCTGCGCATCAGCCCCAGCATCTGCGCGCCTTGCACCCAGACAATCGCGGTCGAGATGGTCAGAAGCCACACAGCGACCTTGTCACCCAACTGGCCGCGCGCGAATTCCACCGTGGCCGCGCGCAGGCAAAACCGCGAGCGCTGCGCTGCGATCCCGAAGACAACGCCGGTCAGAAGGCCCAGAACGGCCGCTGCCGGTGCTTCGCCGATCCGTTCAACAAGTGTCAGAATATCCATGCGCGTGGTTCCGTTTCAGATTGGCCAGACTGCTGGAGACTGGCAATCGCATGACAGCGCGTCATCGTCCTTGATCCAGATCAGGCGGCTTGCTGTGTCGCATCTGGGCGAAAACCGACATCAGCAGGTCGCATCGTGCAACGACTGTCGTGCTGTTCGGTCCTAAAGCGTGAAACATGGTTTGAACAAAGGATGCGCGCGATGGAATTGGGACAGGCTGACGCGACTATGCCTTCCGAGGCGCTGGCACTGGCGATGGTCGCACTTGCGGCCTTGCCGCAGCGGATCGAGGCATCTGACCAGCCGCTGGAAGGCGGGGATGATCCGGCCTTTGGCACCGTGCGCTGGCGGACGTTGTTTTGCGCGGACCGGACCCAGACAGGCGGGGTTGTCATGGGCATTGCCGAGTTTGCGCCGGGTGGCACGCTCTTGCCGCATCGCCATAGCCCTGCCGAGGTGTATTTCGGGCTTGAGGGTGCTGCGGTCGTCACCGTCGATGGCTTGGTGCAACCTATGGGGCCGGGCACCGCGCTGTTTATTCCCGGTGATGCCGAGCATGGAACGGTTGCCGGACCGGACGGGTTTCGCATGCTCTATGTCTTCCCACGGGACCGGTTCTCGGAAGTCGAGTACCGGTTTTCGCCTTTGTGAAAAGCGCGCTCTGAACGTCATTTGCCCGCACATCGACCTGTGCAAACGCGCGCGCAATTGCGCGATCTTGGCTCTCGCCAAGGTCACGAAATGGGCGTAAGCCGTTAACATGCAAATCATTCCGCTTGCTCTTGCCCATACACTGCCGGTCTGGCGCAGACCCGTTACACTGCTGTTTGTGATGGCGGCGGCAATGCCGATCGCTTTTGCCACATGGTCGGCGCTGCTGAACAATTTCGTGATCGAGGTGGCGCAATTCGACGGCTCGGATATTGGTTGGCTGCATACCGTACGCGAGATCCCGGGTTTTCTGGCGATTGGCGTCATTGCCATCCTGTTGTTCATGCGCGAGCAGGTTCTGGCCATGGTGTCGCTGATCTTATTGGGCGTTGCGACGGCGATGACCGCATGGTTCCCCAGTCTGGGCGGTATCCTGACGATTACCATGCTGTCCTCGATCGGGTTTCACTATTACGAGACAGTGAACCAGTCGTTGCAATTGCAATGGCTACCAAAGGACCGCGCGCCGCAAATGCTGGGCTGGCTGCTGGCGGCGGGATCAGGGGCCACGCTTGTGGCCTATCTCTGTATCATCCTGACATGGGAGGCGCTGGGGCTGACCTATAACATGGTCTATCTGCTGGCGGGGGGCTTTACGGCGGTCGTGGCGGTTTTCGCGCTGCTGGCCTATCCGCAGTTCGAGGCACCGGAGCCGCAGATCAAGAAAATGATACTGCGCCGCCGCTACTGGCTGTATTACGCATTGCAATTCATGTCCGGCGCACGGCGTCAGATATTTGTCGTCTTCGCAGGCTTCATGATGGTCGAGAAATTCGGCTTTCGCGTGCACGAAGTCACGGCGCTGTTCACCATCAACCTTGTTGTAAATATGATCGCCGCCCCGCTTCTGGGCCGCGCCGTGGCCCGCTGGGGCGAGCGCAAGGCGCTGAGTGTCGAATATATCGGGCTGGTCTGTGTCTTTCTCGGATATGGCGGCATTTACTGGTTCGGCTGGGGCGTCATGATGGCGGCGTTCCTTTATGTTGTGGATCACATCTTTTTTGCCATGGCGCTGGCGTTGAAAACCTATTTCCAGAAAATCGCCGATCCGCGCGACATCGCACCGACGGCGGCGGTGGCCTTTACCATCAACCATATCGCGGCGGTTTTCCTTCCGGCCTCGCTGGGCTATCTCTGGCTGGTGTCTCCAAGCTCGGTCTTCGTGCTGGCAGCGGGAATGGCGGGCGTATCGTTTTGCCTTGCCTTGCTGATCCCGCGCCATCCCGAACCGGGGAACGAGACAATTTTTGCGCGTTTCGCGCCAGCCCCGGCGGAGTAGAGCAGGCATGAGCAGCCCCGATCTGACAGAGGTGGCCGAGAGGCCAGTTCAGGCAAAATTCCTGACCGGATCAACGATGCGGCATGTTGTTGTCATGACGCTGACTGGATCATTGGGGCTGAGCTTTCTGTTTTTGGTGGATTTTCTGGCGCTTTGGTGGATCAGCCAGCTTGGGAACGAGGTGTTGATCACCGCGATCGGCTTTGCAGGTGCGATCCAGTTTTTCGTAATGTCCGTCGCTGTGGGCATGATGATTGGTGCTGTCGCTCTTGTCAGCCGCGCGCTGGGCATGGGTGATGCGGACGAGGCGCGCCGCATCGCCACCTCGTCGATGATCTATGGTGCCGCCTTCCAGACGGGGTTGGCGATTGTGGTTTTCGTCTTCCGCCGCGAGATCCTGGTCTGGACGGGCGCCGAAAGTGCGGCGCTGGAGGTTGCGGTCGATTTTCTGGGAATCTCGTTGCCGTCATTGCCGCTGGTGGCCATCGGCATGTGTGCCAGCGCCGTGCTGCGCGCGGCCGGAGAGGCGTGGCGCTCGATGATGGTGACGGTTTCGGCTGGCATTGTGGCCCTGATCGTTGATCCGATCCTGATCATCTGGCTGGATTACGGGGTCAACGGGGCGGCAGGGGCCATTGTGCTGTCGCGTCTGGCCATGGCGGTCATGGGCTTTTACTGGGTCAGCCGTTCGCGCAATCTGCTGGCAAAGCCCAGTCTGATCGACCTGCGGACTTTTCTGCTACCCTTCGCGGCCATTGCCCTACCTGCCGTTGCCACACAGGTGTCGACCCCGTTCGGCAACTGGATACTGGTGCGCGCCATGGCGCAGCATGGTGACAGCGCCGTGGCGGGACTTGGCGTTGTGATGCGCCTGACCATCGTGTGTTTTGGCGGCATATTCGCGCTGTCCGGTGCGATCGGCGGGATCATCGGGCAGAATTACGGGGCCAAACAATATGACCGCGTGGCTTCGGCCTATATGGACGCATTGAAGTTCTGCCTGCTCTACACCGTGGTGATCTGGGTCCTATTGATCCTGAGTGCGGATATGATCGCCTCGTCCTTCGGATTGGGCGCTGAAGGCGCGCATATTGTGCGGGTCTTTGCCTATTATGCGGCCGGCACCTTTGTCTTTACCGGCGCTCTGTTCGTGTCCAACGCGGCGTTCAACAATCTGGGTCGTCCGCTTTATGCAACAGCCGCCAACTGGGCACGCGATGCGATCCTGATGGCGCCCTTGGCCTTTGGTCTGGGGGCCATCTATGCCGGGGGCGGGGTGATCATGGGACAGGCGCTGGCCAACACGCTGGCGGGCATTCTGGCGGCATGGGTCGGCTGGCGGTTCGTGCGCCGGCTGGATCGCCGCAATACCGCCGCGCTTGACGCCACGCCCGCATCGACATAGGCGCTGGGGCAACACGCAAAGCCTCGGAGAGAGCCCATGCCCACATTTACCGCCATCACCACCCTGACTGGCAAAACCCCCGCCGAGGCGCTGGGCGAAGCTGTCGAGACCCTGACCCCCGAACCCGAAGGTGTCGGCGTCTTCGAGATCGAGGATGGATCGGGCCTGTGGGAAGTTGCCTGCTACTTCACCGACAAGCCGGACCATGCGGGGCTTGCACTGCTGGCGACAATCCACGGGGCGAAGCCTTTTGCCATTTCGGAACTGCCGGAAACCGACTGGGTCGCCCATGTGCGGCGTGAATTGTCGCCTGTCGTGGCGGGACGCTTCTTTGTCTATGGCAGCCACGATGCCGATAAGGTCCCCGACGGAGTAGAGGCGCTTCTGATCGAGGCGGCCATGGCGTTCGGCACAGGCCATCACGGCACCACACAAGGCTGCCTGCGGGCCTTGGACCGGCTGGCCAATGGCGGGTTCACCGGACAAAGCGTGGCCGATATTGGCTGCGGTACCGCTGTTCTGGCGATGGCCGCAGCGCGGATCTGGCCGAATTCGGTTCTGGCTGGTGATATCGACGAGGTCGCTGTCGATGTGGCGCGCGCCAATGTTACGGCGAACGATCTGGAAGGCCGTGTGGACTGCGTCGAGGCGACAGGCTTTGATCATCCGGCGATCACAGCGGCCAGCCCTTTCGATCTGGTCTTCGCCAATATCCTCAAAGGTCCGCTGATTGATCTGGCGCCTGATATGGCCGCACATCTGAGCGCTGGCGGCTTTGCTATCCTGTCGGGGATTCTCAACGAGCAAGCCGATGAGGTCATTGCCGTTTATGCGCAATCCGGCATCAATCTTGTCCACCGCGAGGAAATTGGTGAATGGACGACGCTGACTTTGGGTAAATAGAGCTGTAATTTGACGTGATGCTTGCAGACGGCAGCGTTCTGTCCAAGAAATGCCTTAAAATACCTGTATTCTAAGGGTCCTGTATGTTGAGCGGTGCCGTTTTTCCTTGGATGTTGGGTGGGGCCTGATGTCTGGAGGTTAAGTATGTCTGACGCGTTTCACGACTTTGACAATCGCTTGCGGCGGATCAATAAATCACGGGTCAAGATGTCCGATGGCTATGTCTCGGTCGTCGGTGATGACGGCTTGATTGTGATCAGGCCGCGCCGCAGGCCGGGGCGACTTGCCCTTAAAGGGGTAGTGCTCCTGTTTATCGGCTGCTTCGGATTCAAGGCCGCGATCCTTGCTGTATTAGGGCAGGCCGTCTATCAGGACCGCGTTGAAAAGCTTGCCGTGGGCACCACGATTGAACAGGCAGGTGCATGGGCGATGCAGGCTGACCCGCTGACAGTGTTTTTGTCCGAACAGATCAAACCTTATTTGCGCTGAGCGGTCATATCAGCCGACATTCCCCAAGTGGCCTGCCGTCTGACGTCAAGATCGCCTGATTTTGCCCTTTGATCAAGCGTTTTCGCCCTGAGCGGTGTCTGTGGTCGCGCAAGCGCCTTGATCTGGCCGGATCGGGCC